>UMES01043567.1_pt1 | contig 26210 bp, 32 predicted proteins | sample 1964791 | NCBI WGS metagenome assembly UMES01 (sample SAMEA4836024, study PRJEB28245) | human gut metagenome | biome: gut microbiome; material: fecal sample | place: Denmark | collected 2008
CTTACCTTAAAAGACAAGGAAACAGGTGAAGTAGTTGAATCATGGACTTCTGGAAAAGAACCACATCGAATCGAAGGATTAACTGTTTCAAAAACTTATGTGCTTCATGAAGATTTAGCACCTGCAGGTTACAATGTTGCAAGTGATGTTGAATTTACAATCTCTGATACAGGAGAAGTTCAAAAAGTGGTTATGAAAGATGAAGCAAAACCTGTTGTTGTAAAAACTGGTGATGATACAGACTATAAATCATTGAGTGCGTTACTAATTGCCAGTGGATTATTAATTGCAGCAGTGATCTGTAAAATCAAAAGAGGTAAAGATGAATAGGAATCAGAAGGTAATGTTTATGTTGTTAGTCATTTTCATTACCTATTTTCTTTACATTGTCTATAAATACTGGATTGCAGATATCGAATGGTTTTCATTCAAGAGTATCTGTCTGTAACAAAGAAAAATGATTTTGAAGGAGGTGATGACTATAAGATGAAAATGAACAGTTTGATTTCATGGGTAGGTGGAAAGAAGTCTATTAGAGATCTGATCTATGCAAGATTTCCACAAAGCTATGGAAGATATATTGAAGTGTTTGGTGGAGGAGGGTGGGTACTGTTTGGAAAAAAGCCAGATAAGTTTGAGGTCTATAATGACTTCAATAACAACCTTTCAAATATGTTTGCGGTTGTAAGAGATCAGCCATTGGCTTTTATTCAGGAACTTGGTTATCTTCCTGAAAACGGAAGAAATATCTTTAATCTTTATAAAGAAATTATAACCAAGCAAAGAGTGGAAGATAAATTTTTACAGGAAGAAATGGAAAAGGTAAAGGTTTATTTTACCGAACTTCAGCAAGAAGAAATCATGGAAATCATGAAGCAAGAACGAATTGAAAAACAGGATGTAAAACTTGCTGTTGCATTTTTTAAGCTTGTCAGATATTCCTATGGTTCAGGGTGTAAAACTTTTGGATGTCGACCTTACGATGTGCGTAAAGCATTTAATACGGTCTGGCAAATCAGCGATAGATTAGCAAATACAGTTATAGAAAACAAGGATTTTGAGGCACTGATTATTCAATATGATCGATCAGATGCCTTTTTTTATTTAGATCCTCCCTACTATGAAACGGAAGGACATTATTCTGTCATATTCACAAAGGAAGATCACATTCGCTTAAGGGATACCTTAAAGAAAATACAGGGGAAGTTCCTGCTTTCCTATAATGACTGTGAATTTATACGAGATCTGTACAAGGATTTTTATATTGAAGGATTTTCAAGAATCAACAATATGGCTCTTCGTTATGATAAGAGTTCACAGTTTCCAGAAGTGTTGATTTCCAATTACAATCCTATGAAGAATTCAGGAATACAGAAACAGCTTGATTTATTTGAGCAGGATGGAGGTGATGAAAATGATGAATGAGTATCAGATGAAACTTGAGGAAGGGAATAAAGTGACCCTTCCTGAAAGTTTAGTTAACAAGTTGCTGTTAAGAAAAGGTGAAACAGTCTGTTTGATTCAGGAAGATGGAATCAAGGACAAGTGCTTTAAAGTAACTGCAGAAAATGAAAAAGAACTGTTCGATGAAGATTTTTATTGCATTCCCAAAAGGGTATTTGATATGTGCCATTTGGATTATGAAAGTATTCAGATCATTGTTGAACAGGGACAAATGGTCATTACCAATCCACAGTATGTGTTGAGCTATTTAGGAAAAGATATGATTACCTGTCTTTTAAAGCAAAATGTGGATTTAGGATTATTTGCAAATGATCTTGTAGATTTATTAAATGAACAGACAATCGAAGAAGCTGTTTAGAAAAGGAGGAAACAATGGTACAAATTTTAAAGAATAAAAAAGTAAAGGTCATTATCTGTTTGATGATTATCTTAATAATGCTTGTATTAACAATGAAACAGTCTTATGCGGCAGGAGATGTTTCAAGTGTTATCCAACAGGCTTGGAAACAAATGGAGTCGCAGATTAAAAATATTGTCAACAATGTTGTGTTTCCTGTTATTGATATCATACTTGCTGTCTTTTTCTTTGCTAAACTTGCAATGGCATATTTTGATTACAGAAAACAAGGACAGTTTGATTGGACAACACCAGCAATACTGTTTGCGTGTTTAACATTTTCCTTGATTGCACCAAACTATATCTGGAAAGTCCTATAGAGGAATAGATTATGTTTTTATGGGATTTTGTCGCAGATAAGGTCATGGGTCAGATCGTTGACTGGATCTACAGTAAGCTACTTGAATTTTTAGGTGAATTCTTTGGCATGATGGGATCAATGGGAGCAGATCTGTTTGACTATGATTTTGTAAGAGCCATTATTGAACTGTTTAGACTTTTTGGATGGGCGCTGTTTGTTTCAGGAATGGTCGTTACAGTATTTGAAATTGCTGTTGAATATCAAAGTGGTCGTGGCAGTATCAAAGATGCCTGTCTTAATGCTATGAAAGGGTTTATGGCTGTGTCTTTGTTTACTGTATTGCCAGTAGAATTGTATAAATTCTGTATTTCTTTACAGGTAACCATGTCCAATGGACTTGCTAAACTTGTAGGAAGTCAATCTGTAGGTGATTCAGCAATTAAGTCACTGTCGTATATGCAAAAGCTGTCGCTTGGAACGGTATTGCTTATCTTTTTGCTGATTACGATGGGCTATTCCATTATCAAAGTGTTCTTCGCAAATCTAAAAAGAGGAGGTATCCTTTTAGTAATGATTGCAGTAGGATCGCTTTATATGTTTTCAATTGTGCGTGGCTATACAGATGGTTTTATTCAATGGTGCAAGCAGATCATTGGTATATGTCTTACTGCATTTTTACAGGCAGTCATTTTAATTGCAGGTCTGGGTGTTATGAAAGAAAACTGTCTTTTAGGAATCGGCTTGATACTGGCAGCCAGTGAAATTCCACGAATTGCAGGACAGTTTGGACTTGATACAAGCATGAAAGCAAATATCATGTCTACTGTTTATGCGGCTCAGTCAGCTATGAATATTACAAAAACAATTATGAACAGAAGCTAATAATCATCTTGCATTTTTCCTGCTTATTTGGTATTTCTGTTGTAGGAGGTACAGCATGACTATCGAAGAACTGAAAAAATATAAATGGTTTGTTGCAACATGCAAGTATGAAGGTATCGTTGGGAAAAAGCATTGTTTTACATATGATGTTGATAATTTAAATACAAATTTGTTAAGTGGAATGATTTTAGTTGATGATGAACTTGTAAAAGAAACAGAAGAAAAGGGTGTTTGGCAGGACTGTGTTTTTGATGCGATTTGTGATGAAAAAGTTCAAATCGTACAGCAATGTTCAAAGCCAATCATTCTTTATGAAGAAGTTCCAGAATATGATGAGTGGGTGAATCTGTTATTGTATCGCTATCTTGAACAGCATTATTATGAAAAGAAATGGATGACCTATATACAGGTCGATAGAAAAATGAATGATGAAATGAGGTTGAGCTAAAATGTATATGTATCCCGATAATTTAAAAGGGAAGGCAACATTATGGCTATGGTATTTAAGAGATATTGGAATCGTAGGTGTGGGGGCAATCATTGGAGTGATTGCTATTTCTCATGCCAATTTTTATATGCCAATGGCATTAGTAGGGTGCTATGCTTTTTTAACTATCCGTATGGCTGATACCAGTATCTTTGATTTTTTATCATATGCCTTTGCCTTCTTTATATTTTCACAACAGCTATATAAATGGCATTTTACAGGTGAAATAAAAACACCCTTGAATACAGAAAACAGGAAAAAGAAATGGAGGCTATGATGAAAAGAAAGAAGAAAACAGAGAAGAAAGATACCGTGAAAAAGAAAACAAAGAAAAATAAAAAAGTATCCAGTACAAGGATGCTAATCAATACTAAGACGATTACCGATTACAGTTTAAAACTGTTTAATGGAGAGGAAGTCGTCTTTTTTGTTGTTCAGCCACAAAATCTTTCTGTTATGTCAAAAGAAAACATAGGTGCAAAGATATTTGCACTTACAAATGTTGTAAAAGGACTAAATGATATTGAAATTATCTGTCTGAACAGTCGAGATAATTTTGAAGAAAACAAATATTTTCTTAAAAAAAGAATTCAGGAAGAAACAGAAGAAGTTGTTATCAAGCTTCTTAAAGAAGATCTGTATCATTTGGATAAGATTCAAACACAGACAGCAACAGCACGACTTTTCCTGATCGCTGTTCGTATAAAACCTGATGATCAGTTAGAAGTACATTCTTTGATCCATCGTATTGAAAAACTCATTCGTATGCAAAATATCTCTGTAACACGAGCAGACAAGGAAATGATTAAAAGAATGTTGGCTGTCTATTTTGAACAGAATGTTACGACAAGTCAGTTTGAAGATTATGATGGAAAGAGGTGGTATGATGGTGTTCAATAAATTATTTGGTAAATTCAAAAAGGCTGAAGTTGAAGATGAAGAAGAAATCAAAGTGCAGGATTACCTTGATATGATTGCACCTTCAACAATACGTTTCTATACAGAATATTTTATTTGTGGCAACAGCTACAGAAGTGTCTGGGCATTACGAGAGTATCCAACCTCTACAGATGAACAGGCACTTTTACGTTATATGGGTGAAAAAGACGGAGTCACCTTGCATATTTATGCCAGACAGGTCACTTCTGCAGAGGAAAAGAAGATCATTGGAAATGCAGCTAATAAAAACAGGCTCAGACAAAGCAATACGCAAGATCTAAAAGAAACAGTAACTGCTCAAAGCAATCTTAATGATGTTATTGAACTGATTGCCAATATGCATCGAAACAGAGAACCACTTGTTCACTGTGCTGTTTATTTTGAGTTGATTGCTGACAGCTATGATGAACTTAAACTTATTCAGACTGAAATGATGACAGAACTTGTGCGAAGCAAGTTGAATGTTGATCGTCTTCTTTTAAGACAAAAAGAAGGATTTCTAGCGGTTACTCCATCGGGATATGATGGATTCAAGGAGCAGTTTGAACGTGTTCTTCCAGCATCAAGTGTTGCAAATCTTTTTCCATTTAACTATTCAGGTAAGACAGATCCGCATGGAATCTATATAGGTCACGATAAATTTGGAAGCAATATTATTGTTGATTTCAATGAAAGAAGTGACGACAGAACAAATGCCAATGCTCTTATTCTTGGAAATTCAGGACAGGGAAAATCATATCTTTTAAAACTTTTACTGTTGAATTTAAGAGAACAGGGAATGTCTTTAATAACTCTAGATCCTGAACATGAATATGAAGAAGTAACCTATAATCTTGGCGGTGTTTTTATTGATATGATGGCAGGACGATATATCATTAATGTTCTTGAACCAAAACAATGGTCAGAAGATATAGAAGATTCAGGTGAAGATGATGTTCCTGTTGCATTTAAACAATCAACAGTTCTTGCACAGCATATTTCCTTTTTAAAGGATTTTTTCAAGACATATAAGGCGTTTACAGAAGAGCAAATCGATACGTTAGAAATTATGTTGGTAAAGGTCTATCAAAGATTCAACATTAATGAAAAGACGGATCTTAGTGTTCTAGAACATGACGACTACCCTATATTGAGTGATCTCTATGATTACATTGATGAAGAATACAAACATTACAACACAAACAGAAATAACATTTATACAAGAGAATCACTGCGTGAAATATTGCTTTTATTAAATTCAATATGTGTGGGAAGTGACAGTCGTTTCTTTAATGGGCATACCAATATTCATTCACAAAAGGTTGTGACTTTTGGTGTTAAGGATCTTTTACAGGCAAATAAGTCTTTAAAAGATGCGATGCTTTTTAATATCCTTTCCTATATGTCCAATGAGCTGTTGAAAAGAGGGTATACAGTAGCTTCAATCGATGAACTTTATCTTTTTTTAACAAATACAACAGCAGTAGAATACATTAGAAATTTTATGAAGCGTGTTCGAAAAAAGGAAAGTTCTGTTATTTTAGCTTCTCAAAATCTGGAAGATTTCAATATTGAAGGAATCAGAGAACTAACAAAACCATTGTTTTCAATACCAACACATACGTTCCTGTTCAATGCAGGAAATACGGATGCAAGATTTTATATTGATACGTTACAGCTTGAAGAAAGTGAATATGAACTTATTAAATATCCACAAAGAGGTGCCTGTCTTTATAAATGTGGAAGTGAAAGATACAACCTTATTGTTCATGCACCAGATTATAAATCAAAACTGTTTGGTGATAAAGGCGGAAGATAGGATGATGAATATCCATGAAAAGTCAGCGTTTTGGAATAGAAATAGAAATGACAGGTTTAACAAGAAGAAGCGCTGCTTTGATTATTGCTAAACATTTTGATACAGGTTTTAGGCATGAACGTGGTGTATATGATACCTATTCTGTCTGTGATCAAGACGGAAGAAAATGGAAAATTGTGCGAGATGCAAGTATTACACCGCAATGTGGAAATCGATTTGATTATGATCCTGATTATAAAGTCGAGGTTGTTTCGCCTATCTGTCATTATGAAGATATTGAAACGATACAGAGCATTGTTCGTGAATTAAGAAGGAATGGTCATGCTAAAGTCAATGAAAGCTGTGGAATTCACATTCATGTGGATGCTTCAAAACACACTGCCAGATCATTAAGGAATATTGCAAATATTATGTATTCAAAAGAGGATCTTATCTTTAAAGCTTTAAAAGTAAGACCGCAAAGAGAAGTACGATTTTGTAAGAAAATAGATGATGATTTTTTAGAAATGCTCAATCGAAAAAAGCCAAAGGATATTGAAGAAGTTGAAAATCTCTGGTATGACGGAAATACCAGCAGAAAATATGAACACTATGATGATTCGAGGTATCATGCCTTAAATTTTCATAGTGTTTTTTCAAAAGGAACAATAGAATTTCGGATGTTTAACGGAACACTCCATGCAGGTGAAATCAAGACCTATATCCAGTTTTGTTTGGCTATATCCCATCAGGCACTGGTTCAAAATAAAGCAAGCAGGGTAAAGACACATTCGTCTAATGAGAAATATACGTTCAGGACTTGGCTTTTACGACTTGGACTTATTGGAGATGAATTTAAAACAGCACGACATCATCTTTTAAAAAATCTAGATGGATGTATTGCATGGAAAGATCCACAACAGGCAGTTATGCAAAGAGAAAGATTGCAAAGTGCACAGGAAACAAACAATGAAGCATTGGAAGATGTTCAAGAAGAACTTGGAATGCACATGCAACAGATGTAAAGGAGGAACAGAAAAGAATGAAATATTATGTGGCTTATGGTAGTAATTTAAACAGGGAGCAGATGGCACACAGATGTCCAGATGCTAAACTGGTTGGAACAGGTGTGTTGTCAAATTATGAAATGGTGTTTAGAGGAAATAAAAGCAATGCAGTTGCGACTGTAGAACCAAAAAAGGGAATGGAAGTACCTGTAGGTATTTGGGAAATTTCAGAAAACGATGAGCATTTCCTTGATCGCTATGAAGGTTATCCACACCTCTACGAAAAGAAAAATTTGAGAATTTCTAATGGAACAATTACAACTGAGGCGATGGTTTATGTGATGAATGATGGTTATGAATATGGAGTACCAGGTAAGGAATACTATGAAATAATCAAGCAAGGATATAAAGACTGTTCTCTTGATGAAAAGTATTTGGATGAGGCTGTTGAAAAAATGAAAGAAACTCTTTTAAATCAAACAGAAGCAGCAATGTATCCTTATGGTTATAGAGATGTCAGACAGTAATGAAAACAAAACTTATAAAGTTAGCTCTGTCCTTTTTTAGCAGTGATGATAGCAGGAAGTTTGTCAGAAATGTAGCTGTTGTTATAGTTTCACCATTTGTTGCCATTACTGTTTTAATTGGTGCAATTTTTTCAGATGGTATTTCATTCAATCACAATCTTGTAACAGATCTGTTTGAAGGCAATCCAATTAGTGAACTTACAGGTGAAATGAAGCAATATGTTCAGGAAATACAGGATGGACTTGTGTTGATTGACAGCCATATTGACAAAATTAATCAGACTTTTTCAAATGGATCATCACTTAATGTTTATCAGGTTAAAGGCTATTTTATTGGTTATATGGTTTCTTCACAACATGAGGTATTTTCAGATGAAATGGCAGAGGCATGGGTCAACAGTTTTACAGAGGGTGAAGAAGTCATAGTCCCTACTTCTGTAAATGCCGTCATCTATGCCAGTCTAGAAAAGAACCTGAATGAAAAGCTGTTGAAAGATACAAGAAAGTCAATGGAAACCTGTTATGGTGCATTGATTGGAAATGATGGAAAAACAGTCACAACACTTTCAAAAGAGCAGATGGATGAACTGATAAAAAATATGCCTGAAGATACAAGTGAAATCAGAAAGAAAATAGTGATGCAGGCTGCGGATGCTGTTGGAAAGATACCTTATTACTGGGGTGGTGCTGCCAAGTGTGCAGGATATGATGGTAATGATTTTGGAGTAACTGTTGCTCCAGACAGCAAAGGAAGAAATAAAAAAGGACTGGATTGTTCACATTTTGTAGACTGGGTCTATTGGACTGTTATGAACAATAATCTTGGCAATACAAATACATCAGGACAGATAAAAATGTGCAAAAAAATAGCAAAGCAAGATCTCAAAGCGGGTGATCTTGCCTTTTTAATTAACAAATCAGGAAAGACAACGCATGTAGGAATCTATGCAGGAAAGAATGCAAAAGGCGAAGCCGTGTGGATACATGAAAACAGTAACGACAGCAATGTTGCCATGAATACTGTGTCTTACTGGAGTGGTTATTACAGACTGAATATGATGGAAGGAAGATAGCAATGAATGAACAAAATGAATTTATAAAGAACTACTTGCATACAGAATATGTTGGCTGTTTAAAAACGGATCATGAAAAATGTATAGATCTTCAGTATGAAGAAATTGGAAACTTTGTACAGAATGCAGGGATGTTTGGTGATCTTGAAATCTCTATAAAGCACAATGGCTTGGTACTGTTTGATACAAATGGTATTTATATCAATAAGGTGTTTCCTAATACAGAATATTCCAGAGATTATCTTATGGAACTTATCAATTCTGTTGCGATGCAACTTCAAAGTGATTTTGATGATGGAGATATAGGACATCCAACAGGCAAAGTCAATGAGTTTATTAAGGATAATTTTCAAGTTGATCTGTTGAATATCGAACGGGAAAATAAAATAAATTTTAGTTTGCAAATGTAAGGAGGTGAGGAAAATGAATCAAGATAAAATTAAGGAAATCAAACAGAAATATCCAAAGGGAACAAGGATCATGCTCAATTCTATGGACGATCCTCACCATCCTGTACCCTCTGGAACATTAGGAACTGTAGAAACAGTTGATGATATTGGAACAATCCATATGAAGTGGGATAATGGACAAAGTTTAGGTCTTATCGTAGGTGAAGACAGCTTCTATGTTATTGAAAGTGTTCAAAATCAGGAGAAAATACGAGAAGCCGATGAAAAAATACGTGTACTCGTTGTTGAGCCGATGAAAGAACCAAAGGTTGAATATATAGAAAATACATTGGATGATATGCAAAGAGTTGTTGGTGGTCTGATTGAAGAAATCGACTTGGATAATAATACTGTTCTTGTCTGTAACGAGGAAGGAAAACTCATGAATTTACAGGCAAACAGACGTGTTGGCAGAGATGTTATTGCTGGCACTTTTTTTATTGCAGGAGATGATGAATCAGAAGATCTAGTTTCTTTAACCGATGAACAGGTCAATGAATATAAAGAAAGATTTCATGAATTAGAAGAAATCGAGCAGCAAGAAGTGTTTGAAAAAATTGAAATAACGATAAGGGGGTTTTAAAAATGGCTAAACAAAAAGAGATAAAAATAAAATATCCTGAAGCAAGAGTTCGAGCAATCAACTCAAACCTTGCAAAGAAAAATACAACACTTGAAGTAGAAATTATGGAAAGCTTGAATCAAATCTATAAAAAGCACGTCAAACCAGAGGTTAGAGAATTCATTGAAGAATTAGAAGGAAATGAACCTGTCGTTAGTAAAAAGCCTAGAACGATCATTGAGGAACATCCATAAATCAATGTATCAAGGAGTGTTTGGCGGTAAATTTTGATCGTGTGCGCTTTTTATAGAAATATGGAATAAGTATGCCAATTTTATTTGTTTAAAAACGTGTGCCCTTATTTTAAAGATTTTTAAAAACAGATGGATAGAATATCCAATTTGGATTGAAAAATAAGGGCAATTTTTAAGTATGTGGCGTGTGCAGGTTAAAGAAGCGACGTCGCTTCACCTTACAACAACGGGCAATGCCCGTTGTTTCAAAGAAGTTCACAAAAGAAAAACAACGTCATTATTGAAGACAGTGCGTCAATAGTGGCGTTGTATATTAAATGTTCTCCTAGAAACAACAGGAGATAACAGGTCGTCAAAAACAGCGTAAGCAGAATTTTGACGAAAAATGTAGTTTGAAAATATGTGATATGTTATAATCATAAATGGAACAGCCGTATACGGTAGGTGGTTATCCTTGGTCGTCATGACGAAGGTACGCAATCCTTCGAAATTCACATTCCTAGAAGTTTTGGGAAAATATGAAAAACGGAGGTGATGCGAATGACAACATATGAAACAGTCATGGTAGTGTTAACTTGTTTAACACTTGTCGTGTCTTTAATGATGCTTGTTATTAAATTACTTCTTATCATAATTGATAAAAGTGAAAAAAAATAACTACCTCAGCCTCTGGAAAAGTATGAGTTAGTTATTTTAACAAAAATACAAAATCCAAGGACAACCGCTTACTGGCAGTTCCTTTTTTCAACTACATTATAGTTTATACAAAACTGAAAGTCAATATACTAGTTCGTCAGTAAATGCATACCTACAGTATATCTACTGTATAGCTACGGGCATTTATGATTGCTTGTAAATTCAAGAATATTTGATGAAAAAATGAATGTAAAATTGTAATTAGAATGATGAAATTTATAAATTTAAAATTATATATAATAGAGAAAAACGGATGCAGATGTATCCTTTTTTTGTTGGAGGAAAATAAAATGTGAATAAGAAAAGAACAACGATCTGGCTAAGTCAAGATGTGATGGACAGACTGGATGAAATGACAAAAACGGATGACAGTAAAAGTCGAAGTGAGTTTATTGAAAGAGCAATTAAGTTTTATGATGGTTACAATCGTTCAACGTTGGAAAATCAGTATTTGCCTGTTGCTATTTCAAGTGTAGTTCAAGGAACTGTTAAATCAAGTGAAGATCGTATTTCAAAATTGCTATATAAAAATACTGTAGAGCTTTCAATGGTTATGAATGTTCTTTCAGCAATAGCTGATGTTGATAATGATACTCTAAAAAAATTAAGAGTGAAATGTATGAATGAAGTTAAAGCAACCAATGGCAAGATAAGTTTTGAAGATATAAATAAATATCAAAAAGGTTCCTGATTTATAATAGCTATATAAAAACTGATGTGATAGTATGTCGCCTAGAAAGGAATGATCTACATGTCAAAACAGGATGAATTTATAAAACAGCTTTATTATGGAGATGATCTATTCTATGAAAATACTAGAAAGGATTCTTCTAAAAAATGTGAATTAAATAAAATCAGAGAAGAAATTCATGAAAAAATTATGAAGGCATTGATACAGGTATATGGTGAGGAAGAAGCAAACAAAATAAATGATGAATGGATAGGATGTTCATCAGAAATAGAACTTGAAAATGAAATAGTTATTTTTAAAGAGGCATTGTATTTAGGTTATGATCTTGCAGATGTATTTTTTAATAGAAGATAGGAAGTATATGTTAGGAACCTTTAAAAAGATTTCCTTTTTATTTGGTAAAGATTATGGTAAGAATTATTGTTAAGTCAGGATATATGAAAGGTAAAAGTCATAAAGAATATTATGTGAATTATATTGCTACCAGAGAAGGTGTAGAAAAGTTTAAAAGTGATTATGGAAATATGAAGGCAACAAAGAAACAGCAGAAACTTATTCAACAGCTTATAAAGGATTATCCAACTGCAACAGGAATGTTTGAATATAATGATTTCAAAGAAAATCCAACAAGAGAAAATGCCAGTGAATTTATATCGAGTGTGATTGATACTAATCTTGATGATATTACAACAAAGGAAAATTATATAGATTATATTTCACATCGTCCTAGAGTAGAAAAACTTGGTGAGCATGGTCTGTTTTCAGATGCAGGTCTTCAATTTGAACTGAATGATGTTGTCAAAGAAATAGGAGAACATGAAGGCAACGTCTGGACACATATCATTTCTATAAAAAGAGAGGATGCTACCCGTTTAGGCTTTGATTCAGTTCAAAGCTGGATGTCACTTTGTCAGGAAAAAAGAAATGATCTGGCAAAGGCAATGAAGATAGATCCGAACAATCTCAAATGGTTTGCTGCTTTTCATAATGAAGGTCATCATCCTCATATTCATATGGTTGCCTATTCAAAGAATCCTAAAGAGGGTTATTTAACTAAAAAAGGAATAGAGTCAATCAGAAAACAGTATGCTGGAAGTATTTTTAAAAATGATCTTTTACATATTTATGAAAATCAGACTGCCAATCGAGATGAAATAAAAAAATACAGTAAAGAAAAAGTCGTTGAAATTTTAAATGGAATGGATCATGAACATTTTGACAGTTCGCAGATCTTTAATGACCTTTTAAAACTAAAAATGAGCTTGAAAGATTATCATGGAAGAATGATGTATGCCTATATTCCAAAGGAATCAAAGCAGATCATCAACGACATTTTAAGAGAGTTGGAAAAGGATAAAAATATAGCACAGCTCTATGAACAATGGTATCTGTATAAACAACAAGGCAATGAAACATATAATGACACTGTCCTTGAACGTTTACCACTACTTGAACAAAAAGAATTTAAAAGCATCAAGAATATGATTTTAAATATGGTCATGCAGGATTTTGAAGATATTCATAATTTCGGCAATAGTGAATTGGATGATGTGACTAATGAAACAGGTATGGAATTTAATGAAGAAAATAGTTTGTTAGAAGAATATAAAATAAGGCGTGACTATAAAAAAATAGGTGATATCAATTTAGCAATTAAAAACAATGAATTTGAAATGATTCCAGAAAGTATAGAATGGCTTGAAAAATGTGAACTTCCATTAGCTAAATATATACTTGGTAAAATCTATCATGATGGATTCTATGTAGATCGTGATTTGGATAAGGCAATAGAATGTTATAAACAAAGTGGTGATAACAAATTTGCTTATAACCGACTAGCAAATATCTATAGGGAATTAGGAGATAATGATTTGTATGTTCATTATCTTTATCAGTCGGCAAATGAAAATTTTTCAGTAGCACAATTTAAAATTGGTAAAATTCTTGTTGAAGGTGAAGTTACTGAAAAGAATGTAGAGCAAGGAATTTATTATTTGAATAAAGCTTGTGAATATAGAAATGAATATGCACAGTATTATTTAGGCAAAATGTACCTTTTAGGAAAAGATGTTGAAAAGGATAAAGAGAGAGCTATAAAACTATTAACATTGGCCGCTGAAAATGGAAATGAATACGCTCAATATTTTTTAGATCATATAGATGATATAAAAGAAGTTCCATTAAGTATGATGACAACAAGAATGTTTCGTCATATTGGAAGAATCATTGAAAATGAGTTGCCAATAAGAAATACCATTCTTACAGGAGTCGAACATAAACTCAAACAGAAATTAATAAGAAAACGAAGTGCAACGGGACATAGAGAAGATGATCATTCACTTCGTTTTTAATTTGAAGAAAAAGGTGAAAGATATGAAGGATAAAATTAAAAGTATTAAGCATATACAAAAAGATGAGTCTATGAAAGTAAAGTCAATCAAAGGCAAAAAGCAAAATAAAAAGAAAAAAGCAAGGAGGCATCAGTAATGGCACGAATGTTCAGTGAAGAACAGATTGCAATGGCTAATTCAGTTGATATTGCATCTTTTCTTCAAATGCAAGGTGAAGCACTCATAAAATCAGGAAAGGATATGAGATGGGCAAGGCATACAAGTATTACTGTAAGAGGTAATCGCTTTTATGATTGGAAGGCAGAAGCAGGTGGTTATCCAATAGCGTTTGTTCAAAGATATTTTAACTATAATTTTAAGCAGGCTGTGGAATTTCTTCTATCTAATGTGGGTGATCTTCAAATGTCAGTTCCTTATGAAAAAACTGAGAAGGCAGAATTTAAACTTCCTGAAAAAAATGAAACTTTAAACAGGGTCTATGGATATCTTTTGAAAACAAGATTTCTTGATAAGGAAGTCATTGATGAATTTGTAAGAAAAGGTTTGATCTACGAAGATAAGGAATATCACAATGCTGTATTTGTTGGTTTGGATGAAAATGGTGTGGCTCGTCATGGGCATAAAAGAGGTACTGCAACTTATGGTAAAAATCAGTCATTTAGAGGAAATATAGAAGGCTCTGATCCATTATATCCGTTTCATTATAAAGGATCATCCAACAAGGTTTATGTTTTTGAAGCACCTATTGATATGCTTTCCTATATTTCTTTAAACAAAGCGAATTGGATGGAAAACAGTTATATTGCTTTGAATGGACTTTCTAAAATAGGACTAGATCATTTTTTAGATGTTCACCCAAATATTAATAAAATTTATTTGTGTCTGGATCATGATATTGCAGGCATCGAAGGTGCAGAGAGAATAAGTGATTTTCTAAATGAAAAAGGCAGTTACACTATTTCATGTATTCGAGCAAGAAATAAAGATTTTAATGAAGATCTGAAAGAACAAAACAATGTTGAATTTATTAAATCAACGGACAGTCCCAAATATCAGGAAGCAATGAAATATGTTTCAAATATCAAAAGTGATTTTAAAACAATTGTAAAAGACAGGTTTCAAGAAGATGAATTTGATTCGCTTTTTGCCAAGTTCTATTATTCTTTTAACGGAAAAGAACCACGAGATGATTTTAAGTTTCAGGCGCAGTTGGATAGACTTTTAAAAATGACAATGATCCATGAGCATTCTCTTTTAGGATTCTCTCACCCATTATCAGATGATTCACCAGTCTGGTCATATTTGAAACAGGATTATAGAAGTTATAGGGACAATGGCAATACAAAAAAGATGTTTGAAAATGTTTGTCAGTTAGTAGCTGACTATAAAAACTGTGTTAAAGAAAATAACAGAAATAATCTAGTAAAGGCTTGTAGAAATTTATCTGCAGGTCTTTTTTATATGGATGTTCATTATAGAAGGGAGATTTATAAAGCTATGGAAAATAAACAGGCATATGGTCTTCTTGAAGAAGAACGACCAAAGGCAAAGATGATAGGTGAAGATGGAAATATTTTTAATCTTATGGGTATTGCCTCAAGAACATTGAAAAGTGCAGGGTATGAAGAAAAAGCCAACGAGATGTTTGAAAGAATAACTTTCAATGCGAAAAGCTATGATGAGGCTTTGAATATTATCAGTGAATATGTTGAACCAGTTGAAAATTATGAGGAGTCTTTTCAAATGAAAGGATTTGAATGAATAGGTGAAGAAGGTGAGAAAAAACAATGACAAAATCACAAGGAATATTTATAGCGTTTGGTATTTTATTTTTTCTTTTTATAGGATGTGCTGTGTATTTTAATGGAAACTATAATCTGAATAAGATCAAATCGAAAACAGTCGGTGATGGACAATATGGAACAGCTCGATTTGCGACAGATAAAGAGGTTCATCAAAGTTTGAAATATATTGAATTTGACAGTGTGAATTGGAGAAAAGGTATTGATCTTCCGAAATCACAGGGATTGGTTGTAGGAAGTAAAATAAACTTTGGAAAAACATTTGGATATGTTGATTGTGATGATATTCATTTATTGATGATTGGTGCTGCTGGTGTTGGAAAAACAGCCCATTTTTTATATCCAAATTTAGAATATGCCTGTGCCAGTGGTGTCTCTTTTATAACAACGGATACAAAGGGTGATCTGTATCGTAATTATGGTGGAATTGCTCATGATTATTATGGGTACAATATTTCAGTTATTGACTTAAGAAACCCCCTTTTTTCAGATGGGAACAATATGCTTCATATGGTCAATAAATATATGGATCAGTACAAACAAAACAGAAATGATTTGTCTTTAAAAGCCAAAACAGAAAAGTACGCCAAAATAATTGCTAAAACAATTATCTTTTCTGATGGAGAAAGTGCATCAAGCTATGGTCAGAATTCATTCTTTTATGATTCGGCAGAGGGACTTCTTACAAGTATCATTTTAATTATTTCTGAATTTTGTGATGATGGAGAAAGACATATCGTCAGTGTATTTAAACTTGTTCAGGATCTGTTGAAACCTTCTGGAATAAAAGGGAAAACACAGTTTCAGATCCTGCTTGATTATTTGCCTGATAACCATAAAGCAAAGTGGTTTGCTGGAGCTGCTTTGAATACAGGAGAACAGGCAATGATGTCTGTTCTTTCTACTGTTTTATCTCGTTTAAATGCATTTATTGATTCTGAAATTGAACAGATATTGTGTTTCGAAACCACCGTTGATATAGAGAAATTCTGCAGTGAAAAATCTGCAATCTTTTTAGTAATGCCTGAAGAAGATAATACAAAACATTTTTTGATTTCTCTTTTTATTCAACAGTATTATCGTGAAATGTTGGCTTGTGCTGATAGTCAGGGTGGAAGATTAAAAAGAAAGGTCGTTATGTATCTAGATGAAATTGGAACTATCCCTAAAATCGAATCAGCGGAAATGATGTTTTCGGCATCTAGATCAAGAAATATTTCCATAGTGGCAATAATTCAATCATTAGCACAGTTAGAGAAGAATTATGGAAAAGAAGGAGCAAGTATTATTGTGGATAACTGTCAGGATACACTATTTGGCGGTTTTGCACCTAATTCAGAAACAGCGAAAGTAATGAGTGAAAATCTTGGATCAAAGACTGTTATGAGTGGATCAGTTAGTAAAGGGAAAAATGATCCATCACAGTCTTTACAAATGATAGAAAGACCTCTTATGACAACAGATGAATTAAAGAGTATGCCAAAGGGTCATTTTATTTTGATGAAGACAGGAATGCATCCAATGAAAACAGTATTAAGATTATTCATTAAGTGGAAGATAAAGTTGGACAAGGAATATCAAGTCAATCAAAGAGTACAAAGAGAAGTTAAATATGCAGATATAAATAAGATCACATCAATTTTAAAATATAAGTTTGAAAAAGATGACAATATAAAATTTGATCTTAAAAAAATAATAAATGAGGCGGGTGTCAAAGTTGAATAAGGATTATATGTATTTTTATACAAAAGTATCAAGTGCAAATGTAACTCCAGCAGGAAGAATGGTTTATAGAGCATTGCTACGATATGCAAACAGGAAAACATGGTCTTGTTTCCCATCGGTTAAAACAATTGTCAATGATACAGGACTTTCGGAAAGAACAGTAAGAAAGCAAATAAAGATACTTGTAGAAGAAGAACTCATAATAAAAATCTCAAGAAAAAGAGAAAATAACGGAAATACATCTAACATGTATTTTTTTAATTAATCCTTATCTTGGGATAACTGTAATTATATAAGTGCATAGGGATGGTGCAATTAAGACATCCCTGTAACTAATTTATTAATGATTTCTTTCAGAAAAGAAGTATTGGTAGAAAACTATTTTTAACTTATAAAAGATAATAATAAAATTAAAAGGTTGTTTGTTATTTGATATCGAGTCAAGCAGTAAATGTTATTAATAAACTTATATATGTAGAATCGATTTGCTTAAAAGTAGCAAAGAAAGGTAAATTATTCAGAATTTTTTTTAATTGATTAATAATTGATTGTTCATCAATATTATTTACTGGAAATACGATATTAATAATAATATGATTAGCACGATTCTTTGTTTTAATAATAATCACTCTTTTTGAATCATCAACTTCTAAACATTCTTGTATCGTTAATTTTAAAATGAACTCAAATAAATCCAATTGGGTATTGAAATCTAATTTTTCAAATTCGCTATATTCTATCACAGTTTTTATATCAATATTGTTTTCAGAAATATCATTAAGGTGGTTATTGATAATATAATTTAAAATAAAAGAATTACTATATATTGCATTGAATTCTTTATATGCAGTTTTTGATAAGCTATTTAATATTGTTTTAACTTTTTCAATATTTGAGTTGTTTATTTCGTTATTAAGATCATTACACGTATGTAATAAATTATGTAAAAATTTAAAATTGTAATTGTAATGTTGAGCTAGTAGATTGAATTTTGAATTAATTAATTCTTCTTTCTGATTTGCAATAAGTAATCGTTGTTTAGTAGATGATGAATTCACAACTAAAATGAATATAATAAAAAAAATTAGGTTAGATAAAGCTAATGCAATTGTAATTAATAGTCCGTTTCTACTAGTTCTATATAATAAAAAATAATCTTTATCTGTATGTAGAAGAAGAATAATTGTTATAATTGGAATAATAAATGCTAACCATGTATATTTAGGCAAATCATCATTTTTCACGATTTTTAATATATGAACATATCCAACAGAAAGTATAGCAGACATTAAATTAGATAAAAATATACCTAAGACATATCCACATGAAAAAATATTATTTGTTAAATTTATTGATGAAATTGATCCAAGATAAAAGCCGATGATTAGTTCCGAAATAATTTCAATGATAAAAAAAGGAATAATAACCATTAATTTATTTATTATTTTATCTGAAAATAAGAAATAAATATAAACAAAATATATTAGTAAAATAAGAATTGCCGTAAAAGGTGCACCACCATTATGATTAAGTATACTAATTGTAATAAATAAAAGAAACAGTATAAAAATATTAAATTTTTTGGAATACTTATTTTTTAAAAAAGAATTTGCGATATATCTAAGTAATAATAGTGTAATGAAATTAGATATAATAATCATAAGGAATCGTGTAGGAAATTATGATATGTTATTTCAAATTCTTTTTTAAAGTGTCTAGATAGAGGGATTTTTTCATTGTTAATCATAACAATTTCATTTTTTTTAAATGCACTAATATATTCTAAGTTAATTAAAAAAGCTTTATATGAATAGGCAAATCCATGATTACATAATTTGTTATACCAATATTTTAGATTATAATTTGTTTTTATTATTTTACCATTTGTTTTATAAATGAGAGATTTTCTATCTAAATATTCAATATAAAGTATATCTTTAGTGTAGATTTTATGATTACATATTTTTTTATCAAAAAAACCAACAGATTTCTTAATATATTTATTAATAATTGTATTCATTTCTAAATTGAATTCCTTTTGAACAATTGGTTTAATGAAATATCTATCTGCCTGTATTTTGTAGCCGTCAATAGCATATTTTGAGTAGTTAGTTGTAATTATTATTCGACAATCATGACGAATTTTTTGCAACTCAAACCCAATATCAATACCATTTTCATTATTAATTTCAATATCTAAAAACAGTAAATCATAGTTATCTATATTTTTCAAAAGTTCATCCTTTGATTTACATATAGTTATGTTATATTCTTGCTTAGTTTCTTGAAAAAAGTTATTGATACAAATCTTTAGGTGATTTATATCATTTTCATTGTCATCATAAATAAGGATATCCACTATATATCAACCTCCTTTATAATTTAATATTTTATCAAATTTTATATAATAATTGAATGTTTTTAGTTTAATTTATTATTCTTCTTATATGCAAATAGTAAACTTAGTATAGATATTAGATTAATGATAAAAATTAAATTGATAATTTGATTTTTTGAAAAAATAGAAGAAATAAAAACAACTATTAAATAAAAAAATTCAATAGTAATTGCTCTATGTTTGAAAGATTTTTTTTCATTAGATGATAATCTTTTATTGGGATGATCTACTGGAGCAATAAGAAAAATAATTATAATTGAAAACAGAATATGAAGAACAACAAATAAAAGTGAAATATTTAGTGATTTAGAAAATAATGGAGAAAAAATAGTAACTATGACAGAAACAAATGTACAACTGATATGATTAGAAAAATGATAGCCTCCAATATACTTTCTTAAAATGGAGTAAATGACTAAAAAAAAGATTGTTAGCCATAAAGTATGATAATAAAAAATAAAAGGGATTATCAGTATAAAGAAAATAAGATAATGAATAAAGACGGAAAAACCATAATAAAATAAGTCTTGATTGATAAATATTTTATTATTTTTCAAAAATTCAAATATTTTTCTTTTAATCAATTTTATCACGGTTTCTTATATTAAAATAGTTTATTAACTGGAATAAAATCTCATATTCTTTTTCGTCTATATCCCTTACAGATAATTCTAAAGGGTGTTTATTATCTATTAGGTAATCAGTTGTAACATTGCATGTTATTGCAATCATAGTAATGTGTGAAATATTTGGTTTTGTTAAACCTTGTTCCCAACTGTTAACTGTCATTCTAGTAACATCAATTTTTTTTGCAAATTTTTCTTGATTGATTTTTAAAATATCAGTTCTTAAAAATCTGATTTTATCAGCTATATCCATAGTAACTCTCCTATTTGTTTTTCATCATTTCGTATATTTTAAAAATAATTTCTTGTTGTTCTTGAGATAATGATTCTATATTTAATCCAGGTTTTCTTTCATTAAATAAAATCATTTCTGCTGAGGTATCTAAAATATTAATTAATTTAAGCAGCATATCTGTTGAAAGGGATCCACCTCCCGATTCCCATCCTGCTAAAACACTTTCTTCAATTTTTAACATAGAAGCTAATTCTAAACGATTTAATTTTGCGTTCTCTCTTGCATTTTTTAAACCAGATTTATTTGTATTATTCATATATTTACACCTTCAACTTAATAATTGATTATAAATATAGTATATTTCTATTCTAATAAAATGTAATATACATAAAAGTTTAATAAATGATTATATCTATACATATTTATACATTTATTGTATAGATATAATCATTTTGTTGAATGTACTGAACCACTTAATAAGATATTGTGTATTTCAAACAAGAAATGTTTATGAATATTCAAACAAGTGATAAGATTATTTAAAATAAATGAAAGGAGGAAGAGAATAATTTTATTATTCTTGATGATGTATATGAAGAAAATAAAAAATACTTTATTTAAGGGATTCGCAATGATGATATCATTCCTTGCAATTTCAACAGTAAATAGTGCTTGTATTTTGACTTTTGGTCAAGATGAAGAACCGGAAAGTTTAAAGCGCTATAAAAAGATTAAGTAATTTTAAAGTAAAAATAGATTATAAGTAGTAATGATTTTTTTTAAAATGGATAAGTTAGGGATAATATGTTCTATTATAAAAAATAGAGAAATATCTATTAATTCTAAATAGTGTTGTTTAAATACATCTCATATCACAATGAATTACACGAGATGTCAACTGCAATAGAATATGTGTAAAAAAGCAAGAGGATAGGCAAAATTATGAAAGATATTTTAACTGTGTTTGCTACTTGTATATCAGCGATAGCAGCACTTATTTCGATAATTGTAACAAGTATGAATGCTAAGAAAGCAATTGATGCATCGAAAGAACAGACAGATGAGATAAAAAAAGAAAATTTGAGACAAGAAGAAAGATACCAAAAAGATAAAATTATATTAGAAGAGTATAATCGGATAAGGGAGCAACCGTATTTCACATTTATAAAAGCAGAACGATCTAAATTAAGTGATAATCTATTTATTGATTTGACATTTAAAAATGAAGGGAGGGGGAAATCGTATAAAACTTATCCAAAAGTAGAATGCAAAACACAATTATTGGACGATGATATAAAATTTAGAAGAATTGAACCTAATCGTACACCCGTTATAAAAGTTGATGACGAGTTCACAACAACATGGTATTTAACTAATGAAACGGGGGCAGAAAATTTTATAGTAATTATTCCAATTAGATTTTGTGATGCATCTGGAAGAAAATATAATCAAATTTTTGAAATTACTATTAGTAGTGTGAATGGAAATATACATGCAGATGTAACAGACTATAGTGAACCAATTCCTGAAATTGAGAATAAAAAAAACTAAATATACAAATTATGCATTTTTAAAATTAATTAATATTTTAAATTTGAAAAGAGAAAGTGGTTAGATAAGAAATAATCTATTATTTAAAAGTACTGATTATAAAAGTGTTATATTTAGAAATAAAAGGTAGAAGTGTAGATTATATAACACCATTTTTTACGATAAATAATAGAATAAGGGGCTTAATCTATTGGTATATAGGTTTTGTCCCAATTTTAGTTTTGTAAGGTATGATAAAAATAATTTATAAAAAGTTATATGAACTATAAAATATTTCAAAGAATGACGATTAGAAATAAAGGGTAGAAAATAGATATTACAAATTGTATAATATTATATGATATAAGTTTTATAAAATAATAAGAAGAGTTTGAAAATGATAAATATATGATTTAATCGTACAATTGAATTATAGCATTAAGTGGATTGTTTAAATGTTATATAAAAGAATATATGAAAAATTTTAATCGAAAAACAATGATGAGTAGATATGCTATAAAAGATTAATTTTATGATATCAAATGAAAGTAATGGCATATTATATATAGAAAGATAATTACTATATTTTTGTGGAAAAATTATTTTATTGGAGGCGAATTTTATGATTGTTCATGGTACAGCTGCAGCAATTGGAAATTATTTGAAGAAGATGGATAGCTCTCTAAAATATGAAGAAGTTATTCTTATGACATATTTTTTTATAAAAAAAGATTATGATTTAATTTTTGAAGATGCAGAAGTAGATTCGAATCTAGAGAAAAATTTACTTATGCAAAGTTCTGAACAAACGGCACAAACAGCTACAGGAAGATATAAATATTCTGTTAGTATAGAAGATTTGTATATTGGTGTATTCAAAGCTTTGGCTAAAGCTATAATTGGTAATATTGGAGATAATGTAACGAAGGGCGCTATCTTTTCCTCAGGATTGGATATAATAGAGATATTACGCAAAGTGATATATAAAATCAAAGATGATGAAAAATGTATTTATATGTTTGTATGTGAAAATATGCCGGTTTTAAAAGAAGAAATAATGTCTACATTTGTTAATCAAAAATGTTATTATTCCACTAATAAGCAAGTATGTAATAAGTGCAAAAATAAGCATTCTGCTAAAAGTCAGTGTAAGATGACTGAAGAAGACATTGATAATATATTAAGTAATTTGGAAGAAGTAAATGCAATAAAAGAAGAAAATACGGATGGTAAAAAGAAATTTAGATGTGTTTTTTAGGTGGGATATAAATGGATGAATTAAATGAAATTTATGATATACAAGATCAATTAAATCAATTTGATGTTATCAAAATAGATACGGATGAAAAAAGAGAACAATTTATTATTGAAACCTTGATTCAAATTGAAGCACCTGCAACATTAGAACTAGATGACGAAGAATCTGTAAAAAATGCAGGAAAAGAAATAAAAAATAATCATACTTATAACTTTTTAAATCGTTTATTTAAAAAGTTTAATAAATTTATTGTTATAGTTGAATACGATTATATTGATAGAACATTTCGAGATAGTTACTATGAATATTATGCGTTTAAATATCATGAATACGAAAGAAGTTGTAAAAGACTATGTATATTTGATTATGAACTTGAAAATGAGCTAGATGGAAAGTATTTTATTGATGTTGATACTAGTATACTTCAAAATCATTTTATTGGAAGTATGGTTATTAGACCTATTCCTGAAAGGTCGATAGGACATACTTTAATTAATCCTAAATATGTTTTACTTGATGATAAAGAAAGAGTAAATAAGGAAAAATCAATATTTTTAAGAACATCTATGTTTAGGATTAATTTATGTGGACATAAATTGTACATAAGAGCATTTCCTTTTTCAATGCAAGATTTAGCTACGACAACATGTGCTGAAACTATGTTAATTGGGTTAATGGAATATTATAATAATGAATACAGTGATTATAGTAGACTTTATCCGTCTGATATAAAGAGAATTGCTAGAGACAGTGGTTATGAGCGTACTTTGCCTTCAAAAGGATTATCATATGAAATGATTTCTAAAATTCTAAGTTGTGCTGGTTTTGAACCAAGACTAGTGTTGTCAAGTCCAAAAACAAGAATTTCAAAATTAGAATTAAAGAAAATAATGCATTATTATGTGGAATCAGGAATTCCTATTGGTGTAGGAGTGACTATTTTAAATAATAATTTACATACATGTACTTGTATAGGACATGGCGAAATTCATTATGATAGAATAAAAGATGAACATGTTTTGGAACTTAATACAGAAGGGGATATATATTTTATAAATTCTCAATCTTTGGTTGATGACTATGTTTTTGTTGACGATAATAAAATGCCGTATACGCTTTATAAATGTGCATCATTAAGTCAAAGCAATGGTATGGAAACTAAAGAAATAAAGGACTTAGACTTAAAAGCTCTTAATATTCCATTATATAAAAAGATGTGTTTGGCATTGGAAGATGCTAGAGAAATTTTTTTGTATTATTTATCAAGTAAAGAACATGGAATAAAGAAATATTTTGGTAGCAGTATAGCAACAAAAGATAATCCAATTGTTCTTCGATTATTTATTTGCTCGGCTAAAAGTTTTAAAACAAGTAGATTATCAGATTTGAAGAATTTTTCAGCTCATCAAACGGTATATGCTAATTTAAAATTACCAAAGTTTATAGAAGTATGTGAAATTTATACTAAAGATGATTATGAAAAAGGAATTGCTTCTGGTGAAATTATTCTTGATGCAACTGCTTCAGTGAGTGATAAAGCATTTTCTCTTATATTGATTAACTATGGTGGGCAAATGACAGTAATGGATAATAAAAATAATAGTGTAATGAATTTATTGCAAAGTGATGATGTTGTAATAAGTGAGGATCAAAGAGTAAAGTTCCCTGGATATAAGAAGAATTTAATGAATATATATGATGTTGAAAATAATTTCTCTAATAAAGCAAAAAAGTAGGGATATAATTAATATTTTTATGGGAAAATCAATTTAATTATAATTTGATTTTCACTAATATATTTGCTATAATTGGCATAAATTATAGAAGGTGGTGATTACATGGCAAGAAGATATTCTAAGTCATTACTTAGTGAGTCTGGAAATATGAAAAAACAGATTAAAGCATTAAGGGTTGTAAGAAATAAAAATCTTGATATTGATATAATGAATATGAACCAACAAATGGCATCTATAAATCCGAGATATGAAGCAAGAGTGGCTGGAAAAACTGAAATTGAAGATCTTACTTTTATGTGATTTTCTATGCCATGTGTCATTGCTGGGTGGATAATGAGTTTGCCATATAGCATTTATTAATATTAAGGTAACTTAAGAAGACGTTTATTATCATTTTTCTAAATTGGTAATAGCGTCTTTTTTGTTTTGCGATTTATAATTTTATTTATATTTTGTTGAATAATGTACTTTGTATAATTTTGAAAAAAATAATCAGATTATTTTCTTGATAGATATAGTCAAAATGTGTATAAAAATATGCATGTTATGCATAAATCCTACCTCTTGAACATATCCTATTTTTGTTTTTACTAAAGTAATATAGAATGGATTTATAGATAAAGCTAGCATATCTAAATATTATAGAAAGGAAATAATTATTATGAAAAAAAGAATTAGTTTATTTATGATTACATTTATGGCTGCTGTTTGTTTTTCTTTAAGTGGTGTATTTGCTGCATCGTATAGTAAGACAAAAACAGCAAGTGTAAGTTATGGAACACAATGCACAGGAAGAATAACTGATAAAGCAACAGTAAACTCGTCTAGTTTAGATTGGAGTTTTTCTTTATCAGGTGCCACTACATCAACAAAAAATGGATATTCTTTTGCTACACCATATACAAGTAGTGTAGATTATACTAATGGTAGAAAAACAGCTACACAAAAAGTAGGATATTATTTCTATAATTCATCAGGAAATCATGTAGGTGGAAATATAAAAACATTTACCTTCAATTTTTCTGGAAGTAGCGTATCTTAAG
>UMES01012733.1_pt1 | contig 25541 bp, 19 predicted proteins | sample 1964791 | NCBI WGS metagenome assembly UMES01 (sample SAMEA4836024, study PRJEB28245) | human gut metagenome | biome: gut microbiome; material: fecal sample | place: Denmark | collected 2008
GCTGCTTTTATTGATGCCGAACACGCTTTCGACCGTTTCTATGCAGCCAAACTGGGAGTTAACATTGACGATTTGTATATTTCCCAACCGGATAACGGAGAGCAGGCATTGGAAATCGCCGAACAACTGATCCGCTCCTCCGCTATCGATATCATTGTTATCGACTCCGTAGCCGCATTGACCCCTAAAGCTGAAATCGAAGGCGATATGGGTGACAACAAAGTAGGTCTTCAGGCACGTTTGATGTCGCAGGCATTACGTAAACTGACAGCAGCCGTTAGTAAGACACGTACTACTTGCATCTTTATCAATCAGCTCCGCGAGAAAATCGGTGTTATGTTCGGTAACCCAGAAACAACAACCGGTGGTAACGCACTGAAGTTCTATGCTTCCGTTCGTTTGGATATTCGCGGTAGCCAAGCGATTAAAGACGGCGAAGAGGTACTCGGAAAGCTGACTAAAGTGAAAGTGGTGAAGAACAAGGTGGCACCTCCTTTCCGCAGAGCAGAATTCGACATAATGTTCGGTGAAGGTATCTCCCACTCCGGAGAAATCATCGACTTGGGCGCCGATCTGGGAATTATCAAGAAAAGCGGTTCATGGTATAGCTACAATGATACAAAGCTAGGTCAGGGACGCGATGCCGCAAAACAATGTATTGCCGACAATCCGGAGCTTGCAGAAGAACTGGAGGGCTTGATTTTTGAAGCATTGAAGAAAAAAGAATAAGCGGATCTCCTCCGTCTTTTTAAGAAGGAACTGCATCAAAATAAAGTGGGAAAATATCGTATGGTACGAATATTCTCCCACTTTTCTATATATCATTTGTGTGTTTTCCTTATACAAAATAGATATATGCCAACGTGCTCAAGCTAATCACTACCCAAAGCAAAACTCCCTGTAACAATGGCTTAATTCCGACTGCTTTTAGCACATCAAGAGAAAGAGAAGCGCCGATAAAGAACATGGTAATTGTCAATGTTTTACGGGCAATTCCGTTGATTGCAGCTCCCAACTGCGGCACTCCGTCAAGTAAATAAGTATTTACCACCATTGCCAACACAAAGAAGAAGATAAACCAGGGAATACTGATCTTCTGTCCTTTACTTTTAAAGATAAATGAAGTGGCAAAAGCCATAGGAATTATCCAGAGAGCGCGAGTCAGTTTGATAGTAGTAGCTACTTTCAAGGCTTCCTCTCCATAAGCAGCGCCTGCACCAACAACCGAACTTGTATCGTGAATAGCAATTGCCGCCCAAGTTCCGAACTGTTGCTGATCCATACTCAAAGCATGACCAATCATCGGGAAGATAAAAAGTGCAATCGCATTCAAAATAAAAATAGTACCCAGTGCAACAGACATTTCACTATCTTTCGCCCTCAACACCGGTCCTACGGCTGCAATGGCACTCCCACCGCAAATAGCAGTTCCTGAACTAATAAGATAGGCAGTGTTCCGGTCTATCTTAAACAACTTACGTCCGATGAACCAACCGATCACTAAAGTACCGATTACGGAAATAACTGTAAACTCCATACCTTCTTTACCGGAGGCTAGAGCCGAATGTAGATTCATTCCGAATCCCAGTCCGACAACAGAATATTGCAATAAATATTTAGATGTTTTCTTATTAAATTTCGGATGTGCCTGTCCGCAAGTCAACGCAAAAATAAGTCCAAGAAACAAAGCAACCGGAGGAGTCACCCATGCCGACCATGCCTCCAACCCCGGAATATAGTCTAAAAACAGAAAGAAAGTCAAAGTAGAAAGTAGTGCAACATAAATGGTTTTGTTGTTTCCCTGCAACGTTTTTGTAGCTGTTGAAATCATATATTTTATCTTTAATTGTTTTCGGGGTGCAAAGGTACAGGAAACAATCAAGACACACTAATAGTTTCTAATTATATATTATAACTTTTAGTTATAGATAATCTGTTCAGAACTATCCTTACACAGTTATAATATCTTTTCCGAAAGGTGATAAAGCTAATGCCGCCAACTTAAAGTGCTGTAAACCAAAAGGAATACCAATAATAGTTATGCACAACACCGCCCCAAAAAGCAAATGTGACAAACAAATCCAAATCCCCCCTACAAATATCCATATTACATTCATCAGTATATAAAGACAACCGCCGGAACGACTTCCGCTTCTAACTTCCTTGCCAAAAGGCCATAAAGCAAGTCCTGCCAATTTTAATGTTTGCATCCCAAAAGGAATACCGATGATAGTAATCATCATTAATAAACTTGAGATAAGATATTCTACCGCCGTAAAAATTCCACCAAGCAACAGCCACAAAAGATTCATAAAACAGCCCATAACAATAACATTTAATATATCTTTTGAGTATCAGTCAAATAATCCAGGATAGAAGTATTTTACCCATGCTACATAAATATCTTGCGATGAAAGGCAAGTATCAAGCAAATATCCAGGAGTAGACGCAAACTCTCTAAGTCCCCTATAATAAAACTGCTTATGCCGCTCGTCTATAATAAACGGAACTACGTCATGGCAAAGACACTCACGGAACATGATCAATCGTCCTACTCTACCATTTCCATCTTGGAAAGGGTGTATTCTTTCAAAACGATAATGATACTTTATTATATCTTCGAAAAGAACCTCAACTTTTGAATTATATGATTCATTCAAACGAATGATTTCAGCATCTACATCTTGTGGCATAACAGTCCGGGTCCCCCCTACTTCATTCGGCAGTTTTTTCCAATCCCCTACATTAAACCATTCTTTCGAAGCATCTGCCGTTCCTGTTTTCAATATCCGATGAAATTCTTTAATCAATTTTCCAGACAACGGTTCATCAATAGTGTCAAGTAGATAATCAAAAGCAATAAAATGATTGGAAGTTTCAATTATATCGTCAACAGGCACAGCTTCTTCATCCTTAAAACCAATGGTACGAGTTTCAAAGATATAACGAGTTTGTTCTTCTGTAAGCCTGCTACCTTCTATCCGATTGGAGTTATAAGTCAGGCTGACCTGTGTTTTATGATATAAGCCCCCCTTTCGTTTAGCTTGCTTTTCTTCCAGCAGATATGTGATGATGTTATCCATTAAGTTCTTGTATTTGATGATATAAAGACAAAGATAAAGAGAAAAACTGAATAATATTAAAATACAGGTATTATATTTTAGCCATCCCAAAAGTGATGAAAGTATATTTATTTACTTTGAACCTATTTCGAATAACTATCTTTTTCCAGTAAAGTATTCATATCAGTCCGATAACTTGTTTTCTTTAAAATGCCTAAACTAAAAAGAAATATTTCAGACTGATTTAACGAAACCTGAACGGTATTGAAGAACATCTCAGTAGATTCATAATACAGGTTATTTCCCCAGCTCAACAACAGATTTATCTACAATCTTCAAATATATTCTTCGTTCTCCACTCCCATTATCATTGCATTTTTTCAACTCATATAACTACAAAAAACAACTTTACAAACAGACTATCGGTCTGCATCAAAGAATGCATTAGCAATCAGCCAAGTTATAAACTGAATACCAATAAGCACAGCTAAAGGGTTTTCACCCTGCTCTACGAATAACCAAGTAATATAGTCACAGATTGCTAAGAACACAATAATACAAATATTAAATGTCAATCTATCCATTTTTACAAACTTAGATTTAAAATATATTTACTTTCCTTTTTAATAATATGTTCCAAATTTTCAATATTGATAATCAAAAATTAAATAAGAATTAATTCAACTTCCAACATCCTAATATGTAAATGCTCCTCGCTGTCTTTAATTTGAATCATCCAATATTCTTATTCACTAACTCATTTAATCATAATTCATACAGCTTCTCTATATCTCTTAAAATTGAATCATTTAATAGATCCTTGATAGCTGAATATATCGCACGTGAACCATCTAAATGTTTATCCCATTCAGACTCAGGAATACTTTTTACGTATTTCTTAAGAAATAAATTAATCAACTCTAAATCCCATTGAACATAAGGATTTCTTTGAAGAACTAACCAATCAAGTTCATTTTGATGTTTAATAATAAATTCTTTAGATATAGAATTACTATATGCATACAATCCAATTCCCATTTTCTCATATTTTTCTACAACACTATTCCAAACATCTTGTGTTATCAAATATTCTGTTCCTACTACATCTTGTAATTGGGTCAATGTTTTTGCTATATTTTCAGTACCCAATTGGGAAAAAAATCCATTATTATCTAATAAATTCTCCAGCCAATCAAAAGAACGTTCCGCATTTTTAATGTTACTTACCAAGTCCCAATTCCACTTCGTAAATTCATTTTTAGCTAATGATGTACAGCAAATTCGAGGATTATCATGAAAATCCACATAATAATTCAATGTAAAAAAACGACCTGCACCGCTATAACATTCCATAGTTTTAAGGACAGAACGTAGTTCATTTAGATGCAACATCTCTGACACCAAATGGGAATAGCATGACTGATACGTACTTACTGTAGTACCAAAACATTCATAGCGCACTTTATATAATTTGTTTTCAACTGAAAATTCCTTGCCTTTTCTTTTAAATACGTTATAATTGGTTATATAATACCATTCTCGCGATTCAACCGTAAATTTTCCATTGTCTACAGTTTTATGCACTCCCTTATAAATTACATTTTCATATTTGAGAATTTGTTCGTCACTCAGTGGATAATATTTTCGAATAAGATTTCGAAATAAAATTACCCCAACGCCAGATTCATCCAAGATATAACGTCTCAACAGAGCTAAACACGCCATATTAACTTGTAATTGCGCTTCTTCTTTTAAACTCTGAATTTCATCAATATTTATCTGTAGTTGTTTCAAACTTTGAATATTAAAAATCAAATCATTAATATTATTCACTGTTTGCTTCAAACTAAAATTCAAAGAATTATTATACATCAATATTGTATTTTCCATAATTTATTCAACCAAAAAGAAAACTCCTATTACTTATCATCTTTCTCTTTTAAAGGTTCTCTAAAACCATGATAAACCCAAACTGCTGTTATATAAACAACCAACTCTATAAAAATAGTGAAAAAGAATGTATTAAATTTTTCCGAATATTTATTAACTGCATATACTAAAATAAGGCAATTTACAACTACCAACAGTCGATTAAAACCTTTAGATAGAGGAAACTGGTCCCAAGTGTGAGCGCAAAGCCTGTTTTACTCGTTACGTAGATGAGCAGGGTAAGGTTTCCTTTCCATCGCACGTGGGTAAATGCGACCACGAGAATAGTTGTGGCTACCATTTTACGCCCAAGGACTATTTCAAGGATAATCCTCAGGTCAGTATATCAGAATCTCCAATCACAACAAAAGCACAAAATACCGCACAGGACGTGCCACCATCATTCATTGATGCTTCCATCATGCAGCAATCACTGAAACTGTATGACTCAAACCCTTTATGCATTTTCCTGACACGCACTATCGGCAAGGAGAACACTGACAAGTTGTTTGCTCTCTACAAAGTGGGTACATCCAGAAAATGGAATGGCGCCACTGTCTTTTGGCAGATAGATACTTTGGGGAAAGTCCGCAGTGGCAAGATAATGCTTTATGATGCCAATACGGGACGAAGGGTGAAAGAGCCACACGCCCATGTCTGTTGGGTACACTCCGAACTGAAAAAGCAGGGATTCAAACTGCAACAATGTTTCTTTGGTGAGCACCTTTTGGCTCTCTATCCTGACAAAAGAATCTTTATCGTGGAGAGTGAGAAAACAGCAATCATAGCAGCCCATTTCATTCCTGACGGACTATGGATCGCCACGGGAGGTAAGAATGGATGCTTCAATGCACAAGCAGTAAAGGTTCTCGCTGGCAGAGATGTGATTCTGATGCCTGACCTTGGAGCGACCTCCGAATGGCAGGAGAAAGTTTCCATGCTTCGTCCTATATGCCGCAGTATCAGCGTCAGTTCCGTACTTGAAGATGTGGCAACTGATGAGCAGCGCAAGCAAGGTCTTGACATCGCAGACTTCCTGCTGATGAAAGATACTCCACAGATGATACTGCAACGGATGATTGACAAGAATCCCATATTGCAAAGGCTCATCGACGAGCTGGATTTGGTGCTGGTAGATGAATCCTAATAGGCAAGAGAACCCTTTAAGGAAAAGGCTTTATAAAATGCCGTAGCTTATTAGGGCATTTTCATCTTGGCCACCTCCGATGTGGCAGAATGAAAAAGTCCCCATAAGTTCTTGAAGACCCTACTGTATAGACAGCAGTATTATGGTAACGGCATTTTATATATCCATCGTTTAACTAAAAAACAAATCACAATGAGTAATATTCAATATGCAGTATGCCACCTCCAGCGTGGCAGTGGTAGTGACAGCGGTATGTCATGCCACATAGAGAGAAAGGATGCAAAGGGTAAAACATATGTGCCGGATAATGCCGATGCGAAGCGGACACATCTGAATCGGGAACTGATAAAATTTCCGCAAGGGGTTGCCAACAGAACCGAGGCTATTCAGTATCGTATAGACCATGCAGGTCTGCATCGCAAGGTCGGGAAGAATCAGACTATGGCTATACGTATCATATTGACAGGAACACATGAGCAGATGATGAAATTACAACATGATGGTAAACTTGATCAATGGATTAAGGCAAATTTATCATGGCTCAAAGATACATTCGGTGAGGAGAATCTTGTATCGTGTGTGCTGCACAAGGATGAGAAGACTCCCCACCTTCATGCCACCATCGTACCTATCGTGACCACAGAACGTAAACGCAAGGAGCGTGAGGGTGAAAAGAAATATGCAACCAAAAGCGGACCACGATTATCCGCAGATGATGTGATGGCTCGCGGTAAGTTGTTCCAATATCAGAACACCTATGCCATTGCTATGAAGCCATTCGGTTTGCAGCGTGGCGTTGTGGGTTCTACTGCACGTCATAAGACTAACGGTCAATACTATCGTGAGCAGATGTTGAAATACGAAGATGATATAGAAAGATTGCAGGCTGAAGTTGAAAAGGCACGTGAGGGACGTTCCAAGATATTGTCATTCTTCGGTACAGGAGAATTGGCCGAAGCAAAGAAACAACTCTCGGATAAGGATAAGCAGATAGAAAAGTTACAGCAACGGATTACTCTATTAGAGCAGAAATACCTACAACTCAAGGAGCAACATAAGGCTGAATTAGTGAAATACCGCAATGGTTATATGGCAGAGATTGACAAGGCTATCAAGCGTGCCGAGGTTGCAGAACGAAAGAATATTGCTCACGAAGCGACAATTGAAAAACAAAAACAGCGTATTGATGCTCTTGACAGAAAAGCCAATCCACATCGCTATCGCCTCTCATCGGGTGCAACGCTTACAGGTATCCGTATGTCGCCTCGGTATTCAAACATCCCAAGTCTTCGCATTCGGACTCAGGTGGGAAATGAAACCTTTGAGCCATTTGAGCAAGTGAGTCAGATTCAGGCTCAACTGCTCGGGGCTACATTTGAGATGCTCTCTGGTGGCCCGGCACAAACTCATGTTGGCACAGGTGGCGGTGGTTCATCATCTGATATGCCCTGGGGAGAGAAAAAGAATGATAGTAATATGACTACCCCTAGACGAAAACGGTAACAATTGACCGCAAACGAATAAGAAAACGAACTTTTTTCAAATGAGAATTACAGATTTTTGGAGTTTTCTTCGTGAATCTGCAAATCCTTTTATAAATTTGTGTTCAAAATCTGACAATTCAATTTTGTTGCAACAATATGTATATGAAGGATACAAATAAGCCAATGACAGTAGATGACGAAATTGCGTATAACAATTATAAGCTTACTGCTGATAAGATTTTGCAATTACTTTCACAAATTAGAGAAGACCCATCTGCTTCCGCCAAGCGTTGGGTATGGGAGCTTTTGCAGAATGCTAAAGACGTTCCAAACCGTTTTGGAAAAGTTTCTGTAGAAATAGAGCTTGTATCACAAGACACACTGAAGTTCCGACACAATGGAGATTGTTTCAGCACAAAGAATATTACCGGACTTGTTCAGCAAGTAAGTTCTAAGGATTCACAGAATCTTGAAGGGCAGACTGGCAAGTTTGGTACTGGATTTATCTGTACCCACTTGTTATCTGACATCATTGATGTAGAGGGTATTGTTAGATATATGGGTATTGATAGACGCTTTAAAATTGTACTTGATAGAAGTGGTTATCGTTCAGAGGATCTGCTTCCAAGAATAGAAACGACCCTTGAAGAGCTTCGTCATATCGAAACAGCTTATGAGGTTGTCAACAATTATGAGCAGAATCGAACAGAACAGTCATTTGATACTGTATTCACATATCATTTAACCACACAGGAGAAACAGGAATCTGCTGTTGCCGGTCTTGAAGACCTGATAAATACAATGCCAATTACGTTGGTTACTCAATCCAAGAAGATTAAGCAAGTACGTGTAATTGATCGTGTAAAAGGCACTAATGTGGTTTACACCTGCGATTCGACCTCTCTTGGGGACAATGTTCAGTTGTCAGTTGTAAAAATTGATGATATTACAAAGAAATATCTGAGTTACATAACTGATGAGGTAGCTCTTACAACAGAAGTAAACATAGAGGATGGTATCTACGAAATTATCAAACGAGACAGCAGACAGCCTGTTTTGTATCGTGATTTTCCTCTGATTGGTTCGGAAAAATTCTATTTCCCTTACACTCTTAATGGATTTGAGTTCAATCCTACAGAGAGACGTAATGGACTCCTTCTCAATAGTGCAGACCATCCAAACTGTGTTGCGAATAGAATTATCGTTGATAAGGCTGTCGATGCAGTTTTGAAGTTTAACGAATGGCTGATTTCAAAGAATGCAACCAACAGATATTTGTTGGCATCTTCTCGAATCCCTAAATCTTCAGAAGAATACAGCGAAAGCGTAGCTGCACCTTGGATCAAGAATCTGCAAACTAACTGGAGAAGACAACTACTCCAGGAAAGACTTGTTGAAACAGACAATGGAACAGATTTGCTGGTGAACCTGTCTGTTCCTTCATTCACGCCTACATCGACAAAGGAGGTTAATGAAACTTTCTATAACTTGTTACATGGCCAATACATTGGTCGTGGCGTTCTGCCTGTGCTCAAGCATCTTCATGGATGGCTTGATGTAGTTCGTCCTGAATATGAGGCATGGGGTTCTAAATTAAAGTATGAAAAAGAAGATTTCTTGAAAGATTTATCAGATCTTCAAACTTTAAGTGCTCTTTCTTCAAAGATAGGCAAAACACGTGAAGAAACACTTACTTGGCTTAATAAGGTTTACAAGTTCCTCGTTGATCAAAATATGCTCATTGAGTTCGACAATTATGCCATCATTCCAAATCAGCGAGGTGACTTTAAACTACTGAAGGAACTTTATTCAGACCATAGTTCTCGTATTCCAGCTATACTCAAAGATATATACAACTCTGTAAACCAAGACAACGCTACAGTACAACATGTGCTGATGGATGCAGATGTTGAAGCCACTGTATTTGGAAATACACTTCGCTCTTTCAGCTTGAAAGAAATGATCGATAAGTTGAATGATTATGTCAAAAATGGAACCACTATCTATAAAAATGGTTCATATCTTGACGTACGTTCAAAAGTGGCATATAGTATTTTGGCTTTATATCCAAATAGCGCAGATGCAACTGTGCTTAACAACAGAAAATCTATTTATGAATTCTGTTCGGCATATAGAACAATGAGCCAATATACACTTGTTGATACAACAGAATTGGATTTGTGGAAAGAGTCTGATAATTATTGGTTCAACAATAGTTATACTGGTATATCTTCTAAGAGTACTGTAGCAAATGTTGCATCTTCTTTCTTTACAACAGCAAAGACTAATGATGAAACATTATCTTGGCTGGATAAATACATCCAATTCTATCGCGACCATTCTCATGGCGATTTGATTAAGGAGCAGGTTGTTTTCCCAAATCAGCAGCTAAACCTGAAGAAGCTTTCAGAATTGCGTTATGACAATGATATTCCTGAGTATTTCAAAGACTTGGCAAATGTTGCTTATAATCCATCAAATCCTATTGATGTATATCGTCACCAGCTAATTCATAGAACCATTAAGGGGTATGAGCAGCAGAATCCGTTGTCAATAAAGGATATATACGAATATACAAAAAAGAGATTTGACGAAACAAACGATAGCACCAAGGAAGCTATTGCTCGTCATACAATATCAATTCTTATTCGTCAAGAAAACTGTGAGCCAGAAGAGAAGAAACTTTATAATTTTGCAAAAAACATATCTGACCATGCGTTTGGCGAAGCAAAATATGTAGAGAATCACTCTGGATTCAACTGGGGTTTTGCACAAGAGTTTTACATCAAGTATATATGCAATAGAATAGCTTATTCCGTAAATATACAGAATTTCAAAGGACTCAACAGCGCATTTGCTAGTTGCAGTGTGGCCGAATTAACTCACTGGATTGATTCTTTGATTGATTTTCTGCATAGCTATAAGGGCAAGAAGTATTGGAGCATTATAACAGATAAAGATTCTGGCATTGGAATATGGCTCAATCAGAACAATAATTTCTGTAAATTCCAGAATGTTAGAAGAGATGACAATATACCTTCTGAGATTAAGGACATTGCCGCAACTAATTGTCATGTTAATCATGACTTTAGAGAATCTCTATTCACTTTGGACTCACAATATGCTTCATACTTAGAGACTGAACCTATCACTCTTTCAGAAATAGGTGAGTTTATTGATACTAAGATTAGAGAGTATGATGGTAATAAACAAGATAACGATTTCCGTTCACTCGTGTTTACTATCGGTAAGCTCTGCAATAATGTTGCAGGACTTGAAGATATTATGGAGTACTTCAAAGAAACAAAGAACTCTCTTATCGTGTGGTCTTTGGGAGAAGGTGACACAATGGATCTCGTAGGTGCAATCGTACAACAGGGAGATGAAAAAATCAGAGCGGTTAAGGATTTCCTTGTAGAAACGTCTGTCGAGGACTTGAAAAATCTTAATGCAGTCTTAAAGAACTGTCCACCTGATAAACTTGACCAAGTTAAGGATATTATCAACAAATTTGCAAGCGAGCAAGCATCTGCTGGAGGTGAAGAGACACCTGTTGGAGGAGAAGATTCTACTGATATTGTCATTGTACCTAAGACCCATGAAATTGAAGAAGTTGTGGATTTCGAAGGTCATACTCATATCGTAAGAGCAGATCAGGTTCAATATGCAGGTCTTTCTCTGGAGGAGATTGAACGCTATGTTGAAGAAGCCAAAGGTGCTGTAGTTAAGTATTTCAGAGAATTGGATGAAAAATATGATTTGGGCTTACAATTTGACAAAGAGAAAATTGCAAGACATTCATATAGCCAGCTCTATGGTATCTCCGATTGTCATGGTAATATGATTCCTATTGTTGTACACAGTTACAAGGGTCCTCAGTATCGATACTTTGACCTGAACTGGTATGACTGGCAACTGCTTTCTCAGAAGGGTTCTATGCTGTTTGTCCTCACAGTAACAGGTTTGCAATGTATTCCTTTGTATGCTCTTCCTGTACGTAATTTCAATATTTCAATCAGCAATGACATGTCAAACGAGAATAGAGCTGCATTGCTCACACTGGCCGCAGTTGGTAAGCAGTATTCAACATTGAGCTTTGACTTTGGTAACAACATGCCACAGGGATTCAAGGATCCTCTCCCATTTGACTATGTTCCTGAGCAACTAGGCAAATGTATTACGTCTATTAAAGAGGTGTGTGATCAAAACATTCCTCAAATTGCTAACATGTACAATTATGGAAGGAACATACCTCTTGTAAGAAGTACTGTTGGTTATTCTCTTGCAATGGAAGCTGTTAATGAAGGTAACGCACGCGACATATTCGATGCACCTGCAAATGATACACAGGCACCATCAGTTGGTACATCATTTATTGATTAACTGAATAATGAATATCGATAGAAAAAAGCATTGGCAATTCCTCGAAGATGAGCTTAAAGCCGAAACAGAGGAATTCAAAAAGACATACTTAACCACAGCCATCTCCTTGCTTAAAACAAGCCAGGAGATGTATGTGGCTCAGTTCATTTCTTTTAAGGATGGAGAAATGATAATGAAATTCCCTATTTCGCGCGCATTACCGAGAAAGGGTGATTTCCTAGTATGTATGGTTCTTCCACCAGAATTACAAGATTACCGTAATTGGGGAGACAAGACATATCGTGATTTGTATAACGCACGATATAATTCTACCGAATGCGTGTGTATTTGGCATTCTCCAGCCAATGATCCTCGATATTCTTTAGTAGGTTTCTCAAAGGTAAGTGTTGATTTTGCAAATTATATCAAAGAGACACCAAATATCGTATTGACCTTTGCTCCACAACGTCCTCCTATTGACTATGTTATGAACTTACAAAAGGTTGTAGAGGATAAATATAGCAAAGGAGTTGCTTCTGTACTTGATGCTAACTACCAGACAAAAGATTGGGAGCCAATCCTTATAAAACAAGATAATGTTTCTGGCTTTGTGTATTCACAGATGACATTGACGGACACAATGATCTTGGAAGGTCCTCCTGGAACTGGCAAGACATATATGATTGCAGAACTCTGTGCAAGACTATGTGCAGAGGGGCATTCAGTATTAGTTACAGCCTTAACCAATCGAGCCTTAATGGAAATTGCAGAAAAGCCTGCAGTCAAACCATTACTACATAGTCACAAGATATTTAAAACAAATATCACAATTGATGAATTGAGAGAAATCAAAGATTTGGAAACAATCAAATCTATTGCTCCAATGCCTGGATGTTTGGTGATGTCCACTTATTTCATCACAAGTGGATATGCGGCAGATTTGACAGTTGAACAACCTTTTGATTTTGTTATAATGGACGAAGCAAGCCAAGCTATACTTCCCATGTTTGCAGCAAGTCGCAAAATTGGTAAAAAGAATTTATGGGTTGGTGATATCCACCAATTACCTCCAATAGTCATATTGAATCAAGATAGAATTAAATTTTGTAATTACAAGCCTTTGGTAGAAGGACTTAAATTATTGGCAGATAATAGTTCATCCCCAATCTATCAATTGACTACAACATATAGATTTGGACAAAGAAGTGCGAACTATACAGGTGTTTTCTACAACGACTCTCTTGTGTCTAATGAATCTAAAAGATTTAATGATTTGCCGTCAATGTGCAAAATATTGAGCAATAAAGGAGGACCTACCCTTATTCTAACAGATATGCCATCTGGTGATAGTATTCCTCAATTTGCAACATATATGGCATCATACATTGTGGCAAGTATATTAAATGATTCTCCGAATAAAGACATTGCCGTTTTATCTTGTATGAAAAAGACGACTCGCGCCCTACAGATGGCTATAACTCAAAAAGTAGGAAGCAAAAAGAATCTTATAGTAGATACAGTTGCTAGAGTACAAGGATTGACAACGGATATAACAATTTTTTTTGTACCGGACTATTCCTACATTAGAACTCTAGAACCACATCTGTTCAATGTTGCTACAAGTCGTGCAAAAGAACACACTATCATCATTGTAGATAAGTATGTCTTAGATTGTTACACTCTTAATAAGAATGTAAGAAAGTATTTAGAAATGCTGAAACAAGAAAAGAGTATATATATACCTGACACAGAACATGGTTTAGGAAATAAAAATATTATCGAGAGTAATATTGACAAATTATTAACGTCTTAATAATAAATCTAAAAATGATAGTTTTTGTAGATTTAGACGGCACATTAACTCACACAGCTGATGTAAAGTACAAAGAATTTAAAGATGGGTTGCGGGATTTTAATCCAACTCAAATTCCTTTGTTCCATGGTTCGGTAGATTTTATTTCAACATTGAAAAATCAAGGACATAGAGTTATTATCCTGTCTGATTCTCATCCCAAATATGTACGTCCTATTGTTGAATACTATTTTAATGTAGAATATCTATATTTAGCAGACAAACCAAATACTGCAAAGACGTTATCATTCATTCAATCAGATGTAAATCTTGATAATTTATATAAAACTAATAAAGAAGATTTTATGATTATTGGCGATAGCGTTTTAGATATACAATTAGGACGTAAACTAAAAATACTTACTTCGTATATTCAGTTATATACAGAAGGTGATTTCTCGGAAACTGATGGTATCGGTGATTATCGAAGTATTATAAAATATGGCCCGACATTTATTACGAAAAGTTATCAAGAACTTCTAAATATTATCTCAAACAGACAGGGGAATTTATTATCCATCGAAGCCGCATCTATTGGTAGAATCACGTGTAAATCTGTCAAATTTTGGGATTATAGAGATATGGAACATCAACGGATTGTTGCCTTTCGGTGCTTGGCTAGACAAGAAAACGGTTCTTGCGACAAATTCTCAAAAGCCGATTTGTATTATCAGATAGATAATCCCCAAAGGAAAAATGAAGATTTAGCAATTATGGCAAAAGGTGTTGAGAACTACTTACAAGAGCTACAACAAATTAATTCTTATAAGTGGGATTATTTTACCTATGTGTCAGATAAGTCTTCAACAACCCCGCCTAACAAGTTAAAAGAAATATTTGATTTAATAAGCACATCTATACCTAAAGTAAAGTTGTTTGAATGGGATGAAAATATGACTTCATCTCTTAGAAACGAAAAAGACTACCAGGCAAGACAGTCTTTCATTCGTTCTCATCTTTACATAAAGAATTTTGACATTTCTTTAGAAAGAAAAAATATAATAGTTTTGGACGATCAATTAACTACAGGAGCAACAGCTTTTGAAATTAGGAAGAAATTGGAAGAACAAAACGTTGGAAATATTTTGATTGTGACATTGTTCTATATGTCACTATTGGTTTTAGATGATAAAATCTGTCCAAGATGCGGAAAACCTTTAGTAATTAAAACTAACAGGAGAAAAGGTTCTAAATTTTATTCATGCCAACCACCGCAATTTGGTGGAGACGGATGTGGTTATATAGAAAACATAGATTAATATGATACGGATATTATTAGCTTTAAGCAAGATTCCTGGAATAGCTGATGCTTTTATAAAAAAGAATGTTTCAGTATTCAACTCAAATAATACAGATGAGATTATAAATTATCTTGTAAAAATCAATGATAAAATCACGAAGGAATTAGTTTCTGAACACTTGGAGTGGGCTGATAGGGTAATACAAAGATGTCAAGATTTAGACATTCACATACTCCCTATATATCATACTGAATACCCAAGTAAACTTCGAGAACTAAGCAATCCGCCTGCAGTGTTATATCTGCGAGGAAACATGTCATTGCTAAATAAGGATATAATATCATTAATAGGGACAAGAAAATCTACGACTCTAGCAAATAGTATTGCAAATAAAGTTGGTGCGCACTTTTCTATTAACAATGCTCTTTGTAATGGTCTTGTCGATGGTATAGATAGACACTCAGTTGAAAATGGAGATACAGTATTCCAAAATACTATAGGGATATTGTCTGGAGGACTAAATTTCCATCATACATCATCTAAGATAACAAGCGAGTTAGCTGAAAAAGTTTTAAAAGAAGATGGTTTGCTAATTTCCGAGGTCGAACCTGATAGAAAAGAGGATCAGTTTTCTGGCAGTAAAGCGAGTCGGATTCAAGCTGGTCTGTCTTCGGCCTTGATACTTATTCAAAGTTCAATTGACGGTGGTTCTAAATATACAATTAAAGCTTTTTCGAAACTTAATAGAATCGTTGGTTATATTTCTTTTACCGGTAATAAAGAATATGATTCAGACATAAATTTTTCTGCAAATCGAACTTTTGATATGCTAGGTTTAGAAGGTGTTGCCAAGATGTGTGACGTTAAAAAAAACATATCCATTTGTATAAAGAAGTTAATTCCCATTCATTCTTTACAAGATTACGATATCATTATAAATGAACTAAAGAAGAAAGACGATAATAGCAGTTTCCTTTTTTAGTAATATGCATTATGTGGAGTTAAAATTATTTAATATATGGCACTTGCAATTAACATAAACGACCTGCTGAATAAGCAGAAGATAGAATCCAACCGAATTGAATTCAAAAAGGGTTGGAATCCAGTGAGCATATACTATAGCGTATGTGCTTTCGCCAATGACTTCGACGACCTTGGAGGTGGCTATATCGTGGTTGGAGTTGATACAGATGAAACAACTGGAGTCGCTATTCGTCCAATTGAAGGTGTGCCTACAGAAAAGATTGATGGCATTCTTCAGGATATAGTAGGCTACAACAACAAGATTTCTCCTTATTATATGCCTCGCACTAGTGTTGAAGAGGTAGATGGAAAGTATGTGCTTGTGATATGGTGTCCTGCAGGAATAAACCGTCCATATTCTATACCGGAAAACGTAACTGCCAAGAGTAATACAAAGGAGTATTTTTATGTTCGTAGTGGTACGAGTAGTATCATAGCCAAGGGTGAAGTCCTTGACGAACTGCGCGAATTGGCAAGTCGTGTGCCATTTGACGAACGTGGTAATCCAGATATTAAAATTGAAGATATTTCAACGCTGCTATTACGGGAATATTTAGTGAAGGTAGGTAGTAAACTTGCCAATGAGTTATATACAAAACCTCTCGAAAGTATTTTGGAACAAATGGATTTGTATGTCGGTCCAAAGGAAAATCGTATGCTTAGAAATGTAGCAGCTATGATGTTCTGTGAAGATCCAAGTAAATTCTTTAAGCGTACACAAGTTGAAGTTGTATATTTCCCTGAAGGACGATTGAATAATCCAAACAATTTGTATGAAGGTCCTGTAATTAAGGGTTCCATCACACAGATAATTGACAGAACATTAGAATACTTGAATCGTATGCTTGTTATGCAGACGGTGATAAAACCCAAGGATAGTAGTAGAAGTCAAAAGTTTGTCACTTATCCATATCAAGCATTGGAAGAGAGTGTAACAAACTCACTCTATCATAGGGATTATCGTGAATGGGAGCCAGTGGTTATCACTGTAGAACCTCAAGGAATCACCATACAGAATGTCGGTGGCCCCGATAGAAGTATATCTGCTGCCGATATTTCAAGATGCGAAATCTTAGTATCTAAACGTTATCGTAATCGCAGACTCGGTGAATATCTTAAGGAATTGGATTTGACAGAAGGTCGTAGTACAGGTATTCCAACAATTCAAAATGTTTTGGAAAACAATGGTTCACCAAGAGCTACTGTCGTTACTGATGATGAACGAACCTTTTTTAGAATAACCATTCCTTGTCATGAAGCTGCAGGTAATATTATTGCAGACATAGCACATAAAGACGGTTCATTAAAGGCTTCTAAACGAGGTTCACTAAAAACTGCACTACAAATTGCACCAGAAAGTGCACTGCAAACTGCACCGAAAAGTGCACTCAAAATTATAGAACAAATAAGTAACAACCCACGAGCAACCATGACGGACTTAGCAAATCTAACTGGTTATTCAAGAAGATGGGTTGCCCAGACGATAAAACGACTTCAAGAGGAAAATATCATTAAGCGAATTGGGTCAGATAAGTCTGGATATTGGGAAATTATAGGTAAATAGTAAAATTGAGATAAAGATGCTGTTAGGACAAAAGATAAAAGAATTAAGAATGGAGAATGGAGTGCTACAAAGACAATTGGCCTCCATTCTTGAGATTGACACCCCGATGTTTTCAAAAATCGAAAGAGGTGATAGACGTGCAAAACGTACACAAGTTATTCAAATAGCTAATTATTTCAACATTGACGAAAAAGAGCTTCTCACTCTCTGGGTCGCAGATAAAGTCCTCGATGCAGTGGAGGATGAAGAAGAATTAAAGTCAGATGCAATCAAAGTAGCTCAATCAAGCATCGCATTGTAATAACAAAACACGGGAACTCTATGGTATCAATTCATAAAGTTCCCGTTATTGTATTACTGATTATCAGAGTTATATGTTTTATATTTCGGTTCAAGCGTGGAACTGCGTGCCAACTATTTGCAACTGAAGGTCCTGAGAAAACCCAAACACACGAATAGATGGACAGCAGACCCACGCTATAAACAGCGTAGGAAACATACTGTGTCATTCTCGTGTGTTATTGAAAATTTCTCAGGTTTTCAGTCACAAGAATAAAGCACAACGCTTCTTACAATTTTTCCTAATAAAACTCACCCTATCACTATAGGAGTTAGTTACAAAAATAGAAAAGTTTATTCATAAACACAAAAATAAAATCAAAAATCTTTCATATTATACTTTTTCCAGTCATAATATCCTTTTACTCTTCTATCACTTCTCAATTAATGCTTTCACCAACCTTTCCTTTCAAATAATGGAGGTAGCCTTTGCATTTTCATAGGTGGCACGAAACTTGGCTTCCAGCGTAATACTTTCCACTTGCAATTGTTAATAGCGATATCTGTCGAGTGTGTCAAGGGTATATGTATAATCAGCCATCACATTTATCAATTCACGATTTTCTATACTTGTCAGTTCTGGCCGTATACTAACGGTATACCCCAGTAGTATATACACCAATTGGCTTGACTCTTCATATTTTTTTGTTACATGCTTATTGTTTATCGTATAGCCTTTAACAAGGTAATCTTCAATATTTTATTTGCCCAAATACAGAACTGCGTGCCACATTGACCCTTGTCACGACAACCGACAGAGATAATAATATCAAGGTTGTAAAAAAAAATAGTTTTTACTTTCCGCTTTTAACTTCTATACCATACCACGTTTAACCACTCTCTTTTACCACATTATTAATATGTCTTCCGATAACAGTTCTCCCTTTCTGAACCAACCTACCAACGAATCCACAAGAAGCAGTACCTCTCTTTCAACCTATTAACAAATAACTTCCTCTTTATTACTGATAAACTTCCTTTTATCAAATAGAAAACTTACCTTTGTATAAGAACAAACTACAAACGCAAGTTTTGATTATAAAAACGCAAGCTTCATTTTTATAAATGCAAGTTGCGTTTATAAAAACGAAAGTTTCATTTATAGTTTATATCTAACCAACAGGAACTTTTCTATTAGAGGCAAGGAGGTTTACCTATAATACCAAGGAACTTATCTATTAACAGTTTAAACAACAGATCGTATGGCACGGTACATTATGGAGGAGATGCCCGACCTTCGGAAAACAGGCAAGAGAATTACTTATCCTAAATTTGCGCGGATAGATAATGCAAGCATAAAAGAATTAGCGCAACGAGTTGGCGATGTAAGTGGTTTCAGTGCAGGAGATATAGAAGGCGTACTTCTTCAGACAGCTATCGAAATGGCACATCTCATGGCAGAAGGACGTTCGGTAAAAATAGACGGAATAGGAACATTTACTCCGTCGCTCACTTTAGGAAGAGATAAAGAACGGGAAGATGCGGAAGAAGGTGGAAAACACCGTAACGCACAAAGTATCTTTATTGGAGGAGTGAGTTTCCGAGTAGACAGAACAATGATTAGAAACATCAGTGAACGATGCCAACTGGAAAGAGCGCCTTGGAAAAAACAACGCTCCTCTACGAAGTTTACGCCTGAGCAACGGCTGGCATTGGCTATCAAATTCCTCGACGAACATCCTTTCCTCACCATACGGGACTATCGCAAACTGACCGGATTACTTCAAACTGCAGCTACCATTGAACTGAAACAGTGGGGACACCAACCTGATTCAGGAATAGAAAGTATGGGTAGAGGTACGCACAAGGTATATATAAAGAAAAAATAGTCGAAGAAAGGTAATAACGGTATGAGAAACACTGCAAAAACATATGAGAAATAACCGTTTTGAGGACTATTTTGCCTTAAAAATGATGAGAAATGCACTTCTTTAAAAGTATTTCTCATACAGTAGTACACTGGCATACAGAGTATTACATTAAAAGTATGAGAATATGAGAAAAGAAAATGTTTTTTCTTTTCTAGTATCCTAAAAACCAAAACCAACTTCCCGCCATTTTGTTGCATCGTAACGCATTGAAATGCTGGGAAGTTAATCTGTATGTAAAAGTAACGGAAAAGCCGATTACAGACTTTTACTATGATGTCCCGCAAACCGCATAAAGACTTGGGATAATCCCCCCTCCTGCCCTTGCAGTTGCACAAAGTTAAATTCACGCTGCATAGGCATTCCCTTTATCTCAATTACACGCAGATTACCTGCAACGAGTTCTTTATGTACGGAACGGATAGAGACAATCCCCATACAATCAGTATGTTCGAGGAAAAGTTTAATGCTTTCCGTACTGCCGAGATACATCATTACATTTAAAGAAGACAGTTTCAGATTATGCTGCGACAAAGCACGTTCGAAGACATCCAGCGTCCCGGAACCTCTTTCACGCAGAACTAATGGAATATTCGGCAAGTCTTCCGGAGTAATCTCATCCTGAATATCCAGCTTGGTATGCGCGTGCACCACTGCTACAAGTTCGTCCTGCAAGAATGAAGTATACTTTAAGTTAGGCAGACGAAAGATTCCTTCCACCAAACCTAAATCTATCCGATGTTCCTGTAAGGCTGTTTCCACTCCCCGGGAATTTCCATTGATTAGAGAAAGATTGACCTGCGGAAACTTAGCTATGAAATTTCCCAATAAAGGAGGAAGGACATATTGGGCAATCGTTGTACTGGCACCCAGTCTCAATTCACCAATATACTCGTTATGCAACAAATGCATCTCATATTCCAGTTGCTTGTAATCATCCAGAATCTTCTCACTATGCTTCAACAGCAATTCCCCCGCATCGGTCAGCGAAATTTTACTTCCCTGACGCTCGAACAAACGAGCCTGATAATAAGTCTCTAACTCTTGGATATGCTTAGTGATAGCAGGCTGGCTTACAAACAGTTCTTGCGAAGCTTTCGTAAAACTCAGGTTCTTCGCTACACTTTGGAATACTTTTAAACGAAAATCAGACACAGGGCTAAATTTTAAGTATTAAATATATAGGTATAGTCAGCAAATATAGGAACTGATATTATTGTAGTTCGTCAGCTTTGATCCCCAATGCCTGCATCACAGGAAAAGCCAACATTTCCCATTTATACTTCACCGGAGCATCCGGTTCGTTCATGCGGAACTGAATCACTTCCTTATCTTTTATTTCATTCAGCGCATCAGCCACTTTCTTCCCGTATTCTTCATTAAAGGAAATCACAATCATTCTTTTCACATCAGCCGAATCGGCAACAATAGACAGCAAATCCAAGAATAAATCTTCCCTTGTCACCATTCCCTCCGAAGGGACACTGGCAAATGAATATTCTCCATAAGGGCTTTGAAAAGCAACCCCGTTCAGTTCTTTCTCCAGATCGGAAGGCCGGCAATGTACAAGCCGCCCAGACTCCTTATCGTAAACAAAAAGAAATTGGACTTCATTTTTCCCTTCCGTAATCCCGGCGTCCAAAGTAAGATAGGTAGTCAGTATCGAAAGGTCTATCTCTTGTAAAGAACGTTGCAAAGTATCTTCAAAGTATCCTTTCATATCTGTAATTACAAAGTTCAGAAAAGCTGCATCAATCAGCACTACTGTTTCAGACAGTTTTATTTGAGGTTTATCGTTCATATCTTATTTACAATAACATTACAGCCGATAAAGATACTACAATACTTTTATTTATCCTCCTCATTTCGCAGCAAATTCGTCAGTCATACACTGGAAAAAGAAGCCATTTTGTCCTGTAAGCTCCTTATAATCATGCTATTTTGTCACATTTTTCTACTTGGCAAATCTTTTGCGCCCTTTTAAGTGTTATTAGAAACATGAAAAAGAAAGGAGAACAACGATATGAACTTTAACAATTTTACAATCAAATCCCAAGAAGCGATACAGGAGGCTGTAAATCTGGTGAAAAGCCGGGGGCAACAAGCCATAGAACCCGTTCACATCATGCAGGGGGTGATGAAGGTAGGTGAAAACGTTACGAACTTCATCTTCCAAAAGTTAGGTATGAATGGACAGCAAGTAGCGGTTGTCGTTGACAAACAGATTGATTCGCTGCCTAAAGTTTCCGGTGGTGAGCCGTATCTGAGCCGTGAAGCAAATGATGTATTGCAGAAAGCAACCCAGTATTCAAAGGAAATGGGCGACGAGTTTGTTTCTTTGGAACATATACTGTTAGCGTTGCTCACTGTAAAAAGCACTGTATCCACCATTCTGAAAGATGCCGGAATGACGGAAAAGGAGTTGCGTAACGCTATCAGCGAATTAAGGAAAGGAGAAAAAGTAACGTCACAATCCAGTGAGGACACTTATCAATCATTGGAAAAATATGCCATTAACCTGAATGAAGCTGCTCGTAGCGGTAAACTCGATCCGGTAATCGGACGTGACGAAGAAATTCGACGGGTACTTCAGATATTAAGCCGGAGAACTAAGAACAATCCGATTCTGATTGGTGAACCGGGTACGGGTAAAACAGCTATTGTCGAAGGATTAGCGCATCGTATCCTACGGGGAGACGTACCCGAGAACCTGAAGAACAAACAGGTTTATTCGTTGGATATGGGTGCACTCGTTGCCGGTGCAAAGTACAAAGGTGAGTTTGAGGAACGTCTGAAATCGGTAGTCAATGAAGTGAAGAAGTCGGAAGGTGATATTATCTTATTTATTGATGAAATCCATACATTGGTAGGTGCTGGGAAAGGCGAAGGTGCCATGGACGCCGCAAATATTCTAAAACCGGCTCTGGCCCGTGGCGAACTGCGCTCTATCGGTGCAACCACCCTTGACGAATATCAGAAATACTTCGAAAAGGATAAAGCATTGGAACGCCGTTTCCAAATCGTACAAGTAGACGAACCGGATAACCTGAGCACGATTTCTATCCTCCGCGGACTGAAAGAACGTTACGAAAATCACCATCATGTGCGTATCAAAGACGACGCAATTATTGCAGCCGTGGAGCTAAGTAGCCGCTATATCACCGACCGTTTCTTGCCGGATAAGGCTATTGATCTTATGGACGAAGCTGCCGCCAAATTACGAATGGAAGTAGATTCCGTACCGGAAGAACTGGACGAGATCTCCCGTAAAATCAAGCAACTAGAGATTGAGCGCGAAGCTATCAAACGTGAAAACGACAAACCGAAACTGGAGATTATCGGTAAAGAACTCGCTGAATTGAAAGAATTGGAAAAATCTTTCAAAGCTAAATGGCAAAGCGAAAAGACGTTAATGGATAAGATTCAACAGAACAAAGTCGAGATAGAGAATCTGAAATTCGAAGCCGAGAAAGCTGAACGCGAAGGAGATTATGGCAAAGTAGCCGAAATCCGTTACGGAAAACTTCAGGCATTGGATAAAGAAATTGAGGATACTCAAAAGAAACTGCGCGATATGCAGGGAGACAAGGCAATGATAAAAGAGGAAGTAGATGCCGAAGATATTGCTGATGTTGTTTCTCGTTGGACAGGTATTCCGGTTAGCAAAATGCTGCAAAGCGAGAAAGATAAATTGTTGCATTTGGAAGAAGAACTTCACCAACGTGTAATCGGTCAAGATGAAGCAATTGAGGCAGTTGCCGATGCAGTGCGTCGTAGCCGGGCAGGACTACAAGATCCCAAACGTCCGATTGGTTCGTTTATCTTCCTCGGAACAACGGGGGTGGGTAAGACAGAATTGGCGAAAGCACTGGCAGAATTCCTATTCGATGATGAAACGATGATGACCCGTATAGACATGAGTGAGTATCAGGAAAAGCATAGTGTTTCACGTCTGGTCGGAGCACCTCCGGGATATGTAGGATATGACGAAGGTGGTCAGTTGACAGAAGCTATTCGGCGGAAACCTTACTCTGTTGTGTTGTTTGATGAAATAGAGAAAGCGCATCCGGATGTTTTCAATATTCTGTTGCAAGTATTGGACGACGGAAGATTGACAGACAATAAAGGAAGGGTAGTTAACTTCAAGAATACGATCATTATCATGACTTCAAATATGGGAAGTTCCTATATACAAAGTCAAATGGAGAAACTGAACGGTTCTAATAAGGAAGAGGTAATCGAAGAAACGAAGAAGGAAGTGATGAATATGTTGAAGAAAACGATTCGTCCGGAATTTCTGAATCGTATTGACGAAACAATTATGTTCTTGCCGCTGACAGAAAATGAAATCAGGCAAATTGTCCTCTTACAAATCAAGAGCGTACAGAAAATGCTTGCTGAAAACGGTGTGGAATTGGAAATGACAGATGCTGCATTAAACTTCTTGTCACAAGTAGGTTATGATCCTGAATTCGGAGCGCGTCCGGTGAAAAGAGCTATTCAACGCTATTTGCTGAACGACCTGTCTAAGAAACTGCTAGCTCAGGAAGTAGATCGAAGTAAAGCGATCATTGTCGATGCTGGCGGAGACGGATTAGTATTCAGAAATTAAACACAATACAAAAAATAAGAAGTCGGTAGGTTTGCCAAGAAACTTACCGACTTCTTTTTATATCCCTGTATAGATAATCCTCCGAACTTCAGGCTGACAGTTCGGATGACTCATCACTAAAACATAAGTACCCTGTTTAGAAATTGTTATGGTAAGCAAAGGTAAAGTAAATTGGTGTTTTTCCCTTAATTCTCCTTGAGAATCATATAAAAATACCATTGTACCTGATAACAAATTAGTCAAGCATAACTCCCCTGATTCATTATCCAAACAGATATTCACTCCTTTATTCGTTATTGTCTCCATTCCCTATATAAAGCCTCCTGTTCCCTGGAAGGTGATTAATTATAAAAAAGCGTGAGAACTACACAATTTATCATACTTGAGGTCACTGGATAACTCAAGCATCGAATAATATCTTTAAACGCTTTTGTTGTCCATTTTCATTTTAACTGCCATAGACATCGTGAAAAATAGAGAACAGCGACAAAGATACATAAAAAGCACCATTATTTACAATATAAGTAGAAGATATTTATTTTAATAAAAGATTACCCAAATTATACTAATTTTTTTCTGAATTTACAAACATCTCTATAAAAAAAACATGATAACCACATTAAATGCGATTATCATGTTCTTTAGTCTCATTTAGACAAATGACATTAATTATTATTCTGCCACTACCTCTTCTTCCCCAACTTCCGCTTCTGGTTTAAATTCAGTAAGTCCATTAGATATCAACGTATTATACCAGGAAATCAATTTCTTGATATCTCCTACATGCACACGATCACGATCGAAATTAGGCAACACTTCAGCCAAGTATTCACGGAGTTGTTCCGGACTAGCCTTCTTCGGATCAAGAGAAGCAATTGCCGAATTTTCTTTCTTTTTCATCGCTTCCAACACATCATACAAAGGAACTTCCGCATCATCTGTGTACATTGCGATATCTGCCAAAGAGATAATTTTTTCATTACCATAAGCGGGGAAACGCTTCTTATCAGCATTGATTGATTCAACAATCAACATATTTTTTCCTTGCGAAATAAGTT
>UMES01015592.1_pt1 | contig 24397 bp, 26 predicted proteins | sample 1964791 | NCBI WGS metagenome assembly UMES01 (sample SAMEA4836024, study PRJEB28245) | human gut metagenome | biome: gut microbiome; material: fecal sample | place: Denmark | collected 2008
TGAACCTCCTAAGTTGTCCAACTTTTTCAGTTCACTTCAGAGACCTCATTTTTATTATGCACAATTGTGAATAACTTGTGATTTATGTGCATTAATTGTTTATAAGAATAATAATGATCAAAGAAACAAATAAAATCGTTACAATAGCTGCTAATGCTAAAATAATTTTATTGGTCTTCTCTTTAAAAATCTTTTTTAAAAGATAATAAAGACCAACACCGACAAGTACTCCTGTTGTATTCATAATTAAATCTGTAATATCACTTGCCCCTATACAAAAAATATATTGAGATAGCTCTAATGATAAACTTAATAGAAAGCCAAGAAATACTGTTCGCTCACTATTGATATTTAATGTTTTTAAATAGAGCCCAAAAGGAATAAAAATAATCAGATTATCAAGAACTTCTCTTATTTGAAAGCCTGTCTTATTTGGGTAATAGAAGGGAATTAAATTAATGCTTCTAAAATGTGGTAATTGATCAATAGAAACAGATAATTTAAAAAGTATGATCCAGATGACTAAAAATATGTAAATAGTAAATAATATATGTGTAGTTTTTTTCATAAAGACTCCTTCTATAGAAATAGGTTGATTGAGCATCAACCTATTTTAATTAATTATTAAATTTATAAAGATTGTATTTAGCTACCAGATCTAATACTTTTTCAATATTCTTTTCTTCAATAATATATTCACGATTTACAAAACCTTCTACATCAGTTGTTGAATGAATTGTATAATAAACATTCATTGTATAAAAGTTATTATTATTAGAATTACTGTAAAAATCATCATATTGTGTAATCAAATTTTGATCGATGACATTGTTTATAAAATTCACAAAATTTGTTTTATCTTTAGATGATTTATTCTTTGAACCAGAATTATAATTAATATCGTTTACATTGACTCCTTTATACTTAATAGCTGTTTTTGTTTCGAAGTCAGTTTCAAAGAAAAGATTAAAACTTGCTGATTTAATTGAGGAAGTAGTTGGAACTTCATAAATTGAATGAAATCCTTTTGTATCAGCGTAAACACTTGAAAAACCGATACAACTTACGACTAAAAGAATAAAGATTGTTGGAATTTTCCAATTAAAGTAAACTTTTCTTTTAGAAAAATAGTACATAATTAAATAAATCATAAAGATTATTGTAAATGTCAGAACATTTGATTTAAAATCTGTCGTATACATAACAAGTAACATCGCAAATATTCCAAAAATAATAATCAACGGATACATAAAGAATGATTTCGTATGTGTTTCACTTTGTTCAACTGTACGCTTGATAAATAAGCGGTAGTTTACAAAAGAGAGAGCAATACTAATTATAAACCAATAGATTGACGAGATATGAGTTACAGGTAGTCCTATATATTTCATTTGAGCTAATCCATTATAAGGAATACTTAAATAATAAAGAATAGCATTAAGACTTCGTGTATAATTTCCTTTACCGAGCATCATGGTGTATACAATATTTGATGCACAATTATTAAGTGCAATATAGATAAGTAGAGGAAGGAAAATATAAGCAAATGAACAAATAAAGTTATCAACACTATTTTGGGTTAAAAGAGTAATTGTTGTAATAAGGGTATTCATGGCAAACATATGGACGATTGTCAAAATTATTGTTAGAATAAAGCCGCCAAAAGAAATATTCATTTTATAAGCAACAATGCTTTGAGTAATGAGTTGATAAATAACAACAGGTAGAATAGTTGCAAAGTAAGAAAATAGACTTGTTGTTAAATAAAGTGATTCTTTTTTTATTGGCAAGGAAAAGTAAAGTATATTACTTTTCTTTTTTTGTAAAAAAGAAAATAAATAAATAGGAACAATACATGATAAACCTAATCCATAGACAAGGGAAAGAACGCCTGTTGTACATAATGTAGGTGTATGTTCATTGAACATCCAAAAAGGAATAATGATTCCAATTACATAAATAAGAATAAGATATTTCTTATTTTGTTTTATTAAATATTTAAAATAATCTTTATTAATCATAGACACCATACCCCTTTCTTTCCATTTCATATATAAATATTTCTTCTAAATTTACAGGTAAAACTTCTAACATAATAGGATTGAACATTCTTAAATAATCTTTAATTTCATTGATGTCTCCCTTAACAACCATATTGATCACTCTTGATTGTTTATGGAAAGAGAGAACATCTAAATGACTGAATTCTTCTTTGTTTAATTCTTCTTTAAAAGCTAATTGTATTTTATGAATATGATCTTTAATATCATAGAGATCACCCGATGTTGTCATACATCCATTGTCTAAAATCCCAAAGCTATCACAAATATCTTCTAATTCTCTTAAATTATGAGATGAAATAATGACTGTCATATTTTCATCAATCATTTGATTAATAGCTTTTTTAAATGCTAAACGCATAACAGGGTCTAAACCATCAAAAGCTTCATCTAATAATAAATATTTTGGTGCAATTGCAAGTGCTAAAGCAAACATTGCTTGTCTTTTCATTCCTTTTGAATAGTCTTTTAAAGGTTTATTTTGTGGTAAACGGAATAAATTGACATAATGTTGATAGGTTTCTAAATTGAATTGTGGATAAAAAGTAAGATAGAAATCTTTCATTTCATCAATAGTAGCAAAGTGAAAATAGTAGGGATCATCACTAATGAATAAAATATCTTTTTTAACATCAGGATTTTCATAAACATCTTTTCCATCAAATAAAATACTTCCTTCATCGCATTTAGAAATCCCATTTAATAAATAAAGTAAGGTTGATTTCCCAGCTCCATTAGGACCAATCAAACCAAAAATACTTCCTGAGGAAATTGTGACATTTAAATGATTTAAAACATTTTTATTTTCAAAAGATTTCATCACATCTTTAATTTCAATCATACAGTTTCCTCCTTATATACTTCTTCAATAATTTCTAATAATTTGTCTTTGGTAATTTGATGCTTTTTCATTTCATTGACACATCCTTTAAAATCATCTAATTTATCGTCTTTAATCAATTGATCAGTTTGATTATCAGCAATAAAACATCCTTTTCCTTTAATGGAATAAATATAACCTTGGTTCTCTAATTCTTGATAGGCCTTAGAAACAGTATTAGGATTAACGCCAATATCTGTTGCAAGAGATCTTACCGAAGGTAATTTATCATTAGGAAGTAAAATGCCAATAGAGATAAATTCTAAGATTTGTTTTTTGAGTTGTTCAAAAATAGGAACTTTATTTTGAATATCTATTATAAACATAGAGCCCTCCTAACTGTATTAGTGTCACTAGTACACTAATACAGTATAATACATTTAATGATTTGTCAATAAGGTAAAGAAAAAAAGAACTCAATCATTGAATTCTTTTTCGTGTTTTTTGAAAAAATCATAAAAATAGCGAACATTTTCTAATTTATACCAAGGGGTAACTTCGTATTCTCTTGCATCTAAATTATAAATTTTAGCGTTTAAAGTACCTAACATAAAAGGAGAGTGTGTCGCAATAATAAACTGACACCCTAAATAATGTGTTAGTTCATTAATTTCTTGAGCTAAAGCAACTTGATTTGCAGGAGATAAAGAAACTTCTGGTTCATCTAATAAATAAAGAGCATTTGGTAAAAGATATTCTTGAAAGAACTGTAAAGAGGTTTCACCATTGGAATACTTTTCTTGAGAAAAAATGATATTTTCAATACGTTGTTCTTTCTTTTTATTTAAAACACTTTGTGCTTTTTCTAAAGATAATCCTTCTTGCATATAATCATAAGTTAAACCATGTTCTAAAATAGCTTTTTGTTGTATTTTTTTAATTTCATATAAAATATCTTCACTTTTAATATAACGACTATTTTCAGGTAGTTGATAAAAAGGAATACCATCTTCATTGCTGCCTAAGCTATAGGCACATTCATTTTCAAATCTTTCACAATAATTTTCATAGTAAGCATTACTTGCAGGCATTTCTTTTCCTTTTATTTTTAATTTACCAGCAATGATGTTAAGAAGTGTGGATTTTCCACACCCGTTATTTCCATAAAAAATGGTAATAGGTGCAAAAGAAAAAGGCTCTATGTACTTATCTCTAAAGATATTATAGGGATAAATATTAGGATTTTTGAGTGTTTGATTGCTTAATTTAAAACTGCTTAAATAGATCATAGAATAACCTCCTTTAATAATTTTATTTTATTGAACTTTCAATATAAAAACAATTGAGAAAGTTAATAAAAATTATTATTTTTGTTTAAACAACTAAAGAAAGAAGTTATATAATTATTGATAAATATTTTGTATAATATTTTAAAAAGAAGGGAAAGTTATGAAAAAATTATATTTAATAGGTGGAACGATGGGTGTTGGTAAAACAACAACGTGTCAGATCCTTAAAAGAAAATTAGATAGAAGTGTTTTTATAGATGGAGATTGGTGCTGGGATATGCATCCGTTCATGGTTAATGAAGAAACAAAAAAGTTAGTTTTAGAGAATATCTGCATGTTATTGAATAATGATTTAAAATGCAGTGTGTTTGATCATATTATTTTTTGTTGGGTCATGCATGAACAAAGTATTATTGATGATCTGCTTTCACACCTTGATTTAAAAGATGTAAAAGTGATATCTATTTCTTTAGTTTGTCAAAAAGAAGCTTTGGAAAAAAGAATTCAAAAAGATATCAATCAAGGAATTAGAAAACCAGATGTCCTTGCTCGTAGTGTAGAAAGATTAGAAATGTATCAAAAATTAAATACATATAAAATTGATGTTTCTAATAAAACAATTGAAGAAATTGTTAAAGAAATAATAAAAGTAGGTGATGAAAATGATTAGACATATTTTATTTTGGAATTATACAAAAGAAGTTAAAGAAAACCATTTAGAAAAAGAAACACTTCAAAAATTAAAAGAATCGGTTCAAACTTTAGAAGGAATTGAAGGCTTATTATGTGTGGAAATGGAAGAAAACTTGACTTCAGGTTATGATCTTGTTTTTTATAGTGAATTTGAAAATTTAGAGGCATTAAAGAATTTTCAAAATCATTCATTACATGAAGCACATAAAAAGCGTTGTAGGAATCTTGTTTGTGAGCGTTTATGTGGAGATATTGAAAGATGAAAACAGAACATATTGAAGTTGTAGATTATGATTCGAAGTGGGTAAATGATTTCAATCAAATTAAAGGGGAAATAGAAGAAGCTTTAAAAGATTTAGTGCTTGCTGTTGAACATGTAGGAAGCACTTCTGTTCCTTTACTAGCAGCTAAACCAATCATTGATTTAGATGTTGTTATTGATCAAAATGATTTAAAAGAAGTTATTTATCTTTTAGAAAATCATGGTTATATTTATGAAGGCGATTTAGGTCTTAAAGATCGCGAAGCTTTTAGATATGAAGGAAAAGAGCATTTAAGAACACATCATCTTTATGTATGTCCACAAGATTCTAAAGAATTGAAACGACATCTTGCTTTTAGAAATTATTTAAGAAAACATCCAAATACTGTAAAAGAATACGGTAAAATTAAAAAAGAAGCAGCAAAGTTGTATCCAAATGATATTGAAAAATATTGTATGTATAAATCACAAATTATTGAAAAAATTTATAAGGAAATAGGTTTATAAAAATGAAAAAAAGTTATAAAGGATTTATGGCATGGCTGGTTTTATTTTGCGTAGGTGTGTTGGCGATTATTTTTATGGATATCAAGAATATAGATTTAGTAGGTTTGGTTTTAGGTAATTATATGTTTATAACTCTTGCCATTCTTACGGGCATGATTTATAAAAATGAGGCAATCTATTGGTATACAGGGATTTCTTATCAAGAAGCATGTGCGGTTACAAGCAAACAAAGAAAAGAGTATGCGTATAAACATTTTATAAGATTTTTAATGGTTTGTTTAGGTTATTTTGTTTATTCAATTATTGCCTATTTTTTATCATTTTCATTTGGCATGAGTATCATTATTTGTTGTCTTTTAATGACAGTTTGCGCATTAAGTACGGTGTCAATTAAGTTATAGGAGTATTTTATGAGTTTTATTACAACGTATACAAAAAAATATTTTGATCCATTAAATGTTGATGAAAGTTTATTAGATATTAAAGATATTGCACATGCACTTTCTTTAATATGTCGAGGAAATGGACATGTTCAATATTTTTATTCCGTAGCTCAACATAGTCTTGCTTGTGCTAAGGAAGCAAAGACAAGAGGATATAGTAAAGAAGTTATTTTAGGATGTTTGTTGCATGATGGAAGTGAAGTTTATTTAAGTGATGTTACAAGACCGATAAAAAAAGAACTTACTTATTATTTAGAAGTGGAAGATGTTTTACAAAATGTTATTTGGAAACATTTTATTCAAAGAGATTTAACAAAAGAAGAAACTAAATTAGTTTTTGAAATTGATGATGAAATGTTATCTTTGGAACTAAAAGAATTATTAAATGATGAAATCAATCGGAATTATTTAAAGTTGCAAAGAAAAGTTGATTTAAGTTTTGTAGCTTTTGAAACAATTGAAAATGAATTTATAGAATTTTATAAAGAGACGATGGAAATTTAAAATCGTCTTTTTCTTTACCCTTTCCTTATTTCTGTGCTAAAATTTGAGTATATATTTTTAAGGGGGACTCTTATATGGAACATGTTACATTTGATGAATTTTTTGATTTTGTAAAGAATGAAGATGCTGATTGGTATATTCCTGGCCTAAAAGAATATTTTGAAGGTTTAAATCAAGATGAAATTTATATACAAGACAATTTTTTGGGAAAACTTGTTTTTCAATTTAATAAATTTGAAAATAATTTAAAGAAAGCTGTTTTTGATAAGTTTATCTGTTATAAAAAAATGATGGATGAAAAAGAAAAAAGTAAACTTAAAAACAGTGCTAATGAAATAGCCAATGTTGATTTAGAAAGTGCTTATTCTTACAATGAACTTTTTGACAATGTTTCTCATAACAAATTATTAGAAGATATTAATAAATATAATAATTGTGGGGATGTTGATTCTGATTTTGGAATAGAATTAAGATTTAATGAAATACATGAAGAAGAAACTTTTAACCAAGGTTCTTTAGATATTATAGGAAGTGTTTCATTTAACTCATATAAAAGTGGAAAAGTCTTTGTTTTTCCATTTACAATGACCATTGGTTTAGATTCAGACTCTTATTTTGAAAAAGAGGGGGATATCTATAAGATATATAAATTTAGGGAGTTCTATGCTTTTTCTAAAACCTATGGTACAGAAGATACAATACATTATAGATATAGAAAAAATGATTTTCCATTAGAAAAATATGGTACATATGGTGTACATGTTGATAGTGATATTCCTTTTGCCAGTGATAAGTATTCAATTTATATGTTTAGAAATGACTATGCCCCATTTAAATATGCTTTCCAATATGACTGTCTAACTCATTTAGTTAAATCTGAACTTGGGAAAGAGCTTTTAGAAAATGGTGCTAAAGAAGATTTATTAAGAATTCTATACAATAGGATAGCTTATGCTGTTGATGAAAGCCTTATGCCAGAATATGATTAAGATGTTATCTTTAAAACAATTGAAAATGAATTTATAGAGAAACGATGAGATGAATCATCGTTTTTTTACTTTTACTTAACATTTCTTTTCGTAAAAATGATAGTTGATTATCTTAAAAATAAGTATGCTTTTTCTAAACTAAAGAAAGGGAAATAAAAAAATGCCATCAACTTATGCACATTATCGATTTGGACAAGAAGTTTTAAAAGAACTACCAAACGATATCAAAAAAATAATTATAGAAAATAAAGAACTCTATGATATTGGACTACATGGTCCAGATCTCTTGTTTTATTATTTACCATTAAAAACCAATGAAATTAATTCAATAGGTTATAACATGCACGAAAAAACAGGAAAAGAAGTCTTTGATACTTTTAGAAAAATGATGACTTCTAAAAAACAAATCAATCATTACCTAGCTTATTATTATGGATTTATTTGTCATTTTGTCTTAGATGCAACGTGTCACGGTTATATTGAAAAAAGAATTCATGAAAGTGGAGTATCGCATGGAGAAATAGAAGTTGAATTTGATCGTTTTTTAATGATTGAAGATGGATTAGATCCTATTTCACATCATTTGACGAGTCATTTAGTGGCATGTGAGGAAAATGCTAAAATTATTGCTGATTTTTACAAAATAACAACTAAGCAAACAAAAAAGGCTATTAAGGGTATGAAAATGTACAATGATTTATTGGTTGCTCCTTCTAAATTAAAGAGAAAGATTATTTATGCTTTACTTCGTATAAGTGGGAATTATAAGGAAATGCACGGTTTGCTTGTTAATTATGAGGCTAATCCTTTATGTAAAGATAGTACAGAAAAATTAAATCAATTCTATAAACAAGCCATCAAAAAAGCTGTTGAATTGATAAGTGAGTATGTGCAGCTTTTATCATTAGAAAAAACAAAAGATGATTTTTATCAATATACATTTAGTGGGAAAAAGGAGTAAAATATGAAATTTAAGATGACAACTGAAGAAAAAAACTGGGTGCTCTATGATGTAGGCAATTCAGCTTTTGTTTTATTAGTATCAACAATTGTACCGATTTATTTTAATTATCTAGCTGAAAAAGCAGGGCTATCTTCTGTTGATTATTTGGCTTTTTGGGGTTATGCTGCATCAATTGTTACAATTATTGTTGCTTTTTTAGGACCGGTCTTAGGGACTGTAGCTGATACAAAAGGTTATAAAAAACCGCTTTTTACAATGATGTTACTTATTGGATGTATTGGTTGTTTTCTTCTAGGATTTATCAACTATTGGTTTGTCTTTTTAATTGTGTTTTTAATTGCTAAGATAGGTTTTTCAGGAAGTTTGATCTTTTATGATTCAATGTTGATTGATATGACAACACCAAAGCGTGTCGATCATGTTTCTTCTCAAGGATATGCTTGGGGTTATATTGGTAGCTGTGTCCCTTTTGTAATTTGTCTTGGTTTAGTTTTAGGAGCAAGTAAAATAGGTCTTTCTATGGAAATGTCGATGATTATTTCATTTGCAATCATTGCTTTATGGTGGTTTTGTTTAACACTACCACTTTTAAAAACATACAAACAAAAATATTATGTAGAAAGACAACCCAAAGCGATTTCAAATAGTTTTAAAAGATTAGGAACGACTTTAAAAAATATTAGAAAAGAAAAAAAGATTTTTTTATTCTTATTAGCGTTTTTCTTCTATATTGATGGGGTTTATACCATTATAGATATGGCAACAGCCTATGGAACAGCTTTAGGGTTTGAAAGTACAAGTTTATTACTAGCTCTTTTACTTACCCAAGTTGTCGCCTTTCCCTTCGCAATTTTATTTGGAAGACTTGCAACAAAATATAATACTTCAAAATTAATCGTTATTTGTATTTTAGCGTATTTAGGTATTTCTATTTTTGCTATCTTCCTTACAAAACAATGGCAATTTTGGGTGTTAGCTATTTTGGTAGGAATGTTTCAAGGAGGAATTCAATCGTTATCAAGATCTTATTTTACAAAAATCATTCCTTCAGAAAAATCGGGAGAATATTTTGGTTTGATGGATGTATGTGGTAAAGGAGCTTCTTTTTTAGGAACAACAGTGATTAGTGTTTTATCACAATGGACAGGACAAGTTAATCTTTCTTTAGGAGCACTTTCAATTTTCTTTATTTTAGGAATATTGTTTTTTAAGATGTCAGAAAAGAGTATTTAGAAGGCAAGTGAACTACAAGTTCAATGACAGCCTTCTTTTTTTATTTTAAAATAATAGTGGTGATAGAAATGAAGAAAAAATTAATAAATCCTTTAAAAATAGGAAAGAATTTAAAAAGATGTGTTGATCAAATGGGGTATAAAGTAAAAGATATTCAAGAGTATTTATGTTTAGAATGTCCTCAACCAATTTATCGTTGGTTTAAAGGAAGTACATATCCTTCAATTCATCATTTATATGCATTAAGTTGTTTATTTGGGGTAAGTATGAATGAATTAATTGAAGAAGATGAAAGAAAAGAATGGGGTTATTGTATTTATCAAATGAAAGAGGGGAAAATGACATTAGAAAATCAAGAAATTTTGTAAGCGTATTTCTTGCTTATTTTTTAGTATTCAAGTATGATATAGATACCCTATAGGGGTGGGAGGTGTTTGGATGAAAAAGAAATATGATGTCGTTGGGATGACATGTAGTGCTTGTTCAGCTCATGTAGATAAAGCAGTAAGAGGGTTGGATGGTGTTGATGATGTTAATGTCAATTTATTACAAAACTCAATGACTGTTGAATTTGATGAAAATAAACTAAGTGAAAGTCAAATTTTTGAGGCCGTAGATAAAGCAGGTTATAAAGCTCAAAATATTGGTGAAAAACAGGTTTCAAATGTTCAAGAAAATGAAAATGAGCATAAAAAGAAGAATTTGATTCTATCATTTATTTTCTTGATTCCTTTATTTTATATCAGTATGGGACATATGATGAATTGGCCTTTACCAAGTATTCTCTTAGGTCATGAAAATATGATGATCTTTGTTTTAGTTCAATTGTGTTTGGTTGTTCCTATTATGTTTATTAGTAGAGGATATTATATTCGAGGCTTTAAAACTTTATGGAATAGAAGTCCAAATATGGATTCCTTGATTGCCTTAGGTTCTTCAGCAGCTTTTATTTATAGTTTATATGCAACATTTATGATGGCTTATTATCTAGGAAGAATGGATATGGATATGACCCATCATTATATGATGCAACTTTACTTTGAATCGGCAGGAATGATTTTAACATTAATTTCTTTAGGTAAATATTTAGAATCACGTTCTAAACAAAAAACGTCAGAAGCGATTGAAAAATTGATGAAACTGATGCCTTCAACAGCTATTGTCTTAAAAGAAGGGAAAGAAGTTGAAATAGCCATTGAAGATGTTCAAATTGGTGATGTTGTGATTGTTAAACCAGGTAACAATATTCCTTTGGATGGAAAAATCATTCAAGGACATGGTTCTATCAATGAAGCGATGATTACTGGAGAAAGCTTACCGGTCGATAAAACAGTTGGTGATCAAGTTATTGGTTCAACCAATAACTTAGATGGTTATATGCAAGTAGAAGTTAGTCATGCTTCAAATGATACAACGCTTTCTAAAATCATTCGTTTAGTAGAAGAAGCAGGTGCTTCTAAAGCACCAATTGCGAAACTTGCCGATAAGATCAGTGGTGTCTTTGTACCAACCGTTATTACAATTGCAATCATTACTTTCATTTTATGGTTGACCCTTGGAAATAAAGATTTCCACTTTGCCTTAAACTGTGCAATTTCAGTCCTTGTTATTTCTTGTCCATGTGCTTTAGGGCTTGCCACTCCTACAGCAATCATGGTTGGAACAGGGAAAGGGGCTAACTTAGGTATCTTAGTTAAATCAGCACAACATTTAGAAGAACTTTCTAAATGTGATACGATTGTTTTAGATAAGACGGGAACACTTACTGAAGGAAAACCTCAAGTAACAGAAGTTTATCCAATTGGTGTAAGTGAAAATGATTTATTGAAATATGCGGGTTCGATTGAACAATATTCTAAACATCCACTTGCCAAGGCAATTCATAGTTATGTTTTAGAACAAGGTTTATCTATTGATTCATTAGATCATTTTGAAATGAAACAAGGATTAGGTCTTGTAGGTGAATTAAAGGGAGAAATTCTTTTATCAGGAAATAGACGTTTGATGGAAGAAAATGATGTTGATCTTTCTTCGATTGAAGATCTCTATAAAGAATTATCATCTAAAGGAAAGACACCTTTATTCTATAGCTATGCCGGTCAACCTATTGGTTTAATCGTTGTTTCAGATGTCTTGAAACAAACAAGTAAACATGCCATTGATTGTTTAAAAGATATGAACATGAATATCTATATGTTGACAGGAGATAATCAATTGACAGCCAATGCGATTGCTGATGAATTAGGTATTGAAGCTATTGGAGAAGTCTTACCACAAGATAAAGAAAAACATGTAAGAGACTTACAAGAAAAAGGACATCGTATCATCATGGTGGGTGATGGAATCAATGATGCACCTGCTCTTGTTAGAAGTGATGTTGGTATTGCGATGACTTCAGGTATTGATATTGCGATCGAATCTGCTGATATCGTTTTAATGAAAAATGATTTACAAGATGTTGTTGTGGCTTATGAACTTTCAAAAGCGACAATTAAAAATATTAAAGAAAACTTATTTTGGGCATTCTTCTATAATGTCATTGGTATTCCTGTTGCTGCAGGAGTGTTCTATTCAATCTTTGGCTGGTTGTTAGATCCAATGTATGGAGCAGCAGCAATGTCATTAAGTTCTGTCTTTGTTGTATCGAATGCACTTAGATTAAGATTCTTTAAACCAAAACATCAAATTATTCAAATACGAGAAAATAGGAAAAAGGAAGAAAAGAAAATGAAAAAAGTATTAGTAGAAGGAATGATGTGCGAACATTGTAAAGCACATGTAGAAAAAGCATTAAATGCTATTGATGGTATTCAAGCAACAGTTGATCTAGAAAAAAACTGTGCTTTTGTAGAAGGTGAAGTTGACGAAGCAACACTAAAACAAGCCATTGAAGAAGCTGGATATACTTATAAAGGAATTGAATAAGTATGATGGCCGATAAAAAACAGGTTACAAGACTTTTAAAAACCGCAAGAGGACAAATTGATGGTATCTTAAAAATGGTGGAAGAAGATCGCTATTGTATTGATATTTCACATCAAATCATGGCAAGTGAAGCTATTTTAAAAAGAGCCAACAAAGAAGTCTTAAAAGCTCATATGACACATTGTGTACATGATGCAGTCAATAGTAAAGATTGTGATCAAAAAATAGAAGAAATGATTAAAGTATTAGATAATTTATTGAAATAAGAAATCTTGAAAAAGGTTTCTTTTTTTATGTAAAAAAGCATAATACCGGCTTATATAAGGCGGTGTTGTATCTTTTGATATTGTAAACTACAAGTATAAAGTAATGGAGTTGCTATTAAAGAAGGCGATTTTAAATATAATAAAAGTTGTATTAAATATTTTGGTATCGATTGAATATAGGTATAAGTTAAATTTTCTCTCTGTTTTTAAGAATTTTCCTCAGGCTATAGAAATATTACAAACGCTGATGAGCAGTGGTTTGGGCGTAAAGATGTTTTTAATTACGAGAACGATGATAATACGTGGACTGTTAACGAAGAAAAGATAATTTTCGATGGGAAACAAACATGGAAGAAATATGTGGACTCCCGTAGACTTGAAATTACATGTGGGGAGGCCCCGTATCTTGTCTCACGTTATGATACGACAACAGGTGGGTTAATTGTACCGCCAATCAATAGAATCGGATTTTTAGACCGCAAACTACGTGTTGTGAATGAAAATACAATCACCGAAGAAGAATGGCTTAAATGGGCTGAGCGAGCAATACAAAGCTATTACGGTTATGAATACCAGGGTGACAATCTTCTTATTGCACGTATAAATGTCTTGTTGTCGTTTTATGAATACTTTATTGAACGATGGAAACATGAACTGGAGAAGAAGACATTAAATCGTATAGCTAATATTATTAGCTGGAATATATGGCAAATGGATGGGTTGAAAGATACGGTTCCATTAGGTAAGCCATACGAAGAAAATCAACAAATGACATTGTTTGACTTTCTTGAATATGAAGAAAACAATACACAACCAACATAGACAACAGATGAAGCAGTTCCATGTAAAATTTATAATTGGCGCTCAAATACACAATGTTGTTTATGAAATGTAAGAAAGGATAAATGAATATGAGTAAAAAACTATTTGATTTTGCAATTGGAATTATCTTAATTATATTAAGTATGTGTACTTTAAATATTCTTAATAGTAAACGGTATGCATAATAGCAATGTGTACTTAAAGTAAATTTAATAGATAAGTAGGTAAGAATGAGGAGAAGTTCCTCTATTTATTTTTATCTTGAATCGTGAAGACGATACATCAAAAATGGTGTATAATAATGTAAAGTGATATTAATAAAATAAGGAGACTGTTTTTATGAATAAACAAGAATTAGCAACAAAGATTTGGTCAACAGCAAATGAGTTGCGTAAGAACATTAAAGCAAGCGAGTACAAGGACTACATCCTTGGTTTCATGTTCTACAAATATCTATGTGATAAGGAAGTAGATTACTTGAAGGACTTAGGCGGTGAGATTGATGACCTTCTTGATGTAGATGATGACATCAAGGATAAATTCAAAGACGGTATAGGATACTTTATTTCACACAAAAACCTTTTCCATGTTTGGAAGGAATCTGGTGTCAACCTTGGAGCAAAAGATGTATCTGAAGCATTGGATAATTTTTATCTGAACCTTAATGGTAGATACAAAACTGTATTTGATAAGGTATTCAGTGCATTACAGACTGGTCTTACGAAGCTTGGAGAGAACTCTGGTTCTCGTGATAAGGCGGTCCGAGATATTGTAGATTTAGTAGATCTTATCCCTCCTACAAGTCGTGAATACGATGTTTTGGGATACATTTACGAATATTTGATTCAGCAATTTTCTAGTGAGGCAAAAAAAGATGGAGCCTTCTATACTCCTCATGAGCTTACGTCGCTTATGGCACGCATCGTTGCAAATAGATTGAAAGATAGAGAAAAAGTATATTGTTATGACCCAACAGTTGGATCTGGAGGACTTTTGTTGAACATTGGTAAAGAAGTTGGAAGATATGTTCCATCGGATAATATCCATTATTTCGGGCAAGAGCTTATTACCGAAACAGCAAACCTTGCAAAGATGAACTTATTTATGCAGGGAATTCCAGTTCAAAATATCAATATGCGTAATGCAAATACTCTTGAGGATGATTGGCCTTATTTTGATGAGCAGACAGCTTATGCACCGCTTTTTGTGGATGCGGTGGTATCAAATCCTCCTTATAGTGCTCACTATGAGCCTGAACAGCATCAGACAGATGTGCGATATAAGGGCTATGGACTTGCTCCAGCAGGAAAGGCTGATTATGCGTTCTTGCTACACTGTCTATATCACATTAAGAATGATGGTGTAATGGCTATTGTTCTTCCACACGGTGTGTTATTCCGTGGTGATAGTGAAGGAGAAATTCGTAAAAATCTTATTTTAAACCATAACATTGAGACAATCATTAGTTTTCCACAGCAGTTGTTTTTCGCAACTCCAATCCCGGTTATTGTAATGATTCTCTCTAAAAACCGTTGTGAAGATGACATTCTCTTTATCGATGCTTCTCAATCCTATAAAAGGGATAAGAAACAGAATGTTCTTACCGAGAGTGATGTTCAGAGAATCTTTGACACTGTTATTGCACGTAAAGATGTGCCAAATTACGCACACCTTGCAACCATGGAAGAAATCGAGGCAAATGGATATAACTTAAACGTACCACGCTATATATCTGCAACTACAGAGGAAGCGCCTTACGATCTATTCTCGGTTATGACAGGGAAAGTATCAGACAAAGAATTGGAAGTCTTTGATGCTATTTGGCAACAGTTCCCATCGCTTCATGAAAAACTGTTAGACAAGGTAGATGGATACAATGCTTTTGCAGATGCAAACGTAAAAGATACGGTCTTTGCGGATAGCGATGTACAAACTTTCCTTAACAAGATTAGGGGAACATCCGAGGAATTTAGAAAATATTTAGTTCACACACTTATCAATCAGGATGCTGTTCCATCAGTACACAATGCAATTGTAGAAAAGCTTTTTGAAACTTATAAAAATCAGCCATTGGTTGATGTATACCGTGTGTTCCAGGCTTTTGCAGACAATTGGATGATTGTAGATTCTGACCTTACAAGACTTGAAACAGAAGGTTGGTATATCTGTGCTGAAACAGAACCGAATATGGTAACTAAGAAAGATTCGAAAACCAAGAAAACTGTTGAAGAGCAAAAAGGTTGGAAAGGTAAAATTATGCCTTTTGAACTTGTAAAATCTGTATTTTTCGCCGCTGATTTTGATAAGATGTCAAGACTTACAGCTGAAGCTGGCAATAAAGCATCAGAATATGCTGAAATTTGGGAAAGCATGGACGAAGAAGCCAAATCTGTAGTATGCAAGGACGATGAAGAAACAGCGTTTGACGCCAAAAAGTTTAAGTCTGCAATTAAGAACGGTGACCTTGATAAAGAGGCTGTAGAATGCATTGAAGCTATTCAGGATGCTATTGCAAAAGAAAAAGCTCTTCGTAAACAGGTGAAAACGATTGAAGCAAGACTTGAAGATAAAGCAAAAGATAAAATTGAAGCATTATCTGAAGAGGAAATCTATGATCTTTTAGAGAAAAAATGGATTTCGCCGATTATCACTGCTATTAATAATGTAGGAGAAGATGTTATTGTACGATTTGTATCTAATTTTACGGCATTAGAAAAGAAGTATTCTGATCCTCTAGCTGAATTGTCTGGAAAAATTGATGATATAAATGCAGAGTTAAAAGTAAGTCTGAATGAACTTACAGGAAACGATATTGATATGGCGGCAGTTGCGATGCTCTTGGAGGAATTATAAATGGATAAATTGTATTTTATTAACTCTAAAGTAGAATCAAATAGTGTGCCGTTTGGTTCTATTTTAGAAGAAACTAGAGAAAAAACGGTGATTGAGAATGAAGACACACTTCTTTCATGCGCCATCAATGGAATTTATCGAAATGACGAATTATTCTCACATTTTAGAGGCAGTTCAAATATTGGATACATTAAAATTAAAAAGAATGATTTGGTTTTATCTGCACAAAACCTCCATCTTGGAAATGCAAATGTTAATTTAAGATTTGAACATGGTATTATTTCTCCTGCATACAAAGCGTATAGGGTTATTGGGGCAGTTCCTGAGTATATGGCACAATGGGTTAAAAGACCTCAAGCAAACCAGTTTTTTCTTGATGCTACTACAGAAGGTGCGAGCCAGTGTAGAAAAAATATTGATTGGGATACTTTGTATGCACAGAATATTCAACTTCCATCAATTGAAATACAGGAAAAAATAGCTACGCTATTATCTTCAGTTGACACTAAAATTAAAGTTGAAAAAATTAAAGTTGAAAAGTTAAAAGCAATTAAGAAATCTATGCTTGGCAAGATGTTCCCAAAAGAAGGTGCAAGTGTGCCAGAAATTCGATTTAAGGGATTTACTGATGATTGGGAACAGCGTAAGTTGGGGGATATCACTGTTAAAATTGGCAGCGGAAAAACTCCTTCAGGTGGAAAAAGTGCATATGTTGAGAATGGAATTCCACTTATCAGATCTCAGAATGTGAACGGTGATAAGGTGGATTTTGCAGATATCGTTTTCATTGATGAAGCAACAGATGAATCAATGGCAAACTCTCGTGTTTATACCAATGATGTTTTACTGAATATAACTGGTGCTTCAATTGGAAGAAGTGCCGTATATAAAGGATTAGAGTCCGCAAATGTCAATCAGCATGTTTGTATTATTAGACCAACAGAAGGATATCAGCCTGATTTTATTCAACTGAATTTATCTTCTGATAATGGTCAGAAACAGATTGATGCAAGTCAGGCTGGAGGTGGTCGGGAAGGTCTTAATTTTCAGGAAATTGGGAAGATGCAATTTTCCTTTCCGTCATTAAATGAACAGAAGTATATTGGAAGGTATTTCAATAATTTTGACAACCTTATTACCCTTCATCAGCGTAAGTATGAAAAACTTCTTGATGTTAAAAAGGCATTTCTTGAAAAATTGATTGGAGGTGACAACTAATGCCATTACCATATACAGGACAAAACGGTGAGTTAAATTTTGAAGCTGACGTAGTCGAACTTCTAAAAAAAGCCAGATGGGAGCATGAAGTTTTAAAAAATAAAACCATTCCCGAGCTGATTGATAACTGGAAAGATATTCTTTTTGAACGTAATCGTACAACATTGAATAATGTGCCTCTCTCAAGCGATGAGATGGACCGTGTAATGGATGTTGTTAGGTTACAGGCAAATACTCCAGTAAAGGCAAATCACTTCGTAAATGGCCGTCCTATCGCTATTAAACGTGATTCTGATTCTCCGGACAAACAGCATGCCGGACACGAAGTATATCTTGACCTGTTTTCTGCAACTGAAATTGCAGGCGGCAGCTCTCGATATCAGATTGCAGAACAAACATATTTCAGTACAGATCCACAGTTCAATGATAGACGCGGTGACATTACATTACTAATCAATGGTATGCCTGTCATCCATATCGAGTTAAAAGCCTCAGGAGTCAACGTTTATGAAGCATCCAACCAAATTGTTAAGTATGCAAATGAAGGTGTCTGGAGTGGCTTTATGGGGCTTGTACAGGTATTCTGGGCTATGACGCCAGAAGATGCATTGTTCTTTGCTAATGCTGGAAATCCAACTGCGTTTAATTCTGCGTTTTTCTTCCGTTGGGGAGACCGAGATAACAATGTTATCAAAGACTGGCGTGAACTTATCACGGGCGAATATCATATTCTCTCTATTCCAGAAGCACACAAGCTGGTCGGTTATTATACCGTTGCTGATTCTGCTAAGGATGTTCTGAAAGTATGTAGAAGCTATCAGTATGCAGCCATTCGCGCAATCGTGGGCAGAACTGCCAAACAAAAATGGGGCGACCACAATCAGTTAGGTGGCTTTATCTGGTGTACGACTGGGGGCGGTAAAACAATGACAAGCTTCAAGGCTGGGCAGCTGATTACAGACATGAATTTGGCTGATAAAGTTATCTTCGTAGTAGACCGTAAGGTCTTGGATGAACAATCTACCAATGAATATAACAGTTTCCAACGTCAGGGAGAATCTGTTTGTGAAACAGTAAGTTCCAAAGACCTTTTCAATAAATTGGGAAGCTCAAAATTATCAGACCGCCTTATTGTTACGTCTATTCAGAAGATTTCTCGAATCAATGATGATGTAGCAAAACTTCGAGAAGCAGAACTTGACGTTATCAAGGCAAAGAGAATTGTCTTTATCATTGATGAAGCACATCGTAGCCAATTTGGAGTTATGCACGAGCGAGTAAAGAGAACGTTCTATAATTCTCTGTTCTTTGGTTTTACTGGAACGCCAATCTTTGCAGAAAACATGAAACCGGGGGAATTGACGACAGAAACAGTTTTTGGAGACTGCCTTGCTATCTATTCTCTTGCAACAGGTATCAGAGATGGTAATGTTCTTGGTTTTTGGCCGGAAGCTGTTAAAACATATGCAGACAAGGATCTAAAAGAAGCTGTCGCATTAGCTGAATGTCATGCAACAAGCAAGGATGATATTATTGTTGGTACGGATAACTGGAAGCTGTATCGTCGTCTGACAGAACAGACTCCTATGGCATCTGAACTAGATGATCATGGACAGATTAAAAGGGATAAGAACGGAAATTCTCTTAAGGGTATCGAGGACTATCTTCCTGGAAAGCAGTATGATAACGATGACCATCGAGAACGCGTTGTAGAAAGCATTCTAAAAAACTATAAAACGATTGCTTTTGGCGAAAATGGCACTCTTTTCCATGGAATCTTGGCAACAGAATCCATTGCAGAAGCATATGAGTATTGGAAACTGTTTAAAGCGATGGCTCCGGATCTACATGTGACATCATTATTTGACCCAAACATCAATGTTAACAGTGCTTCCGTCTTTAATAAGGAGAATGCGCTTGCTGATATCGTAAACGATTATAATGATACCTTCGGAACTAAATTTGACCGAAAGACGGATCCGAAATATACAGCTTTCAAGAAGGATTTAACAGATCGTCTTGCACATAAAGATGCATACAAGCATATGGGTAATACACACGCAGATGCACTGGATATTGTGATTGTTGTAGACCAGCTCCTTACCGGTTTTGATTCACAATGGCTTAACGTTCTTTATATGGACAAGGTCATGGATACAGACAATATTATCCAGGCTATTTCGCGTACGAACCGTGTACTTAACAATAACGAAAAGCCTTGGGGTATGGTGAAGTTCTATCGGAAACCATATACCATGAAGAGAAATCTAAACGAGGCGCTGAAACTGTATTGTCAAGGGGATTACATAGGTGTTGAAGTTGGAAATATCGACGAAAATATTGATACATTGAATAAAACATACGAGCGCATCTGCGAAATCTTCGCACATGACAAAATTGAAAATTTCGAATGTTTGCCAAAATCAGATGAAGACCGCCAGATGTTCCGTAAAGAGTTCTATCTATTGAAATCTACGCTTCGAGCGGCAATTCTTCAGGGATTCAAATGGAACAATGAGTATGGATTAAAAGTCGATTTCACCGAAAAAACGTATCGCATTCTAACAATGCGCTATAAAGATCTTCCATCAAATAGAGGTGGCGGAGGTTCAACCTCTAAGCCAGGATATGTACTAGATACAGATTTGTCTACTATGGAAATGGATAAGATTGATGCAGCATATCTAGAGGCACAATTCAAAATCGTTACCATGAAGGACATTGTAAATGTCGAAAAAGATGCTAAAAAGATGGCTGCTATCCACGAGATTGAAACTAACCTAGGGGTTCTTTCTGAAATTCAACAGAAATACGCTTGTAAGATTTTGGAAGACATTAAGAAAGGTATCCTTGGTGTTGTTGAAGGCAAGACCTTCCTTCAGTACATTCAGGAATATCAAGAAAAGGCAATCCGCTCCAATATTCATAAGTTTGCAGAGAATGTCGGTGTAGATGAAGATGAAATGTTTGCGCTTTATGTTTCAACCGGAAAACACGCGGTAGATGTATTATGGCTTGAGCGATTAGAAGCCACAGCAATTCCAGAAAGGTTGAAAGCATATTATAATGCATCTGTTTTCAAGGCGCGTATTAAGCTCCATCAAGACCTCAAGGATTATATTGAGGATCGTAAGGCCGATGAACTTGAGGAGGTAAATTAATATGCCAAGACAGAAAAAGGATGCAAAAATACTAAATATAAAACTAAATCGTGAGATTCATGAAATGCTTGTGTGCTTTTGTGATGAAACCGGAATGAGCAAAACCGTTGCTACTGAAAAGATTCTGTCTCAATACTTAGAAGAGTATTTCGATAGACCGGAAAACGAACGAAAACTTTTTAAATAATATTTAATTACCCGCAGCCAATTAGTTGCGGGTCTTTTTTTGCTGTATGTAAAAATGAGTGTCGAAAAAAAATCTAACATATATAGGTGAATAGGTTGCAAAGGAGGTGAGTCTCTTGAAAGTACAAAATATCAAAACTTCAAAAGGAGCCCGTTATATTTTGCTGGATGATGACTATAAGCTTGTAACAATCATCAATAAGTACTTGAAATACCTTGATAATCTTGGAAAGTCTCCAAATACTCAATGTAGTTATGCATATAATCTTCTGCTTTACATGGAATACATGAATGCCAAAGATCTTGATGTTCTTGAACTTTGTACAAACCCAGAGCAAGGGACGGTAGATATTCTAATTGAGTTTGCACTATGATTACAGTATCCGGACTATGCGCAAGGAATTATACATATTTATCAAGAAGATTGTGCAAAGTCAAATAAGACTGTTAATCATATTATGTCAGCAGTTCTTGATTTATATCGTTATCTTAGTGCAAATGGTGAAATAAAGCAATTAGAAGTATACCGCATGCAAATGGTTGGTGGTCAGTTTAAGCCATTTTTATATGAACTAATTAAACACAAAACGCAGGTGATGTCTTCTATTTTCAAAAAGCCAATTGTATCTGAACCAGTGCGAGCAATTACGAGAAAAGAATATAATATCATTTTTCAGGCATGTGTAAACAATAGAGATAAATTGCTCATAGCTTTGCTTTTTGAAGGTGGCTTGTGCCTTAATGAAGCATTAGGAATGCATTTGTGTGATATTTCAGAGATTGAGGATAAGATTGTTCATATCGTAGCAAGAGAAAACAATGAAAATGGGGCAAGAGTTAAGGGTAATGCAGAAGGTATCGTATACCTTCCTGATTATGTAGTAGACCTATTGCTCAAATATATCAATGAAGATGTATTGGAATATGACTCTGATTTTTTGTTCATCAATCTTTATGGAAGCAACAAAGGAGCTCCATTTAAAGACTGTACAATCGAGCAACTTTTTATTCGGTTATCAAAAAAGACTGGAATTAAAGTTCATCCACATATGCTCAGACATGGTTTTGCACAGGAAAAATTAGAAGCAGGTTGGCAATTGGAACAAATTCAGGCTTATTTGCGTCATAAAAATCCAACTTCAACAGAAATATATGCTCAATTCACAGATGCTCTAAAGATTAGTAAAATGCAGGAATTTGAAGAAGTCCATGGTTATACAAGGGAGGCGAAGTTACTTGGCAGACACGATTAACCTTGTGATAGAAGCAGCAATAAATGAAAAAAGAATCCACTTATTAACATTTGCTGAAGCAAATCCGAATTTAGAATATTATGAGTTCTATAAAGAACACTTAGTAGACCATATCATAAGGAAACCTATGATTTCATCCGTTGATCCTAGTCAAATAACCGATGAAAAACTTCTTAGGAGAGTTGTCGGTTTTATGTGGTATAGCATGAATCCAAATCGTCGAGGAGCAAGTGGATATCACTTGGGAACAGCGTAAGTTGTCTACAATATGTTCTATGCACGCTCGCATTGGGTGGCAGAATCTCAGAACATCGGAGTTCCTAGATACAGGTGATTACTACTTAATTACAGGAACGGATTTTGATAATGGTAGGGTAAATTTCGATACTTGTCATTATGTAGATAAGAGTAGGTATGATCAAGATACAAAAATACAAATCCAAAACGGAAGTATTCTTATAACTAAAGACGGAACGCTTGGAAAAGTCGCATTTGTAGAGGGTTTGGACAAACCTGCAACATTAAACGCTGGTGTATTCAATGTAGAAATTACAAAGAATTTTGTGGATAATAAGTATTTATTTCAATATCTAAAAGCTCCGTTTTTGATGGATTATGTGGACAAAAAAGCAACTGGTGGGACGATTAAACATTTGAATCAAAACATCCTTGTAGATTTCCCTGTTGGTATGCCAAAAGCTGAAGAACAAAGGTTTATTGGACAGTTTTTTTCGCACCTCGACCACCTTATTACCCTTCATCAGCGTTTGTAAATATTAGTGATAATTAATATTTTTTCAATAAGAATATACATGTGAAATATATATTTATATTTGTGGACCACAATAATAGGAGATAATATATATGGATGAAATAAATAAAGATGATTTGTTTTGTGACTATTATGAAAAGTGGATAAAAATATATAAAGAAGGTGCTATAAGAAAAGTAACTTTAGATAAGTATAAGATGACACTAAGATGGTTAAGAAAATTAATTCCAGATTTGAAAATAAAGGATTTAACGAGGATATCTTATCAAGAGTTGTTAAATAATTATGCTTTGGAACATGAAAGACAAACAACTATGGATTTTCATCATCAGTTAAAAGGTTCTATTTTGGATGCAGTAGATGAGGGATTGCTTGATAGAGATCCTACTAGAAAAGCTATTATTAAAGGAAAAACACCAAGTGTAAAAAAAGTAAAATTTATTAATCAATTTGAATTACATACTTTATTAGATACATTAGAGTTAAAAAATGAGATAAGCTGGGAATGGATGATTTTATTGATTGCTAAGACGGGATTAAGATTTTCAGAAGCGCTTGCCCTAACACCAGCAGATTTTAATTTTTCAAGACAATCAATATCTGTTTCTAAAACATGGGATTATAAAGGTGAAGGAGGTTTTTTGCCTACAAAAAATCAATCGTCTATTAGAAAAGTACAAATTGATTGGCAAACAGTTATTCAGTTTTCACAATTGATTAAAGATTTACCAGAGGATAAACCAATATTTGTAAAAGGAAAAGTTTATAATTCTACAGTAAATGGAGTTTTAGAAAGATATTGTAAAAAAGCAGAAGTTCCTGTAATTTCGATACATGGTTTAAGACATACTCACGCATCTTTACTTTTATTTGCTGGGGTATCGATTGCAAGTGTAGCAAGAAGATTAGGACATTCTAGTATGAATACGACACAAAAAACGTATTTACATATTATACAAGAATTAGAAAATAGGGATGTTGATCTTGTTATGAGATCATTGTCAGGATTAAGTTAAAAAATAAATGTGGTCCACAAATATAATTGAATAATTTATAAAAATAACAAAATAGTAAAAATAGAATCCAGAGATATTTATCTCTGGATTAAACGTTTGTATAAAATAAAAAACAACCCAAAGGTTGTTGTTTATTAAATGGCGTCCACGAAGGGATTCGA
>UMES01040959.1_pt1 | contig 22613 bp, 10 predicted proteins | sample 1964791 | NCBI WGS metagenome assembly UMES01 (sample SAMEA4836024, study PRJEB28245) | human gut metagenome | biome: gut microbiome; material: fecal sample | place: Denmark | collected 2008
TATGAGTGGCGGTGGTATCATCATTGTGGCACAGACGGTAATTCCACAGCTTACCACTCTGTTCTCATAATTCATGGGCGGGATCATTGATAAGATTACTGAATTCATAAAGGAACTGTTGCAGGGGTGGGTTCTGACCAACTTTGAAACCATGTTTACCGATGTCAATGACAAGGTAGGCACGATTGCAGGGGAGGTCAGCAAAACCCCCAGCACATGGAACTCCGGTATTTTTGATATGATAAAAGCCTTGTCCGACAACGTGATGATTCCCATAGCGGGTATGATCATCAGCTTTGTACTCGTCTATGAGCTTATTTCCATGGTCATTGATAAAAACAACCTGCATGACTTCAATACAGCAATCTTTATCCGCTTTTTTATGAAAGCATGTATTGCAGTCATGCTTCTTAGCAAGACTTTTGACATTGTAATGGCGGTATTTGATGTGGGAAGCCACATCGTCAATTCCGCAGCGGCAGCAATCAGCGGGGAAACCAGTATTGATGTTTCAAGTACGCTGCAGACGATGTTCAATGAGCAGTTTTCGGAGATGAGCATAGGCGAGCTGTTAGGACTGGGGATGGAGACCATGATCGTCAGTTTATGTATGAAAATCATGTCAGTCCTTATCACCGTCATTCTTTATGGGCGAATGATTGAAATATATCTTTATGTATCAGTAGCACCTGTTCCCTGTGCAACCGTAACCAACCGGGAATGGGGAACGATAGGAACCAATTATTTTAAGGGACTTTGTGCCCTTGCATTTCAGGGATTTTTTATGATGGTATGCGTCGCAATCTATGCGGTGCTGGTGGCAGGTGTGGCAGTAGCCGACAACCTGCATACGGCACTCTGGTCGGTGGCAGCATATACGGTTATCTTATGCTTCTCACTCTTTAAGACTGGTTCATTATCGAAATCTATTTGGAATGCGCACTAAGGGAGGAACGATATGGCAATATCCGTGCAGGTGCCAAAGGATTTGTCCGGTATCAAGACAAAAGTGGCACTGAACTTGACAAAGAGACAGATCATCTGTTTCAGCGGTGCGGCAGTAGCTGGAATCCCCTTGTATTTTTTAACCAAGGGACTGATCGGAACATCAGCCGCATCACTTCTTATGATGGGAGCAATGCTTCCGTTCTTCTTTTTTGCGATGTATGAGAAAAACGGGTTTCCGGCAGAGAAAATTTTATATTTTATGCTCCGGCAGAAGATACTCACACCGGGCATCAGACCATACAGGTCGGAAAACCTATACAAGCAGTTGGAAGAAAAAGAGAAATTACGAAGGGAGGTTCGTTATCTTGAAGAAAAAGCAAAAGGCAGAACCGGAACGACATCCAAAAGGTAAAGCTGTAAATAAAAGCAGAAATAACAGCGGTGGCGGTCTTACCTTTTCAGAAAAGAAGCGTCTTATACAGTTGAAGCGCATTTTATCGGGAAAGAGCAATGAGAAAGAAAAGCCGACTACCGCACAAAGGACGATCACTTTTGAAAAGATGTTCCGGGACGGTATCTGTCAGGTCAGCCACCGTTATTATACAAAGATGGTGGAATTTTTTGATATAAACTATTCGCTACTGGAAGTGGACGAGCAGGCGGATATACTGGCACAGTACAGCAAGCTCATCAATTATTTTGATCCGTCTGTGAAGTTTGAACTGGTGCTTTTCAACAGGCAGGTCAACGAACAGATGCTTACGGAACAGTTTGACATTCCGTGGCAGGAAGATGATTTTAATGACATTCGTGAAGAATATACAGAAATGTTAAAGAAGCAGGCGGCAAAGGGAAATAATGGCATCATCAAATCAAAATATCTGATTTTTGGTGTGGAGAGCAATGGATACAAGGAAGCCAAGAGCCGCCTTAACAACATTGAAAAAGATGTCATACGAAACTTAAACAATATAGGAACCCTTGCGAGGGGACTGGACGGAAAGGAAAGACTGCGCATCCTGCATGAGTATTTTAACCAGGATACCATGGAGCCTTTCCGTTTTTCGTTTAAGGATCTGGCTGAATCCGGTAAGTCGGTCAAGGACTATATTGCACCACCGGGATTTGATTTCCGCTATCCGAACCGCTTCAAGTCGGGAAATATGTATGGCTGCGTGTCCTATCTGGATATTATCGCACCGAAGTTTACGGACGAGCTGATCAAGCATCTTCTGGATATTGATGCTAATCTTACGATTTCCATGCACATGCAGACGGAAGATCCGGTAAAGGCAATCAAGAAGTTAAAAGCGGTTATTTCCAATATTCAAAAAATGAAGATTGAGGAACAGAAAAAGGCAGTCCGGAGCGGTTACGATATGGATATTCTTCCAACGGATATTGTGACCTATGAAAAGGACATGCTGGAATTTCTCGATGACTTGAATACGAGCAACCAGAAGATGATCAACATGACATTTCTCATTACCTGTTATGGCAGAACCAAGCGGGAACTGGAGAGTTTAATGCAGAGGGTGTCCGGTATCATTCAGCAGGCAAACTGTGACTTACGCTGTTTGCAGTATTTACAGGAGCAGGGCCTTATGGCATCTGCGCCGATTGGCTGCAATGAGACTGGCATTGAGCGTACCCTTTCCACAAAGAGTACCGCAATCTTAGTACCATTCTGCACACAGGAGTTATTTATGCCTGCACCGGCAATCTATTACGGATTAAATGCACTCAGCAACAACATGATCATGGCAGACAGAAAAAGGCTCCGTACACCAAACGGGGTTATCTTAGGTACTCCCGGAAGTGGTAAGAGTTTCAGTGCAAAGCGTGAGATTTTAAGCTGTTTCCTTATCACGAAGGACGATATTATCATCTGCGATCCGGAGGGCGAGTATTTTGCACTTGTAGCGGCACTACATGGACAGGTGGTAAAACTTGCCACCAATTCCAAAGACTATCTGAACCCGATGGATATTCAGTTGAGCCATAAGGGGGATAAGGAAGCATTAAAACTGAAATCGGATTTTATCATAACATTATGTGACCTGATCGCAGGTGGCAAGGACGGTCTGGAGAACGATGAGAAAGGCATCATTGACGAATGTATCCGTCATATTTATGATAAGTATTTTGAAAATCCGGTGCCGGAAAATATGCCGCTGTTGGAGGATTTATATGATGCCCTGTTAGCACACAAAAATCCAAAGGCAGAGCGTATCGCAAACAGCCTTGTGCTGTATGTGCATGGTTCACAGAATTACTTCAACCACCATACCAATGTGGACAGCGGCAACCGTATCATGTGCTTTGACATCAGAGACTTGGGAAATCAGTTGAAAGAGCTGGGTATGTTAATCGTGCAGGATGCGGTTTGGAACAGGGTATCGCAGAACAGGGAGCGAAAGATTGCTACCCGTTATTACTGTGATGAGTTCCACCTTCTTCTGAAGGAGAAGCAGACCGCTATTTACTCTGTGGAAATCTGGAAGCGTTTCAGAAAATGGGGCGGAATACCGACAGGCTTGACGCAGAACGTGGGTGATTTTTTGCGTTCAGAGGAGATTGAAGGTATCTTGGGTAACAGCGACTTTGTATATCTGTTAAATCAGAATGCCAAAGATCAGGCAATCCTCGCTGATAAGCTGGGATTATCGGATAAGCAGTTATCCTATGTCACCAACTCTGAGCCGGGAAGCGGTCTGATACTGTTTGATAATGTGGTTATTCCATTCGTGGATAAATACCCGACAGACACCAAGACCTACAGAATTATGAATACCAAGCCGGAGGAATCGGTGCAGAAGGAGGACGCAGTGTAAATGGCAGAAAAGAGACAAAAAAAGCAGGCAGTAAAGGCATTTGAAAAAGAGACATTTTCCAAGGATAAGGAAGTGACTGGAGCAAATCATACAGAATACAGGCAGGACAACACCTTTTCTGTGGAAAACCAGTTTAGTGCCAGCGAGAAGCCTGTGAGCAATCTGCCACGGGATGCAAACCATGGCAGTCGTACAGGAAATGCAACTTCTGGTCACAGCGTCCAGAAGTCAGAGTTTAATACTGGGACAGAATACAGGAAAAATAATAAGAAAAAATATTACCGACAGCAACAACAGGACACTTCTGGTCACAATGTCCAGAAGTCGGAAGCCGAAGCGGAAAAGACATTCTTAAAGGAAAACAGCTTTATCAATGTGGAAAACGGTAATGCTACAAATTTCCATACAGAGGACGCAGACAGTTTTCAGGACAATTACCACGTTAGAAATACCTACCAACGGTCTGAGGAAAAAGGAAAATATCACAAAAGGCGTGTGCAGAGAGAACACGCACACAGAGAGCGTGCAAAGTCAGAAAATGCAAAGCAGTCCGATTATGGAGATCTTCAGACAAAGGACGCCACATTTTCGCAGGGGCAGGCGGACGAATTTACAGACCAAAAAGTACAGAAGGCTTTTGATAAGTCGGAAAAGAACCGCCGAAAGTTGCAGAAAGCAAAGGACAAGATGCCGACAAAGCGGCAGTATGAGATGAAGCGTGTCTTTGATGAACAGACCGGAAAAGCAAAGTATGTTGTGGTTCCGGTGGATGTGGAGAAGCCATTTAAACCGGATGGACTGGGAAAAACTGCGGTTCACAAGCTCCAGACCGAAAATATGTATTTTGTGCATCGCAAGATTGCAGAGACAGAAAAGGATAATTCTGCTGTGGAGGGCGCACACAAGACGGAACAGCGAGCCGAGGATATTTACCACTATATGAAGTATCACCGCAAGAGCAAGGCACAGAGAAAGCGTGACCGCTTAGAGCGATTGCACAAAAAACAGGTTACAGCGGATATGAAGCTGGAGTATGAGAAATTCATCAGTGAAAATCCACATCTAAAGGGCAACAGTCCAAAGAAGCAGTTGCAAAGGCAGTTACAGAAACAGCGCATCAAGCGTGAGTATGCCAAGGCAAGGCGGGTAGGAGCAGAAGCCAAGACTGCAAAGGAAACATTTACAAAGACAGCCAATGCTGCAACCGGGATTGCAAAGAAGTTACAGGAAATTGCCACGAAAAATAAAACACTGATTATCACAGTGGGTATTTTTGCACTTTTGCTCATTATGATCATGTCGGCACTATCAAGCTGCGGTTCCATGTTTACCGGAACTGTGACAACAACGATGGCAAGCACATATCTTAGCCTTCCGGCAGAGATTGATGCAGCAGATTTATCTTTTACAGAAAAGGAAATGGAACTGCAAAATAAGATTGACCGGATTGAAACTGATTATCCGGGATATGATGAATACGATTATAACCTTGGTGCAATCGGGCATGATCCGTACACACTGATCAGTTATCTTTCCGCAGTCCATACGGAATTTACTGCCGCAGGAATAGAGAGTGAGATTCAGGAATTATTTGATGCCATGTATTCACTCACTACCGAGGAAGTAGAGGAAACACGGACAAGGACAGTCACAAAGACCGGAACCAGAATAGTAACAAATCCGGACGGGACTACCCGTACCGAGGAATACGAGTATGAGGAGGAAGAAGAATATACCGTAACAATTCTTCGTGTCACACTTACGGTCACACCGCTTGAGAGCATTGTAGCCGGACGCATGGACAGCGAACAGACGGAAATTTTTGGAGCCTATACGGAGACAAAAGGCGGGTTACAGGTATTTGGAACACCCGTGGATTACTACTGGTACTACTATATCAGCAGTTATTATGGATACCGGAAGAATCCGAACACCGGAGCAGAGGAGCTTCACAGGGGCGTGGACATAGCAGTACCGACAGGAACGCTCGTGTATGCAGCCCATGACGGAACGGTTACGGAAGCGGCTTACGATTCATACTATGGGAATTATGTGGTGATTACGGACAGCAAGGGATATACCACAAAATATGCCCACATGGACAGCTTAAATGTATCCGCAGGGCAGAGTATAAAAAAGGGTGACAATATAGGCAAAAGCGGAAATACAGGAAGCAGTACCGGAAGCCACCTTCATATTGAATGTCTGTATAACGGGGTGTATTATAACCCGTTATTTTATTTTGAAGCAGGAGAACAGACCATTTATGGAGAAACAACGGGCGGCACCGGAGGAGGAACCAGCAATGTGATACCGCCGGAATCCTATGATGATGCAACCGTACAGACGCTTATGCGTGAAGCAAACAGGTATCTGGGAATGCCATATACTTTTGGCGGCACAGCTCCGGCTAGTTTTGACTGTTCCGGTTTTGTATGCTGGGTATTTTCAAACAGTGGCGTACATAACCTGCCAAGGACCACAGCACAGGGCATTTATGACCAGTGTACTCCGGTATCAGCGGCAGATGCAAAGGCAGGGGACATTATATTTTTTACAGGAACCTATAATGCAGGACGTCCGGTTACACACGTTGGTATCTACTGTGGAAACGGTACGATGGTGCATTGCGGTGATCCAATTCAGTACACATCAATCAATACTTCTTACTGGCAGAGCCATTTCTATGGTTTTGGAAGATTGAATTAGCGAAGGGAGGAATTATTTTTGTCAGTAGAACGAATCAATTCACAGCTTAAAAAGGTCAGAGAGCAGATAGCACAGCTACAGGCAAAGGAAAAAGACCTTGCAGAACAGAAACAGATGGCGGAGGATGCCGAAGCCATGAAGATCATACGAAAATATAAAATCTCATCGGAGCGTTTGCAGATGTTAAACAAGCTCAGTGAGGATGAAGTCAGAAATTTATTACAGAAACGGGAACAGGAAAAGGAGGTTTCAATCAATGAAAAACAGGAAATTATCGGCTAGGGCGGTAGTGTCCCTTATGCTGTCGGCAATACTTTTTTGTATGCCGATTGGGGCATTTTTTGCCAACAGGACAAATACGATAGAGGTTCATGCGGAGGATACTGCAGAGCAGAAAACAGAGAGTGCGGCAGAGGAAGGCAGTGCAGAAAGCACAGCGTTCGGCACTGATAACAAGGACAGTTCCGGTAGTGGAGAAAATCATACAGAGCAGTCCACGGAGAATACAACAGAAAATTCCACAGAAGGCACAACTGAGGAGACACAGCCTGCCGCAAAATGCACCTGCAAGGAAAAATGCAGTCAGTATGCAGTAGATGAAGATTGTGAGGTGTGTGCAAAGGATTACAAGGAATGTGCCTATATCAATCCGAGTGTGAAAATTACAATCAATACACCTTCTGGGTGGCATAACGATACCACGAAAGTAACAGTCAAGGTGGTGGATACTATTGTATCCGGCAATTTTACCATTCAGACAGTAAAGGCAAAAGTCGGGCAGAATGGAAGCTGGACAGACATTACCGAGGATATGTACATAGAGATTTCCGAAAACAGCACCATTTATGTGCAGGTCACAGACCAGAAGGGCAAGACCTACGAGAAAAATCGCTACATCAAGTGCTTTGATTTTACCAAGCCTACCTTAAATGCGGCAGTCAGCGATGGTCTATTGAGTATTCAGGCACATGATACGGATTCCGGTATCAAGGCAATCTATGTCAATGGCTATGAGTTTACAGAGCATACGAATGGAGCCTTGAATATCCGTCTGCAACAGTTCGATGCAGGGTATCAGTATTTCACGATTTCTGCCATGGATAATGCAGGAAATACCTCTGAAATCTATAAAACAGCCAATCCGTATTACACCGATCCGGAGAATAAGGACAGCAGTGAAAAAGATCCGGCACAGCAGCTTCCGGTGGATGCGTCTGCAACCAAGCCAAGCTCTGCAACCGCACAAGTCACAGAGCATACGAAAACGGATGGGAATGGAAATACAGTTTCCCAGACAGGCAGTGGAACAACTTCAAGCAGTTCCGCAACAGCAAAGCAATCTCCAAGTACGGGAGATATTTCTAAGGATGCAGACCAGAGCAGTGACAGCCAGACCACAGAAAAAGGCAAGGAATTTTACACAATCCAGACTGCATCAGAAAAGGTATTTTATCTTGTGATTGATCGTGATGGGGAAGATGAAAAGGTGTATTTCCTTACAGAAGTCAGTGAAAACGACCTGCTGAATACCACAACGGATAACAGCGAGATACTTCCGAAAAACTCTGCGGCTTTGGAATCTGCAATCCCTACCAAAGACAGCGCATTATCAAACAATAATGCTGATACCACAGGAGATAAAACACAGGGAGCAGAAAGTGTTGAGGACAGCACCGAAGATAGCGCGGAAGATACATGTGAGCCGAAAGAGGATACCGCAAAAGCAGATGGTTCCGGCTTTACATATATTTTAATGGGCATTGCTGCGGTAGCTGTGATCGGCGTGGTATATGTTGTCAAATCCAAGAAGAAAAAGGAAAACTTTATTGATGAGGATGAAGATGAGGACGAACTTGACGAGGACTATGATTATGAGGACGAGGAAGAAAATGAGCAGAGTTCCGACGAAGCTTTCCTAAATGGTGGAGATGATACTGTGAGCGATGCAGAATCAGAGGACAATACGGAATATGACAATGAAGATAACAACAATAATGATGAAGAAAATGGGGAGGAATAGAGATGGAGCTTGTTATTGCAGAAAAGCCGAGTGTGGCACAGAGCATTGCGGCAGTTCTTGGTGCCACACAGCGTAAGGACGGATATTTGGAAGGCAATGAGTATCTGGTATCATGGTGTGTGGGACATCTGGTAGAACTGGCACAGCCTGAAAGCTATGAGGAAGCATGGAAGAAATGGAGCTATGAGAGCCTTCCGATCATTCCGCAGGAATGGCAGCATGAAGTGAAAAGTGATACAAAAGCACAGTATCAGATTTTGAAAAAGCTCATGCATGATGACAGGGTAGATGCCGTTGTATGTGCTACTGATGCCGGAAGGGAGGGTGAGCTGATCTTCCGCCTGACCTACAACATGGCAGGATGCAGAAAACCGATGAAGCGTTTATGGATTTCTTCTATGGAGGAGAGTGCTATCCGTGACGGCTTCCATAATCTTCGCCCAGGCAGCGACTATGATAACTTGTATCATTCAGCATTATGCAGGCAGGAAGCAGACTGGCTTGTGGGTATCAATGGAACAAGACTTTTTACGGTATTATATGGCGGTAAGGCATTGAAGGTTGGCAGAGTGCAGACACCGACACTTGCCATGCTGGTGGATCGTGAAAGTAAAATCATGAATTTCAAGAAAGAAGCCTATTATATGGCTTACATCATGGGAAATGGTCTGGATGCGGTATCAGAGCATATCAGTGATAAAACGGAAGCAGAGAGGATTGCAGGAGCCTGTGAAAACGGACAGGCTCTTGTCACTTCCGTGGTAAAGGAAGAAAAGTGGGTAGCACCACCGAAGCTCTATGATCTTACCACACTCCAGAGGGATGCAAACCGTCTGTTTGGTTTTACTGCCAAGCAGACATTGGAATATACCCAAAGTCTTTATGAAAAGAAACTTGTTACATATCCGAGAACGGACAGCCAGTACCTTTCCAATGACATGGAGGGAACAGCGAAAAATGTGATCGAAGCGATTTTCAATTCTCTGTTGTTTGAGCAGAATGTCATGTTCAATCCGGATATAAAAAGAATTTTGAACAGCAAGAAAGTGACAGACCATCATGCAATCATTCCGACCATGGAGATCATCAAACAGGATTTAAAAGCAATACCGGAGAGTGAGATGAAGATACTTTCCCTGTGTGCCAACCGTCTGCTGTGTGCGACCGGGGAGAAGCACATTTATAATTCCACAAAGGCAGAGCTTACCTGCAATGATACAGTATTTAAGGTATCCGGCAAGGAAGTATGGAAGAATGGATGGAAGGAATTTGAGGATTTCTTCAAGAGTTCCTATAAAACCACAGAAGATAAATCAGATACCGAGGAAGAAAAGAAGCTGCCAGAGCTTCGTGAGGGCATGACGATTGCAGTGGAGCAGACAAGAGTTTCCGAGCATTTCACACAGCCACCAAAGCATTACACAGAGGACAGCTTACTGTCTGCTATGGAGCGAGCCGGAGCAGAGGATATGGGTGATGAGGTGGAGAGAAAAGGACTTGGCACACCTGCCACCAGAGCCGATATCATAGAAAAGTTGGTAAAAGACGGATTTGTGAAACGTGAGAAAAAGCAGATGATCCCGACAGAGGACGGAATGAAGCTGATCACGATACTTCCGGATGTAGTAAAATCTCCGAAGCTGACCGCTGACTGGGAGAATGAGCTTACTCTTGTATCCAAAGGAGAAGTTGCTGCAGAACAGTTTATGTCAGGTATTGAAGCAATGGTAACTGATCTTGTAAAGACCTATCACAGCGTTAGTGATGAACATAAAGCCATGTTTGGCACAGGCAAGGGTGGGCAGGAAGTGCTAGGCAAATGCCCGAAGTGTGGTGCTGATGTAGTCAAGGGAAAATTCGGAGCGTATTGTACCGGGAAATGTGGTATGAATGTTGGTAAGGCACTTGGGGTTACACTTTCAGATGCACAGGTCAAGAGCCTGCTTCAAGGGAAGAAGATACTTGTAAAAGGTTTGAAGGGCAAGAAAGGCAGCTATGATGCTTATTTGATTCCAGAGAGTATAGAGGAGTTTTCCTACACGAAGGACGGTAAAGAAATCAAGGGATTCCAGTATAAATTTAAGATGGAATTTCCACCGACGAAGGGAAAGCAGGGGTAGGAAAGAGGTTATTGCTATGGTATAATTTATAAAGCAATGTATAGATGAAAAATTGTATAGGAGTGATTTGATGAAAGCGCATAAAGTACCGGCGACATACTATGCTTCATGGAAGATTCCGGGAACGAAACATAGTTTTTACGTCTTTTATAAAGATAAATTGTATAGTGAAGGACAAAGCAAGAGTTACAAGGACGTTGACAAGATAACTCAGGAACATTCATTTTTCATGGAAGAAAATTTTTACTATTTAGATATTGAAAATATGCCAGGGTTGGCATATAAGCTTCAAAATGAAATTGAAGAATTTTTATCTAATAGTCCATATAGTATTAAGTGCGAGGATACTTATGCTGAAGATAGTGCCCCTAATTATCCAGTTATTGAAATAAAAGATTATAGCAAATTTATGTATTGTCGTGAACGCATGGATTCATGGATAATTAAGGATTCTGATGGAAACAATGTTACAGTTGATGCTTTCAAAAATGATTTAGGTACATATTTGTTTGGTAAAGTAGGAAAAATTATTGAAGAAAACTACTTTGCAAATGAATTAGAACCTAAGTGGAATGTAATAAAGTCGGAAATTGAAATTCAAAGAAATTCGGGTGATGATTTTGCTTTAGTACATCAAGATGATATGTTAGAGTTTTTTATTGTCCAATATCTTAGGCTAGAGGGGGTTATAGAAGAATATATTAAGCCGACGCTGGGGATTTTTAGGGATGTGTTTTCATCTATGGGATATGAAGATTCTGAATTAGATAAAATGAAAAATGAGGGACTATTAGCACCTGAATCGTATTTTTATGGGGCATTGTTAGATGCTGCACGAGGTGACAAAAAAAGACTCCAGAAGCATATGGATTCAATTAAACAAAATTATGTTATTGATTTATTAAAGGCTGAAGAGGGAACTTCATTTATAACATCTACAAAACCATGTGTAGTAATGAGAATGGAAGGAACATTTAAAGCTGAAATGATTTTCCCGGTAACTCCGCAATATTGTATTAGATTTATAGGAAATAAGTTGGCAGGAAATAGAAGTGGAAAATTTTATGAAATTACATCAAGTGATGTGAAGGTTATAAATCGGAAGATTATCTCAGAATCGAGAAATATTGTTATGAGTGAATCAAAAATAATATCGGACAGAATATGATAGTTATCTGTAATGAATAAAATTTAACAACACAGCGTCAGAGCGTATGGGAAAACCTGTACGCTCTTTTTTTTATCAAAAATGGAGGAAAATCACATGGAAGAAACAAATGTAACAATGACAGCAGAGGAAATGCAGGGCGAACCTGCAGCAAAGGAAAATGAGACAAAGGCGGAGAAGTTTATCCGTATTGGCGAGTACCGCATGAATAAGGCGGTGGATGCCATTGGCAGGCTGGAGAATCTTGCAAATCGAGGTTCCTACGAGTATACACAGGAACAGGTGGACGCTATGTTTCAGGCATTAGAGGGGAGGGTTGCGGAAATTAAGGCAAGGTTTACGCCTAAGAAAACGGCTGAGAGTAAGACTTTCAGCTTTGGTACAACAGAATAGGAATGTAACGGGAAATAAAGGAAAGGCAGTCATGTAGTGTATGTGGCTGCCTTTTTGTCGTATCTATGACAGGAAGGAGAACTGCGTGAGAAAATATGATTTTATATCGGCTCTGGCAAAGGAGACAGCAGCCGAGGTTGTCAAAAATCGTGAGGAATGGATGAAATACCTTACTACAGCGGCGAGATTATACAAGTATCCGTTCCGGGAACAGCTTTTAATCTATGCACAAAGACCGGACGCAACAGCGTGTGCTTCCATAGAGCTGTGGAATGAGCGTATGCACTGCTGGGTAAATAAAGGTGCAAAAGGTATCGCACTTTTGGACGAGGATGATGCACATGGCAAGCGTCTGAAATATGTTTTTGATGTTTCAGATGTCCATGCGGCAAGGAGAATCGGACGGTATCCGGAACTCTGGGAACTGCATGAGGAACATAAGGAAGATGTAATTAAGCGTCTGGAGCAGACTTATGGTGCCACAGATGAAAAGAAGCTGTTTGAAGAAAGGCTTATGGAGTTAGCTGAGAGGATTGCGGCAGATTATTATGAGGAATTGCTGCCAGATCTGCAGTACATGATTGAGGGCAGTTTTTTAGAGGGACTGGACGAGCAGAATGTCGGTATCCGCTTGAGGGAGACATTATCGGACAGCATTTCCTTTACACTTTTATCTGCCTGCGGTGCAGATATGCAGGAGTATGGTTCGGAGTTTGCTTTTGATTTTATTCACGAATTTAATTCCATGGATACCCTTGCAGTACTTGGTGATGCAGCCAATGAGCTTGCAAAACCGGTACTTTTAGAGATTGGAAGAACCATAAGGGCATATAACAGGAGCCACGAACAGGAACAATCGCAAAATTTAACGCAGAAAGGACTTGCAAATACTTCTAAAATAGACTACAATGCGTTAAAGCGTGAAAGCGAGAGCGGACATGAGGAATATATTGACAACAATCAAAATAGCGTAGAAAGGGGCAATAGCAATGAATCTGACATACGAAAAGAACGGGGATTATCTGATCCCGACATTACAGGCGGACATTCAGCCGGAGGGAACGGTAACGAAGTACGGAATGATGAGGGAGACTTATCTGAAGGAGAACCACAGGGGCGTGTACTCAGCGTTTCTTCTGAAAGGGACATTGAAAGAACACCTGCTGACGATCCAGAAGCAGGCAGAGGAGAGAATGGAGAAACTGATAAGCCAGATGGCGGCAACAGAGGGAGTGACCGAACAGCTCAAGGAAGCCGATCAGATGCTCTGGGTAGCGAAGATGAACAGCATCCGGAACCGAGCAGAGGAAGTAGTTCTGGGCGAGTTGGTTTACAGCCTGTAACAGATACCGATGATCTTCTCCGGGGAGACGCACCGGAACCCACCTTTACACAACTTAGCCTGTTTCCTTCTTTTGAGGAGCAGGTTGGAACAGTCGCAGCAGCGGAAGCAAGTATGAAATATACCATGCCCGCTGCTTTTTCTTTGCCACAGAATGAACTTGAAACCATTTTAAGGAGTGGCGGAGGAAAACAGCACAGCAGGAAGCGTATTTTCGCAAAGTACACAGAGGGCAGAAATGCCGAGCAGATGGTGGATTTTCTGAAAAATGAGTACGGACAGACCGGAAAAGGTTTTGAAATCAATGGAAATCCAGTATCAGTGTGGTTCGATGAGCATGGTATGAGTGTCGGCTATGGAACACAGGCAAGGGAAACACCGATTGTCACGATGGATTGGGAAGATGTGGAGAGCCATATCCGTTCCATGATTGAAAATGGTACTTATATGAGTGCCAGTGAAGCATTTCTTGTAGAGACACAGGAGAGAAATCGTGTTGCCAATCAGATCTATTTCTTCCTGCGAGATGGAATGGATGAAATGCCGGAGGAGCTTGGCTTAAAAGCAGGAAATTATCCGGAAAGTGAAGCAAAACTCATGGAGTTTCTTTCCACCCATGAGGGCAGGGAACAGCTTAAAAATATTTTGGAAGATGCGGCAAACCGCCTTGCTTCTGGAGAAGCAGAATTAAAATGGCGGCATGTGAAATCACCGGAATATCTGTTATCGGAGATAGCAGACCTTGACAGGGAGAGACTGGAATTTCCATTGCCGGATGCGGTGGAGGTAGCACAGGAAGATTTTATCACACAGGATGAAATCGACTATGCACTTGGCAGAGGAAGCGGCTATGAGCATGGAGCTTTCCGCATTTATGAGTATTTCATGGAAGGACATGACCAGAAAGAAACAGTTGCTTTTCTGAAAAATGAATATGGCATTGGTGGTGGTTCCGGCGGACTGCCGGGTAATGATGATTCTCATAATGAACATGATGGAAAAGGTATCCGTCTGGAGAAAGGCAGTTATGGCAATCCGTATGCAAAAGTGCTTCTGAACTGGAATGTTGTAGAGAAAAGGCTTCGTGAGCTGATCAAAGAGGACAAATACTTATCTCCACAGGGAAAGGAAAACTATAAGGCTTACAAGGAAGAACAGGCAGAAAAAGCAAGACAGCGTGAGCTTTCTCGTCTGGAGCATGGACAGCGGTTAGAGTGTAAGAAAGACATTGATGCACTGATTGCTGAGAAATTCAATGGTTTTGTTCTTCCGAGGAATACCGCAGATGAGATCATAGATAAATATGGCATTGACTGTGTGGAATTTGTTCTTGCAAATACGGTTACGCATTTTGATTATGACGGTCGTTTTTCGCAGAACAATAAGGACTGGGCAAAGGGCATTGTTGCGGAAAATGAGTGGCAGAACAATGATCTGATTCTAAGCTCACATCCGGCGGTATTGGACGGATTTACCAATCAGGCGAGAAGATATATCAATGTGCTTCGGGAAAAAGAAAAGGAAGCACAGCAAAAAATCACGATTGATGGATATGAGTGTGTTCTGGTTGATGAGTGGGGCAGTGAAAAAGAGAAATACCTGCTTGGAAATAACATAGAGGACAGCAGTTTTTATTATGCACAGGTCAATGGGAAAACCTTTGAATACGACCATAAGCCGGAGCGTAGCGAAGTAGAGGACGATTATATCAATGCCATTGCAGAGGAAGATATTGACAGGCACGAAGCAGAAGTGTTTTCACGCTTTGAGGGGACGGATGGTATCGCAGAGCCGGATGAAACTGAGCCACAACAAGAATTTTCACAAGAGAAATCGCAGAAATTATCATGGCATGTGGTACATGATGCAGATGATGAATATGGCAATCCGACACAATGGAGTGCCACCTTATCAGAGGGAGTATTCCTTTGGATTGATAAGGAAGCGGATGGATATGCGATTTATGATACGGCAGACATTACCCGTCCGGCATTGGAGACATTTTCGACTTTGCAGGAAGCAATGGACTGGGGCAATGAACTTGCAGAAAGTGGCATGGAAGCAGAGGCGGAGTTTTCTGGTGAAAGGGAACAGGCTGAGCAGGAAGCCGATGAACTGGACAGCATAGATACGCAGTCTGCCCGTGAGCGTCTGGAGAATGGAGAAGCAGACCGACAGACAGAGGAAATGTTGTCGCAGGTGCTTACCGGAGATTGGGAGCCGCTTACACCTTCGTCAGAGGAAAAACAGCCTGCATCAGAAAGGCAATCAGCACAAGAAAGGTCGGTATCAGCACCAGATAAAAGTAACGCTGTCAATTTCCATATCAGCGATGACCGATTGGGTGAAGGCTCTCCAAAAGAAAAATTCCAGACAAATATTGCAGCAATCAAGCTGTTGGAGCAGATTGAGGGCGAAAACAGATATGCTACACCGGAAGAACAGCAGATTTTATCCCAGTATGTCGGCTGGGGCGGTCTTGCCGATGCGTTTGACGAGAGCAAATCAAACTGGTCAGCAGAATATCACCAGTTAAAGGAACTGCTATCGCCGGAGGAGTACCGCATGGCAAGGGAGAGTACCTTGAATGCCCATTATACAAGTCCGGTTATTATCCGCCAGATGTACGAAACATTGGAGAAAATGGGATTTTCCAAAGGAAATGTACTGGAGCCTTCCATGGGTATCGGCAACTTTTTTGGTATGATGCCGGATTCCATGAAAGAAAGCAGGCTTTACGGAGTAGAGCTTGACAGCATTACCGGACGCATTGCAAGGCAGCTTTATCCGCAGGCAGATGTGCAGATCAAAGGTTTTGAAAAGACCGATTATCCGAACGATTTCTTTGATGTGGCAATCGGAAATGTACCTTTTGGTCAGTATAAGGTGGCAGATAAGCAGTATGATAAAAATAATTTCCTGATCCATGATTATTTTTTGGCAAAGACGTTGGATAAGGTGCGTCCCGGAGGTGTAGTTGCTTTTATCACAAGTAAGGGAACCATGGACAAGGCAAGTCCGGAGGTCAGAAGATACCTTGCACAAAGAGCAGACCTGCTTGGTGCAGTCAGACTTCCGAATACCGCATTTAAGGCAAATGCAGGAACCGAAGTCACTTCGGATATTTTATTTTTCCAGAAGCGTGACCGCATGGTGGAGCGTGAGCCGGACTGGGTACATCTGGGAGAGGACGCAAATGGCATTACAATGAACGCTTATTTTGCAGAGCACCCGGAGCAGATCGTAGGAAAGATGGAAATGGTATCCGGTCCTTATGGCATGGAAAGCACCTGCAAGGCAGATGATGGCAGACCATTTGAGGAGCAGTTAGCGAAAGCACTTCAAAACATTACAGGACAGATTGATACGATTGATCTGGATGAGGAGCTTGCGGATGAAATGAGCAGGCAGAGTATTCCTGCTGATCCGTCCGTCAAGAATTTCAGTTATACCGTAGTCGATAATGAGGTATATTACCGTGAAAACTCTGTCATGAAGCCGGTGGAAGTATCAGACACCGCAAAAGAACGTATCAAGGGAATGGTGGCAATCCGTAACTGTACGCAGGAACTGATTGATATGCAGCTTGAGGAATACTCCGATGTAACAATTAAGGAAAAGCAGACAGAACTTAATAGCCTGTATGATAATTTCTCTAAGAAATATGGTCTGATCAATTCACAGACGAATAAGAGAGCCTTTAATCAGGACAGCAGTTATTGCCTGTTGTGTTCTTTGGAAAAACTTGATGATGAGGGCAATTTCAAAGGCAAGGCGGATATGTTCACGAAGCGTACCATTAAAAGGGCAGAGGTTGTCACAAGTGTGGATACCGCAAGTGAAGCGCTGGCAGTATCTTTAGCAGAGAAAGCCAAAATCGACCTTGATTATATGGGAGAGCTTACCGGAAGAGATAAGGATACACTTACCGAGGAACTTCATGGTGTTATTTTCCAGAATCCGCTTACGGATGTGTGGGAGACAGCAGACCAGTATCTCAGCGGCAATGTGCGTGAGAAACTTGCCATAGCAGCCACTTATGCGGAAAATCATCCGGAATATGCTCCAAATGTGCAGGCTCTTACTCAGGTACAGCCGAGGGAGCTGGACGCATCGGAGATCGAGGTACGTATCGGTGCCACATGGATTGATCCAAAGTATATCAATGATTTTATGCGTGATATTTTCCAGACACCGGAACATTTATTCCGCAGGGATACGATAGGTGTGCAGTTTTCGGGTGTAACCGGAGAGTGGAATGTAAAGGGCAAAAATGCGGACTATGGCAATACGCTTGTCAACATGACATACGGTACAAGCCGGGTAAATGCCTATAAGATACTGGAAGATTCCCTGAACCTCAAAGATACGAGAGTATATGACACCATTGAGGAGGATGGAAAGGAAAAGAGAGTCCTCAATAAAAAGGAAACCATGATTGCAAGCCAGAAGCAGGAAGCAATAAGGGAGGCATTTAAGGACTGGGTATTCCGTGATCCGGAGCGCAGGCAGACACTTGTGGCAAAATATAATGAGCTTTTCAATTCCACCAGACCAAGAGAATATGACGGTTCGCATCTGAAATTTCCGGGCATGACACCGGATATTGAATTAAAGCCGCATCAGAAAAATGCGGTTGCCCATGTGCTGTATGGGGATAATACCCTGCTTGCACACTGCGTTGGTGCCGGAAAGACCTTTGAAATGACAGCGGCGGCAATGGAAAGCAAGCGTCTGGGACTATGCCAAAAGTCATTATTCGTGGTGCCGAACCACCTGACTGAACAATGGGCAAGTGATTTCTTACGGTTATATCCAGGAGCAAATATCCTTGCGGCAACGAAAAAGGATTTTGAACCCGCCAACCGTAAGAAATTTTGTTCCCGTATAGCAACAGGTGATTATGATGCCGTTATTATCGGGCATAGTCAGTTTGAAAAAATCCCGTTATCACAGGAAAGACAGGCAGCCACAATCGAAAAACAGATTGATGAGATTGAGCTTGCTATTGATCAGGCAAAAAGAGACAACGGGGAGCGTTATACCATTAAGCAGATGGAAAAATCGAGGAAAGCATTGCAGGTGCGGCTTGACAAGTTAAATGACCAGAGCCGTAAGGATAATGTCGTGACTTTTGAGCAGTTGGGTGTAGACAGGCTGTTTGTGGATGAGAGCCACAATTACAAGAACCTGTTCCTTTATACGAAAATGAGGAATGTGGCAGGCATCGCACAGACAGAAGCACAGAAGTCATCTGATATGTTTGCCAAGTGCCAGTATCTTGATGAAATCACAGGCGGCAAGGGTGTAACTTTTGCGACCGGAACGCCAATTTCCAACAGCATGACGGAGCTTTATACGAATATGCGTTATCTCCAGTATGGTACGCTTCAGAAGCTGGGACTGGGACATTTCGATGCGTGGGCGGCTTCTTTTGGGGAAACACAGACCGCCATAGAACTTGCACCGGAGGGAACCGGATACCGGGCAAAGACAAGATTTGCGAAGTTTTTCAATCTTCCGGAGCTGATTGCACTTTTCAAGGAGAGTGCGGACATTCAGACACCGGATATGTTAAAACTTCCTGTGCCGGAAGCAGAGTATGAAAATGTGGTATTAAAGCCGAGTGAATTTCAGAAAGAAATGGTGGCTTCTCTTGCGGAACGTGCTGAAGCAGTCCGGGACAGACAGGTGCAGCCTTACGAGGACAATATGCTAAAGATTACCAATGACGGAAGAAAGCTGGCACTTGACCAGAGGCTGCTCAATGATATGTTGCCGGATGAGGAAAATTCCAAAGCGGCAACCTGTGTGGAGAAAGCCTATGAGATATGGGAGAACACCAAAGAGCAGAAGTCGGCACAGTTAATCTTCTGCGACCTCTCCACACCGAAGGGCGATGGCACTTTCAATGTGTATGAGGATATAAAAAATAAGCTCATGGAAAAGGGAGTGCCGGAGCAGGAGATCGCATTTATCCATGATGCCAATACAGAGCTTAGAAAAGCGGAGCTGTTTGCAAAGGTAAGAAGCGGACAGGTTCGTTTTTTATTAGGTTCCACAGCCAAAATGGGAGCCGGTACGAATGTGCAGGACAGACTGATTGCATTGCATCATCTGGATGTGCCTTGGAGACCTTCTGACATTGAACAGCAGGAGGGAAGAATCTTACGACAGGGCAACCAGAATGATAAAGTAAAGATATTTCGTTATGTTACGGAAGGTACGTTTGACAGTTATTCATGGCAGCTCATTGAGAATAAGCAGAAATTCATCGGACAGATCATGACCAGTAAATCCCCGGTGCGAAGCTGTGAGGATGTGGACGAAGCGGCACTTTCCTATGCAGAAGTCAAGGCACTTGCCACAGGTAATCCCTACATAAAGGAAAAAATGGATCTTGATATTCAGGTATCGAAGTTAAAGCTGATGAAGGCAAATCATACCAGTCAGAAGTACAGGCTGGAGGATAACATCACACAGCATTATCCGCACCAGATCGCTGTTTACAAAGAACGTATCGAAGGTTTTACTGCTGATATGGAAAAATATGCGAAAAATAAGCCGGAGGATAAGGAGCAGTTCTTTATGCAGGTGGGTGGAAAGCCATACACCGACAAGAAGGAAGCGGGAACTGCAATCATAGCCATGTGTAAGGAAATCAAAGGTATCAATGCCAGTGCGGATGTAGGTGAATATCTTGGATTTAAGCTGAATGTAACCTTTGATTCTTTCAACAATAAGTTTGTGATGAATGTTAAAGGTGCCATGAGCCACCCGATGGAAGTCGGCTCTGATCCGCTTGGAAATATCACAAGAATCAACAATGTACTGGAAGCAATGCCGACACAGCTTGAGGAAGCACAGACGAAGTTATCCAATGTGGAACATCAGCTTGAAACAGCAAAAGCGGAGGTAGATAAGCCATTTCCACAGGAAGCGGAGCTATCTGAAAAGCTGGAACGTCTTGCAGAGCTTAATTCTTTACTCAACATGGATGAAAAGGGCGATGATGCGATTGGTATGGATGATGAAGCCGCAGAACCGGAAAAACCACAGGAAACTGTGAAAACAGTGGATAACAAAAGGGACGAGGTCGCAGATATGCCAGCAAAGCAGAGTAATCTTGGGAAAACGGCTATGGGTGGTAAGCTGTCAGACCGACCGGCAGAACGGACTTCATTGCAAGAAAAACTCGCAGCAATGAAGGCAAGGGTGTCCGGGACACCTGCAGGAAGGGATGCAGCGGATAAGACAAAGAAAAAAGAAGAAATTTTATAGGAAAATCTATTTTATTCCTAAGTTTATTCCCAACCTGTCAGCATTATTTGGGTTGGGAATATTAAAAAGTGTTATAGCAGTTTATGTAATGGCAGTCCGTAGTGGCTGCTTTTTATCGTACAAGATGGAGGTCGTTTATGGCAGACAACAATACAGAAAAACAGCGTGTGCAGGAGCTTACGGACAAACTGGAGCAGGGATTGCAGGACTTATTCAACAGCGATAGTTACCGCAATTATCTTAGTACAATGTCAAAATTTCATAATTACAGTTTTAACAACACGCTCTTAATTGCGATGCAAAAGCCTGACGCTACGTTAGTGGCCGGATACAAGGCTTGGCAGAAAAATTTTGAGCGTCATGTAAATAAAGGGGAAAAGGCAATCCGTATCCTTGCACCTGCACCCTATAAAATCAAAGAGGAGAGGGACAAGATTGATCCGGTCACACAAGAACTTTTACTTGATAAAGACGGAAATCCGCAGAAAGAGGAAGTCGAGATAACAATTCCGGCATTCCGGGCAGTATCTGTTTTTGATGTGGCGCAGACAGACGGAAAGCCGATACCGGAACTTGCGGCAAAGGAGCTTCTTTCAGATGTGGAAGGGTATCAGGATATGATTCGTGCAGTAGAAGCCATTTCACCAGTACCGATTGAACTGGAGGAGATAGCCGGAGATTCCAAAGGCTACTATGACAGGGAAGCAAAGCGGATTGCGGTACAGGAAAACATGAGCGAGAGCCAGACATTAAAGACCATGATTCATGAGGTGGCTCATTCCAAGCTGCACAGCAAGGAAGTGGAGCAGGATGAGCAGATGCGAAAAGACCGCAACACTAAAGAGGTGGAAGCGGAGAGCATAGCTTATACGGTATGTCAGCATTTTGGAGTGGACACTTCCGATTATTCCTTTGGATATATTGCCGGATGGAGCAGTGGCAGAGATACCAAGGAACTGAGAGCTTCCATGGATACGATACGGAGGACAGCTTCGGAGCTGATTACCGGGATAGAGGAACAATTACAGGAATTACAAAGGAACAGGGAAGTATCACAGGAACAGACAAAGGAAAGTATTCTCCTCATACAGAATACGGACCTTTCAGAGTTCAGTCTGCTTGATGTATATGGCATGGACAGACCGGAACTGATGCAGGCATTGTCAGAAATGACAGACGATGACAAGTTGAGCATACAGGCATATTTGGAAAGCAGGGGTGCATGGACAACGGAAATCGGCAATCAGGATTCCAGAGAGTACGGAGAGTATCATCTGGATGTGCGTTATAACACAGATACAGATGAGCTGATTGATATGAAGGAGAGAAAGGCGGTCTATGATAAGGCAATGGAGCCGATCAATGCCGATGATGTGGTTGTTAAGTTCGCTTCCGCCTTTGAAAGCGAATGGGAGGTCTTGAAAATCACAAATATGTCGAGGGAAGATGTCGGGAAAATTCTTAAAGATATGGCTTCTCTTTATGAAAATGAATGGGATGGCAATTACCTTTCATATATGGAAAAGCAGGGAGCGAAAATCACGTTACTTGCGTCCAGTAGTAAGGGATTAAATGGAAATATGCCGGATTTTTGGGATTATGAATACGATTTTGATGCAGGTCTGACGGATGTGGAGGAACTGTCTGTCATGCAACATGCAGAGCATATTATTAACCGATTGGAACATGGACAGCCTGCCTTTTCCGAGGCTGAAAGAAATTTGATTGTAAATTATGCCTACAAGCTGGGGAACATTGAAAAAACCAGGGAGCTTGCAGAACATATCTATGCACAGGA
>UMES01024045.1_pt1 | contig 21483 bp, 19 predicted proteins | sample 1964791 | NCBI WGS metagenome assembly UMES01 (sample SAMEA4836024, study PRJEB28245) | human gut metagenome | biome: gut microbiome; material: fecal sample | place: Denmark | collected 2008
CAGCTGTTCCGTCCGGCGCCTCCACCGGTATCCGTGAAGCGCTTGAATTGCGTGACAAGGACGCTCGTTACGGCGGCAAGGGTGTCATGAAGGCTGTGGAAAACATCCATGCCAAGATTCAACCCGCATTGATCGGGTTTGATGTGACGCAGCAAGCTTCCATTGATGCTCAAATGATTGAAGACGACGGTACGGAAAATAAGAGCAATTTCGGTGCCAACGCCATTTTGGGTGTTTCCATGGCTTGCGCCCGTGCGGCTGCCAACTATGTCGGCTTGCCCCTTTACCGCTATTTGGGCGGCATGGGTGCCGTGCAAATGCCTGTGCCGATGATGAACGTGATCAACGGCGGCGCTCACGCTAACAATAACTTGGATTTGCAAGAATTCATGATTATTCCGATCGGTGCTCCGAGCTTCCATGAAGCCGTGCGCTACGGTGCGGAAACGTTCCATGCTTTAAAGAAGATCATTAATGGCCGCGGCATGAGCACCGCTGTGGGTGATGAAGGCGGTTTCGCCCCCAATATCGATAGCCACGAAGAAGCCATCGAATTGATCATTGAAGCCATCAAAGCCGCAGGCTACGAACCGGGCAAGGATATTGCCATCGGTTTGGACTGCGCCGCCAGCGAATTCTACGAAGACGGCAAGTACGTTCAAAAGGGTCAGGGCAAGACCTATACGGCCGAAGAATGGATCAAGGTTCTCGAAGGCTGGGTAGCTAAGTATCCGATTATCTCCATCGAAGACGGTATGGCTGAAGTCGACTGGGAAGGTTGGAAGAAGTTAACCGATGCCCTGGGCCGCCGCGTGCAGTTGGTGGGTGATGACCTCTTTGTGACCAATCCCAAGATTTTGGCCGAAGGCATCCAAAAGGGCGTGGCCAACTCCATTTTGATTAAGGTTAACCAAATCGGATCGCTTTCTGAGACGCTCGCTGCCATCGAAATGGCTAAGCGCGCCGGTTACTCCGTGGTGGTCTCCCACCGCTCCGGTGAAACCGAAGACAGCTTCATTGCCGACTTGGCCGTTGGCGTCAATGCCGGCCAGATTAAGACTGGTTCCATGAGCCGCAGCGACCGCATGGCCAAATACAACCAATTGCTTCGCATTGAAGAAGAGTTGGATGACCAAGCTGTCTATCCGGGCCGCGATGCGTTCTACTGCATCAAGGAATGGTCATTCTAATGGCTAAGCGTTAAGGTCAAAGCGAATGATTACACCCGATAAGATCATCAAGGTCTTGCTGATCTTGTTGCTTCTGATGCTTTGGCCTTTAATCGGCGGTCAGGGGGGATATATCCGAGTGGTTTCACTCAGTGAGGAGCTTGCCGATATTAAAGAGCAAAATGCCCTCACTTTTGAGGAAAACCAACGCCTGGCCGCTGAAGTCCGCTCCCTGGTGCGGGGAGCCGATGCTATTGAAGAGCGCGCCCGCTACGACCTCAATATGGTCCGTCCCGGCGAAGTGCTCTTTCGTATTCAAAGACCTCAAAAAGTTCTTCCGGGAAATGCTATTCCCGCCGATATTCTGAACGATCCTTTGTATCGTCCCGCTCCTGTTACGCCTCCGGCTAAAGAAGGCGAAAAATAAGTCAAAGCGATTATTTCTTCGGGAATTTTCCCGATATCTTTTCTTCAGATAGGCTATAACTGAAGGCATCTGTTTTTCATTGGCAAAGGATTCCAAATGATTGATGCCGTGATTGTTAAGCCTGAAGAGATGCGTGAGTGCGCCCAGGTTGCCGCGCAAGTTCGTCACACGATTCACGCCTACCCCGAAGTGGGTCTCAATTTGACTCAAACCGAAAAAACGATTGTTGAAGCGCTCAAAAGTTTTGGGTGTGAAGCGATTGAAACGCGAGTCGGCGGAGCTGATGTCGCCGGTGTGGTTTGCGTCATTAAGGGGGATCAGCCCGGACGTACGATCGGTCTTCGCGCCGATAGTGACGCTCTGCCCTTAAATGAAAATACCGGAGTACCCTACGCAAGCACTCGTGCCAAACATATGCATGCCTGCGGGCATGACGGTCACGTGGCTACACTCTTGGCCGTGGTGAAGTATTTCATGGAGCATCGTCATTTTGCGGGTACCTTGGTTGCGATTTTCCAACCCGGAGAAGAAGGTTTTGCCGGAGCCCGCCACATGGTTGAAGACGGTTTGGTTGAGCGTTTTGGAATTGATGAATTCTATGCGCTTCATGCCGAGCCCACGCTTGATGTCGGCACGGTCGGCTTTGTGCCCGGCTACGCCACCGCGAATGCTGACACGTTTGAAATTGTTTTTGAGGGTCAAGGCGGGCACGGATCAAGACCCCAGTTTTCTAAAGATTCTATTGTTGCGATGGGTGAGGCGATTTTGGCACTGCAAACCATTGTCTCACGCAATGTGTCTCCTTACTACGCGGCTGTGGTATCGATTTGCTGCGCGCAGTCCGGCGATCCCGATGGAACAAGCGTGATGCCGCAAAAGGCTCTTTTGCGCGGGACCACTCGGTCGTATGAACCTGAAGTTCAGGATTTGATTGAGCGACGCATGAATGAAATCGCCCAGGGTATCGCTCAAACGTACGGGATAAAGGCAACAGTCAATTACACGCGACTCTATCCTGCCATGTATAACACGCCCGAAAATGTGCAAGCCGCACGTGAAATTGCCGCGCAGGCCATTGGGGCTGCCAATGTTAAAGAATTCTCCCGCACAACAGGCGGAGAGGATTTTTCCTTCATGCTTTTAGAGCGACCGGGCTGCTTATTCCGTCTTGGAATGAAAGATGCCGATCACACGGCACCGGTTCACAATGAAGAGTTCGATTTCAATGACAAGGCCATTGCTACGGGCGCAGCTGTCCTGGCGTCTATCGCTTTAACTCGCATGAAGAGCTAAAAGAAAAGTCCTATTTCATCGATTTCGTTCGGTGAAATAGGACCATTACTGAAAACGCGGCGATCAATTAGCCTAAAGCGTTCGTTTTAATTGATCCATTTTTGAGTTTGAAGGACTTCATCGGCTTTAGCCTGTCCCCAAACCATTCTTCTGGCTAAATCAACGATTTGTTCGGGCGTGATTTTTTCAAGCGTCATCAAAGGCGGCTCGTTTTCGTTATTCGAAGGGGTGACGGTATAGAGCCAGTAGTGATGACCATCGTGATAGACCGTCAGGTGTTCGGTTTTCTTTTCTCCGTCTTTAATAGCCCGAAACCCGAAAAGATGGGAAAGTTGCATGGTCACTGACGGTTGTCCGGTCAGCTCAAGCGTAACTTCTCTTTTAGGCATTCGCTCATCGGGATTTTCCAATAGCGACATAAGATCCTCGAAGAGTTTTTCCGGGTCAGCCTGTTTAGCCTGATTGATCGGGGAGAGCTGAGGATAGCGGCCCGTGAGTTTGGGCATCACCTTATTCATAAAGCGCTCAAGAATCTCATTTTGATCATGCTCAATGAGGTCGGCTAACGCAGGATCGGCTTGGTAAACACGGACATTAAGCGACGCTTGCTTATCGTCTGGAATTAAGCATAAAAGAAAATGCTCCACCGGCTCAAACGCCCAAACCTTTGTCCCTTCGGCCTTGACGTAAAAACCGTCGACCTCTTCTCCGCCTTTGACTTGCGCGGGCAAAAACGAGTCCAAAACTTCCTTTAGGTTTTGATGCGTGACGGTGAATTCTCCCGTCTGAGCATTAACATTGATGGAATAAATAAGGCATTCTCCGTCAATGATGAGTTTGAAAACCCAAGCAATGAGACCGTCTTTTTTGCCGGTATTTTCTAAAAAGTCTCGGGTGATGTCACGAACCTTCGCGACCGCTTCAGCTTCGGTGAGGTTGCGGATCGGATAAGGACCGTTGAGGGTGGCCAAAATGGGATTGCCCATCAGGTAGAAGCCGCCCTGCAACCCTTCGTGGCTAAAACCCATGACGTTTTGATTCTTGCTGTTTTTAAATATGGTTTTCATATCTATTAGTTATTTTTGGTGACTGAACCATCGTCAAAGAGTTTGACGACATCTTCAGCGCTAAAGCGTTCCGTGCGGCCGCAAAAGTCACACGTGACTTTAATTTCACCTTCTTCTTTCACGATTTGAAGGGCTTCGACTTCGCCCAAATTGCGAATCATCGCTTCGACTTTCTCGCGCGAGCAGGTGCAGGCAAATTTAGGTTCTGCCGGTTCAAAATAGTCTGGAGCCTCTTCCCAAAAGAGTCGGTGAGTGACCTCTTCAGGCGTGAGCTCTAAAAGCTCATCATCGGTGATGGTCGAGGCTAATGTTTCAATACGATTAAGGCTTTCCTCATCGCTTGTGATGTTCTCATCCTTGCCGCCGAAATCAGGCATTTTCTGAAGCATTAAACCGCTTGCCGCAGAATCATCGGCGGTGAGCCAAAGTTTGGTGTGGATTTGTTCGGACTGCTCCATGTAGCCCATCAGCGCGTCGGCGATGCTCTCGCCGGTGAGCGGTACAACACCTTGATAAAGCGGTTCGCCCTCGCGCCTGTCTTTGGGATCAAGCATGATTGCGCAGCGGCCGCGTCCGTGGGCGTTTAGTAATTCTTTCATGCCCATGGTATCGCTTACTTCTTCGCCTTCGTGCATTTTCACGGTGGCACGGACTAAAAGACCGTTTCTGACCTCAACAATGGCAAGACGCACGGGCCCGTCACCTTGCACCTGCATGATCAGAGCACCTTCAAACTTCAGGGAACTGGCTAAAAGCAGCGACCCCGCGGTCATCTCTCCCATCAGTCGCGTAACACTTAACGGCCATTTTTGAAATTGCCGCATGGCTTTCCAGGCGGTTGTCAGTCTGACAGAAGCGCCTTTCACAGGTGTGTTTTTAAAAATAAATCGAAGCAGCGTGTCGTGTTGAGTCATGATTTTTTTCCGTTTTAACCGATTTGTTTCTTCTCGGTTTGGTAACGATTTTTTTGTTCAATGTAGTGTCGGGCGTTTTCCCGAATTTTTTCTTTTTCCTCAGGGGTTAATTCTCGCACAACGCGTCCCGGCCGTCCGATGATCAGCACACCGTTCGGGAATGTTTTGTTTTCCGTAATGAGCGTTCCGGCTCCGACCAAGGATTCTCGCCCGATAACGCTGCCATTGAGAATGACCGCGCCCATGCCGATTAAGGAAGCCTCACCCACAGTGCAGCCGTGCAAAATGGCTGAGTGTCCCACTGTGACGTAGTCGCCCACCCGACAAGGTTTGCCCGGATCCGTGTGAAGGACCGCACAGTCTTGGATATTGCTGCCTTTCCCCACGGAAATCTCGGCTTCGTCACCGCGAATACTGGCTCCGGGCCAAACACTAACCTCTTCGTCTAATGTAACCGTTGCGGTGACCGTGGCCAACGGATCCACGTAAGCCGTATCCGCAATGGTCGGAATCTTGTCAGAAATTGAAAAAATAGCCATCTTTAGAACGTTAAATCGTTTAAAGTTTGAGGGTAGATTGTAGCGAGTTTAGATAGTGAAATGAGAATAGATTTACATGTGCATTCAAGTGCAAGTGACGGTGTTTTTTCTCCTGCCGAGGTGGTTCGCAAGGCGCACGCCAACGGTGTGGAGGTGATGGCTTTAACCGATCACGACACGGTTTCCGGGCTCAAAGAGGCCCGTAAAGAGGCCGAGAAGCTCGGCATGCGCTTCATTGACGGGGTGGAATTATCGGTTTCGTGGGGCGGTCGGACGATTCATGTTGTCAGCCTCGGTCCTAAAAAGTTTGAACCCTATAGGGAGCTTTCTGAAAAACTGAGTAAACAGCGTGACCTGAGAGCGCGAACCATCGCCTCGAAGTTTGACGCGATGGGCATCTATAACACCTACGAGCAAGCGTTGGAGTTGGCGGGCAATGGCCTTAATCTCTCGCGCAGACATTTTGCCCTGGCTCTCGTTCAGAGGGGAACCGTCGGTACTGAAGACGAAGCTTTTGAGAAGTATCTCAGAGACGAAGGGCCGGCCTTTGTCAAAACGCAATGGATGACGTTGCCTGAAGCCATGCGCTTTATTCGTGAGACCGAAGGGGTGGCTGTGGTCGCTCACCCGGGACGTTACAATTTTGCCGCTCCCTTGACAACGATTGATCTTTTGGAAGAATTTAAAGCGCTCGGGGGCGATGCGATTGAAGTCACAACGGGCAGTCACTTTGAAGCTGAAAATGAGCGCTACACAAGGGTTGCTTTAAATATGGGCTTTTTAGCGAGCACCGGCAGTGACTTTCACGGCTGCAAACCCGGCCGTCCGGAGCCAGGCCTTCAGGAACCGTTGCCGGATTATTTACCCACAGTCTTAGATTTATTGAAAGACCGTTAACCATGCATTTTCTTTATGACCTCGCGGTATATGCGATTCCTTTGATTTTCGCCATTACGATGCACGAAGCGGCTCACGGCTGGATGGCCGAGCGCTTTGGCGACGATACGGCCTCCATGATGGGACGCGTCACTTTAAACCCCATCCCTCATATTGATCTCGTTGGCACGATTATCGTGCCGGGGATTTTGTTGTTGGGGTCGGCCGTCACCGGTTTAGGGGGAGTACTTTTGGGGTGGGCCAAGCCCGTTCCCGTCAATACACGCAACTTAAGACCCTTTCGTCAGGGGATGTTCATGGTGGCGTTGGCCGGCCCTTTGAGCAATCTCTTGCAGGCGCTCTTTTGGCTGCTGATGCTTAAGCTTTTTATTCTGACAGGCTTTTTGACCCAGTCGTTGCTGGATTTGACCATCGCGGGTGTGATGGTGAATTTTTACTTGATGGCTTTTAACCTTCTGCCGCTGCCGCCTTTGGATGGCGGACGGATTGTCACGATGCTATTGCCGTATGAAGCAGCGGTGAAATTTTCTGAAATTGAGCGCTACGGGATGGTGATTCTCGTGGTTTTGATTGTTTCGGGCTTTTTAACCTATTTCATGCATCCCTTTGTCTGGACGGCCAGACGTTTGCTGACATGGGTTTTGCTTTGAGATTTGTTTCAAAAAGCTGATCGGCTTTTTCCCATAGAAAGGCCGAAATCGGTACAATATTCGAGTTAATTTGAAGTAACAGGCGTGCGGGGTCAGCTTCGTGCGCGAATGAGTGAAGACAAAATGATTAAAAAAGTAGTCCGTACGGGTTTGGTGGTTGCTTTGCCGATGGCTTTGGCTGCCTGCTCGACATTTGACTTCGGCCAAGATCGTATTCAATATGAAACGAGTGACTCGCGCGCTCCGCTGGAAATTCCGCCGGATTTAACTTCGGTGCCCGGTTCTGACCGCTTTGCGGTGCCTTCTCGCCCGCAGACTGTATGGGCAAGCCAACAGGCTCAGCTTGATGCCGCCCAAGCCGGCAACACCAATCAGAACGCATTGGTTCTTTTGCCGCAAGGCGAAGTGGCCAAGATTGTCCGCGAAGGCAACAATCGCTGGATTCATGTGAACCTGTCGCCTGAAATGGTCTGGCCGATCATGCAGGACTTCTGGACCACGGTCGGTTTATCGCTGGCTCGTCAAGATGCCGCAACCGGTGTGATGGAAACCAATTGGGCTGAAAACCGTGCCAAATTACCCCAAGACATTATTCGTGCCACTTTGGGCCGTGTGATTGATATGGTTTATTCCACCGGGGAACGCGACCAGTATCGCGCCCGTGTTGAACGTTCAGCCAACGGCGGCTCGGATATTTTCGTGACGCACCGCGCCATGGTTGAAGTGGTTAAGAGCTTGGGTGGGGATAACGAAACCACCGTTTGGCAGCCCGGTCCGAGTGATCCGGAAATGGAAGCTGAAATGCTCACGCGCCTGGCTCAGCGCATTAATCAGGAATTTAATCCTGAAGCGGTGAAGAAGAGTCCGGCAGAGCACGAAGCCGAAGTTGAAAAGTTGGCGAGCTACCAACCGGAAAACTCCGTGAGCCAGCTCGAACAAGATGCCGAAGGGGTGGCAACGAGCATTTACATTAAGGAAGACTTTGAACGCGCCTGGCGTCGTGTGGCGCTTGCCGTTGACCGCATGGGCTTTACGGTTGAAGACCGTGATCGCTCCAGAGGTTTCTTCCTTGTGCGCTATCTCGATCAAGAATACGAAGAACAGAAACGCTCTGAACAAGGTTTCTGGAGCAATGTGTTCGGTCGCGATACGCCGGTTGAAGCACCGCAGTACGTGATTTATCTGCAACGTCTCTCGGACACCGAATGCCGCGTGCATGTGTTGGGTCCGGATGGTAAGGCCGATACGACCGGTGTCGCACCGCGTATCCTGACGCTTTTGAGCGAGCAGACGAAGTAATAGCCTCAATGGCTAATGGAGACGAGGGAGCGTGGAGCCTTTAGGCCGCACTCCCTTTTCTCTTATGGGAATGAATATGTTTAAGCTTTTCTTTTCGTTTTCAGGTCGGATTAATCGCGCTCGCTTTTGGGCGGTGATCGCTTTTTGGCTTCTTGTGCGGGTGGGAGTGCCTTATCTTTTGTACACCTTTGCCATGTTGCCCGGACAGTCGCTTGATATTCAAGATGCCAGCGCAAGTCCTGAAATCTTTGAAGCAGGAAAACTCTACGCGGTTTTAACCGTTGTGTCGCTTTTTAGCACGGTCTCGGCGGCAGTTCGTCGTTTGCACGACTTTGACGCAAGCGGCCTTTGGGCCATATTGCTCTTTATTCCGGTTATTGAATTCGTTACCTACTTGGTTATTGGCCTTATCGGCTCTCAACGCGGAACAAACCGTTACGGCGTCAATCCCTTGGGTGAAAACAATATCTATTTCCCCGGTAACGAGGAAATGCGGGTGAAGGAATTAAAAGACCTGGCAACGCTTTTTGAAAAGGGCCTTTTGTCCGAAGCAGAGTATGAAAAAGCGAAAAAAGCTATTTTGAAGTAAGGAAATTTAAATGCAAGTTGCAAAAGATACCTTAGTGACGATCTCAGCCAAAATGTACAACCTTCAGGGCGATCTGATGGAATCGGCCGATGAATTGGTTTATTTGCATGGTCATAGCGACATTTTCCCGGTGATTGAAAAAGCGCTCGAAGGTAAAAAGCCGGGTGATACGGTGACCGTTCAGCTTGAGCCTGAAGAAGCTTTTGGCGACTACGATGAAACCGCTTTAATCATTCGTCCGGAGACGGATTTTGAAGAAGGGGTTGAAGTGGGATTAAGTTACACGGAAATCCGCGGAGAAACATTGGATCGCCCGTACCGAGTGACAGATATTGCAGACGGCGTTGTGGTTTTAGACGGCAACCACCCACTTGCCGGCATCGGTTTGAAATTCGAAATCACAGTCAGAAATGTCGAAGCGGTGAAAAAAGGTGTCGAAACCATCGGTACCGATGATGTGGTTGTACCGTCTTTTTTACAAGTTTCCGACAAGCCGATGGTTGCCAACATCGTTGATGATGCGGACGATGAAGAAAGCGAACAAAAGACTTTGCATTAATTATTGAGGATCGTCTGCGCTTTATCTTTCAACTCATAGAGCAGATCTAAAGCTTGACGCGGGGTAAGCTGATCCACATCCAGCGCGTCAATTTCTTCACATAGCGCTTGGGTTCTATCGGGCTCAGGCGCTTTTTCATCGGGCATCTCTACGTTGTTGTCAGCGAATAAGTCGAGTTGTTCATTAACTTGAGAGCGCTCCTGCAGCTCATTGAGCATTTTGCGAGCGCGTCGGATGACGGAGTTGGGGACACCTGCTAACTGAGCAACCGCGATTCCGTAGCTTTGATTAGCGGGACCATCCTGCACTTCATGCAAAAAGACAATTTTGTTTTTGTTTTCGACCGCGGCAACGTGAACATTGGCTACTTCGGGCGCCGTTTGTTCAAGCTTTGTGAGTTCAAAGTAGTGAGTCGCAAAAAGCGTAAAACTTTTTTTCACAAGCGCTAATTCATGGGCGATGGCCGCCGCCAAACTTAGACCGTCAAAAGTTGATGTTCCGCGTCCGATTTCATCCATGAGAACCAGACTTTGGTCGGTTGCTTGGTGCAAAATGGCTGCCGCCTCCGTCATTTCCACCATAAAGGTTGAACGGCCGCGAGCGAGGTCGTCACTGGCTCCTATGCGGGTGAGGATGCGATCAACAGGGCCGATTTTGGCGCTCGTGGCAGGAACAAAACTGCCGATATAGCTCAAAAGCACAATAAGCGCGATGGATCGCATATAGGTGGATTTACCGCCCATGTTGGGACCGGTAATCACCAGAAGTCTGCGGTCGGGGATAAGCAGACAGTCGTTAGGCGTGTAGCTTTCGATAGCGTCTTCAACGACCGGGTGGCGTGCTCCGATAATTTCAATGCCGGGCGCTTTTTCCAATTCAGGACGAATCCAGTTAGCACGGCTAGCGTGATAGGCAAAAGACGTCAGCACATCAATCGTAGCGGCGGCAGCGGAGGCCTTTTGTAAAACCGCAACGTAGCCGTCTGCAAATGCAAGCAGTTCGTTATAAAGCGACTTTTGCAAAGCCTGGGAGCGTTCCTGAGCGGAAAGCGCCTTATCTTCATATTCTTTGAGTTCAGGCGTGATGTAGCGCTCCGTATTTTTGAGAGTCTGCTTTCTGTGGTAATGCAGCGGAACACGGTCGGCCTGACCACGGGAAATTTCAATGAAAAAGCCTTGGACTTTATTGTATTGAACACGCAAAGTGGGGATACCCGTTGAGGCTCTTTCACGGATTTCCATTTGCGTCAGGAAGTCGCCGACATTGTCACGCAGTTCGCGAAGGGTCGCCAGTTCTTCGTTATAGGTGCTCGCAATAACATCGCCGTCTCGCAGCTGCACGGCGGGCTCTTCTAAAAGAGCCGCGTTGAGCTTTTCGTACAATGCCGGATCAATGACAAGGTCGGCCGCTTTTTCTTCAATGAGGGGATCATCGGCGAGCATTAGCTCTTGGGCTATCTGAGCCAAATGGGGAAGCGCGTCTCTGAGCGCGGCCAATTCTTTCGGACGAATGCTTCGCATGGCAATGCGAGTCGCCAGACGTTCAAAATCCGGAACGGTCTTTAATTTATCGCGGACACTTTCTCTTAAGTGCTCAGCCTGAACAAAACTTTCAACGGCTTGATGTCTTGAGGAGACAATCTGCGTATCACGCAAAGGATTGTGAATCCATTGGCGCAAGAGGCGGGAACCCATGCTGGTTTTGCATTGATCAAGCAACGAAAAAAGGGTTGGACCGTCATCACCTCGAAGGGTTTGTGTGAGTTCCAGGTTTCGACGGCTAGCCGAATCCATACCGACAAATTGGCTTTGAACCTCTAATACAGGGGGCAAAAGATGCGGAATGGCTTCGCATTGAGTGTTTTCCGCGTAGGTTAAAAGCGCACCGGCGGCGCTTACCGCATCGGGAACATCGTCAAGCCCCCAAGCGCTGAGTTCCTGTACTTGGAATTGATGCTTGAGTTTGGCGGTTCCGTGGTCAACGGTGAAATACCACTTGGGTAAAGGAGTAATCGCCGCAGGCAGCCTTAACTCATCAATGGTTTCTTTAAAGTCCTCAGGAACGAGGATTTCGCTTGGCGCAATTCGGGTAACTTCGGTCGCGAGTTCCTCAAGACTTGTATTGGCAACGTGAAATTGGCCGTTACTGAGTACAAGCCAGGCCAACCCCAGACGGGCGCCATGGCGGCCGGCGGGGGATATCGCCAATAAGGCGGCATCTTGCTTTTGGGGCAAGAGTTCGTTTTCCGTTAAAGTGCCGGGCGTGACGATACGAGCAAGTTCCCTTTCCAAGGGGCCTTTGCTCGGGTCGCCGATTTGCTCGCAAATTGCAACGGAAACCCCTTGCTTAACCAAACGGGCAAGGTACTGTTCGAGCGTTTTTTCAGGAACACCTGCCATGGGAATCGGTTCACCGTTTAAATCGGTTCCGCGTGAGGTAAGTGTGATTCCCAAAAGCTTATTGGCTCGGACTGCATCATCAAAAAACGTTTCGTAAAAGTCCCCCATCCGGTATAAAACCAGGGTTTCGGGATGTTGGGCTTTGATCTCAAGAAAACGCCGAATGGCAGGGGTGTGCCCCGCCAACGGGTCATTGGTGTTTTGAACCGTTTTTGTTTTTGCCATTGATGCGACCGTCTACGATGAAGTCTTTCGATTGCTTAGCGGATATCACCGTAGTTTTTATTAACCACGGCTAACAATTGACCGAATACTTTGGGGGTACCCGCTACGATTTGACCGGTCGTGAGGTAATCAGACTCTCCCTTAAAGTCGGTAACGAGTCCACCGGCTTCAAGCACTAAGAGCGAGCCGGCAGCAATGTCCCAAGCCTTGAGATTTGGTTCCCAGAAAGCATCCAATCGACCGGCGGCAACATAGGCCAAGTCCAAAGAGGCGGCGCCTGCACGGCGGATACCGCTGGTGGTTTTAGCCAATTGACTGAAAACCTTCATAAAGGCTTCAACATCATCGGTTTTGCGGAAAGGAAAGCCCGCGCCAACCAAAGATTCAGCCATGGAGGTGCGCTTACTGACACGAATGCGTCGGCCGTTTAAAAAAGCGCCCACACCGCGCGTAGCGGTAAAGATTTCGTTTTTAACGGGATCCGCGATAACGGCTTCAATAATCTCGTTTTCACGCTTTAAAGCGATGGAAACGGCATATTGAGGGAAGCCATGCAAGAAATTGGTCGTGCCATCCAAAGGATCAATGATCCATTGGAATTCACTTTTTTCAGGGCCGGTGAGGCCGTTTTCTTCACCTAAAATCTGGTGACGGGGATAGGCCTCACGCAAAATTTCTACCACAGTGCGTTCACAAGCGACGTCCACTTCGCTGACGTAGTCAGAATGACCTTTTTTGTGAACTTCCAGAGTAGAGAGGTTGTCGACAGCACGGTTAAGAATGGTGCAGGCCGCACGGGCGGCTTTCATCGCCGTGTTGAGCATCGGAGAACTCATCGTCAGAATCCTTCTTGAAAATTTAAATCAGTTGATGTGATAACTACGTGTAGAATCTAAGTATTTTAATGATTTTTGGCTATTTAGCTTTTGAAATGTCAACTTCTGCCTTATCCCAACACGTCTGTTTTATTTTGGTGGAACCGGCGCACCCCGGCAACATCGGTTCGGCCGCGCGGGCTATCAAAACGATGGGTTTCAGAGATCTTCGAGTTGTGAGCCCTTGGGAAGAAAATTACCGCACTCACCCCGAGGCGATCGCTTATTCAACCAGCAGCGTGGATGTCCTTCAATCAAGTCGTTCCTACGGGTCACTCTTAGAGGCGCTTGAAGGAGTTCATTTTGCCTGGGCGATGTCGGGTTACGATCGTGAATTTGGCCCCGTCATCGAACCGGTGAGAGCTGTTGCCGAAAAAGCAGTCGATTTTGTTAAAGCGGAACAGGGGAATATCGCTTTTGTTTTCGGTTGTGAACGAACCGGTCTTTCCAACGAGCAGATGGCAATGTGTCAAGGTTGCGCAGCTATCCCTGCCGATCCTGACTGCACCAGCCTGAATTTATCCCAAGCCGTTCAAATCATGGCTTATGAAATGCACATGGCGATGATGGATAAGACGATCACTCATGACGGGCTTTATGAGTGGCAGGAGCGATTCGCCGGAGAAAAACTCGCAGGACCTCAGGCAATTGAGGGCTTTTTAGCTCATTTTGAAGAGGCAATGATTCACTGCGGTGTTTTGGATCCCAAGGAGCCGAAGTTGTTTATGCCTCGAGTCAGAAGACTTTTTTCTCGAACGCAGCTCACTCAGCCGGAAGTTGATTTATTAAGAGGAGTGTGTTCGCAAATTATTTCACCAAAAAATGAAAGATCAGGCAAAAAGTGCTCGAAAAAATAGCAATGACCTCTCACGTGTTCTGGATTGTACAAAATGTAGTTGAAAAACAAATTTAAATCTTATAAAATCCCAATCCTTACTGGGCAACGCTCAGACAGTGCGGAGAAGTGGCCGAGAGGCTGAAGGCACACCCCTGCTAAGGGTGCAAGCTCGCAAAACGGGCTTCGGGGGTTCGAATCCCCCCTTCTCCGCCACAACATTGTCCCATGTCGTCTTAAACGTCATGGGATTTTTTGTATCTATAGTGATTTCCCCTTATATATCAAGACACTCCATCGTATCAAGCTGTTTCAAGTTGTCCCATATCATCCAATATCTTTTGGTGTACAAGTTGGTGGGTAAATAATAAAATAATTCTTAACCACTGCCTTTTGGTGGGAATTATTCATAAGAGGAAGCTTTATGCCCAAAATTATTCATCCTCTAACAGCAATAGAAGTAAAAAATTTTAAGAAAGACGGAGTTCATGCTTTAGGCGGTGTTCAAGGTTTATGTCTGCGTATCAGAGGCGCTCATCGCGCTTATATCCTTCGTTATTCATTTGATGATAAACGCCGTGAAATTACACTTGGCTCTTATGCAACCATTACCCTCAAAGTAGCTAGAGACAAAGCTAGCGAGTATCGCGCCATGATTGAAAATGGCCAAGATCCTATTGAAATCCAACAACAAAATGCCTTAATGCGCCAACAAGAGCGCAAAGCTCGAGAGCTATCTGAACTTACTTTCAAGAAAATCTTCCTATTAAAACGCTTTGACATACAAACTCCTTTCTTATGAAAGGGGGCAAATTGCGCGTTTAGGGGGATACTACTCTGTCGTCCAACAGAGACTGTAAATAAGTTTGTGTAAATCCAATATTTGCTAATCTCTCAGGAGAGAACAAAATGGATTTACCAATGAATCAAGACAAACTTAAAAACCTAATCGCTAGTATTCCAACCGAGCAGTTGAAAAGCGAAGAAATTGAACCTTTCATCCAACAGATGCACAAGCACCTGATTGAGCAAGCGTTGCAGGGTGAAATGGATACTCATCTTGGCCATGATCGATATAAGCGTCATAGTGGCACCAATAGCCGAAATGGCTCCAGTAAGAAGAGGCTAAAGACTGAGAAAGGAGCCATTGCCATTTCGGTTCCAAGAGATCGCGACGGCAGTTTCCACAGATTGTTCCTAAGGGACAAACACGAACGGGAGTGCTTGATGATCAAATCATCACCCTTTACAGCAAAGGGATGAGTACTCGCGAAATTAGTGAAACCATTAAGCAACTTTATGATGTTGATGTGTCTGCAGCGCTTAGTAATGTGCCCGCTCGAGTCATTAACGAAGTCATTCAGTGGCAGAACCGCCCTTTGGATGCAGTCTATCCAGTGGTTTTCATGGACTGTATCGTTGTCAAATGTAGTCAATAAAGCCATCTTTGTCGCATTGTGGATCAATTTGTCCAGTAACAAAGAACTAATGGATCTATGACTGGCGGAAAATGAAGGGACTAAGTTCTGGCTATCGGTTCTAATTGAGCAGAAGAATCGAGGTGTTGAAGATATTTTGATTGCCTGCATTGACGGTCTTAAAGATTTCCCAGAGGCCATTGAGGCTGTCTATCCAAACACCCAAGTTCAACTGTGCATTGTTCATATGGTTCGCAACAGCATGATGGAAAGACTACAGGCGTGAGACAGCGCAGTTACGCGCGGTTTATCAAGCAGCAACCGCACAACAAGCCTTGGAAGCTCTTGAACAGTTTGATGCGGATTGGAAGGACAAGTATCCGGTGATTGCCGAACAATGGCACCGTCAGGAAAGCGACCACTCGTCATAAGATGTTCCCGAACGATAAGGCCGCTTCCCAAAAATGGACTATGCCGATTAGGAATTGGCACCTGGCTTTAAACCGTTTTAGTATTGAGTTTGGTAACAGAATCACTCAGTATCTCTAAATGGAATTTACATAAACGAATTTACAATCCCCAAGCAGTTAGCAACATTGTGACACTCTTTCAAACGAGAATCAAAGGTCTACAACGACCGCCCCCTTCCAAACTTTACGCTCCCTTTTCTTAAATGAATATTTTTCAGACTAAGAATAACCTATGATTTCAAGATCTTTGAGTTAGTTTGGAGTTTAGAACAGTTTCATTTGTTGTGTATACCGATATCTAACTGGGTTAGAAGCTTTTTCAACTCTTTTTTCCTTAATAGCACGAGTAAGCCACATTCGTATTTGGATTGGCGTAAGGTTTGTTTTATCCGAAATATCGCTAACAGATGAAAATTCAAGAAAATAATTTTCCAAGATGAGCAAAAACTTTCTATAAAGCTCATCTTTATCGAGAGGTTCTTCTATTTTTACTAGCGAACATTTATTACAAAATGGAGATTCATTTTTGTACCGTTCTAACCATGTCTTAATCTGTTTTTGATGTAAGTTGAAATTTTTGCTAATTTGATTTACGGACGGCAAGCTATTGAGCTTATCCAAAAACTTCGATTTAAATAACTCATATAATAAATCCTGAGGTGAAGAGTCTAAACTCTCTCCAGAACTTTTGGGTGGAATGTAGTTTTGCTCTAGATATTCTTGAGGTTTATTAGTTTCCAAAGATAAATGTTCAATAGCGTTTTGTCGACTTTTTTGTTTTGTAAATAAGTCGGTTTCTTGATTACAGCATTTAGTAGCTTGAGAGATTTCATTAACAAAGTCTGTGTGTTCTGTGTATAAAATACCTCCAGAATTAATTAAAAATTGGTTTGCTGAGTTTTTGTCATTATTTTTTTTCACAAAAACTGGTGTCCAGCATTTGTCGAGATTTTCTTTTGCACCACTAAATGTCCCACCTTTTAATCCAGAGTGAACAACAAGTGAAAGGTCTGATAAGCAATAAATGTATTTGTTTCTAGCCATTGCGTTACCAATGCTAAAACCAGCTTCCGGATTAAATGGAGAAATGAGAGATAGACGATCGTTCATAAGGTATGACCGCCACTTTTTACTAGTAGATAGTTTTATCAAGCTGTCTGCGACAATACCGAGAGCACTTCCATTGTTTTCTAAAGCTGACAGCATTGCTGTTTCATCAATGCCACGGGCTGCTCCAGAAATAACATTGATATTTTTGTGTGCGAGAGAAAGTGAAATCTGTTTTGTAAAAGTCAGATCATCATCTGAAGCATGACGAGATCCTACGATAGCAAGCCCACCTTTGCTCATGAGGTGTATATTCCCAGAACCAAAAAGGTAAGGAGGAGCATAATTTTCTAATTTAAGTTTCAATCGTATCGGATAGATGGGATCTGATCTTGTAATAACCCACAAACCAGCTCTTTGCCATTTTTCCATTGCCAAGGCCAAAGCATGCCCTCGAGACAATAAAAAATTTAGTCTTTCTAAAGGAATTTTAGAATTTATCCATCTACTAAAAAGAATCTCTTTGGATTCAGAATGTAATAAATCAGCAGGTGTGGCTCTTTGGTTCCTCAACCATAAGGCTAATTCCCCCCACTCTTTGTTTGTTAAAGGTCGAAATTCAGCATTTTGCTTCGAAAACAAACATGTCAGAAGAAGTGTCGCTTGTGAATTAGGTGTTAAATCCATTATTCTCTACCCTTAGATGATGCTAATGCCACAGGATAAACTCTAGAACAACCAGCTTGTTTTAGTAAAATTCCAGCAACAGTGAATGTCCATCCAGAATCAATGATATCGTCAACTAGTAAAACAGGTTCAGATGGAATCTGTCCTTCAATTTCGAAAACTCCATCTAAATTTTTACATTGGTGATACCGATTGTACTGTAACTTTTGAGGTTCGTTTGCTTTTTTCTTTTTTATAATGTCATAGAATGGGATGCCAAGTCGCTTGGCTAAACGGTAGCTAAAATCAGGAACAAGATTTGGGTGGCTCAAGGATGGTATGCAACATATCCATTTTGGTTGAGGATTGGGACTCCATCGTTCCTCTATCATTTCACGCATAGCATCGACTAGCTCATTTTCAAAATATCCAGAATGTTTTTGTGAGGCAATTTTCTGCCCCCAACCTGCATCTCCCCAGTTGGCTAAGATTCGTCCAACTTCTAATCGAAGATTCGGAGGAATCGCTCCTCTAAATTGGTACTCTTTGAATGCGTTATTAGGAAATTGTTTTTTAGGTTCGATTTCTATTTCGGATTGCCTTAGGAACAAAGAAGCTTGATGGAGTTCTTCACTAGATAGACTAATGTTAATTAAGTGATTGTGTAAACAGGAGGAACATTTTCCACAATTTACGACGTCGTTATCATCAAGGGCTAATCTTAAAAAAGACATTTTGCATTCGGATGTACTAGTATATTCAAGCATTTCCTTGTATTCGGTTACTCTTTGTGAGGTTACAGCATCAATATGTTGTTGATTATGTGAATAGGGACGTGGGGTTCTTGTCCATTTGCCCCCTTGCTTGATTACCGGAGCATCGCTCATTACAGATAGTACTTTCAAGGCTTTTTCAATCCTTGTATTGGAAATATTTGTAAATTCTTCTATTTGTCGAATGCTTAAACCATCGTATTTATCCAGAGCACTTAATATTACATTTATTTCTTTTTCTTCTGGAAACGCACTATTTCTGAAATATTGATGTATGTCCTTATCTTCTTTGCCACACAGTAAAATTCCAAAAGCATTTTTCAACGCTCTTCCTGCTCTGCCAACTTGTTGATAATAGGAAATGATAGAATTGGGCATTTGATAGTGAATTACAAAACTTAAATCAGGTTTGTCAAAGCCCATCCCCAAAGCAGTAGTGGCAACTAAGACTTTAATTTTATTTTCTAGTAGTAGTCTCTCCAAATATTCCCTATAAGTATCACTATCTTCCCAGCCTTCTTTTTTTATTCCTGAATAATATGCCTCAGCATTAATACCGTTAAGTTTTAACCAATTCGTAAGACAAAGAGAATCTCTAATAGTCAAAGTATAGATAATTCCAGTTCCTGGGATTTTAAAAAGTGCATTTTTTATCCAAACAAATCGCTCTTCTTGAGACGGTAAAGTGATAGTATCTAACGATAGACTTTTTCGATGAAGCTGACCACGAATAATCTCTATATCACTAAGTTGTGATTTGATATCGTTAATCACACGATCATTAGCAGTCGCGGTTGTGCAAAGGATAGGAGTGTTAATTGGTAAAAATTTCAGAATATTAACGATTCTTTTGTAGTCAGGGCGGAAATCATGCCCCCAGTCAGAAATACAGTGAGCTTCATCAACAACAAGAAGAGAAATTTTTTCTGCTATTGGCAAAAGATAATTGTCTATAAAGTCTTGGTTGGCAAGTCTTTCTGGTGAGATAATTAGTACATCAACTTTATCCTTTTTTAGTTTAAAAAGTACATTTTCCCATTGTTCTCTATTTGACGAATTAATCGTAAAAGCTTCGAGTTCTAAACGTTTTGCAACGTCTAGTTGATTTCTCATCAGAGCCAATAAAGGGGATATGATGATAACTGGACCTGAGCCTTTTTCTCTAAGTAGTTTTGCACTTATAAAATAAACATAACTTTTCCCCCAACCAGTACGTTGAACCATTAGTAGCTTCCGTTTTTTATTAACAATAGCATCAATAGCCTCCCACTGTCCTGGATGAAAATCTACCGAAGTCTGATTTAATGAACGACAGAGATATGCTCTTGCTAGTTCTCGGTTCATAATTCCCCTCTGTGATTGTGGAACGTTTAACAACAGGCAAACAATGTACCTAATCTAGTATAAAGTAGGGATGGATAATAAGGGGAAATGGAAGAGAGTTGCTTTTTCGGAATATTTGATCTGATTAAATGTTCGGTCAAATGGCCTTTTAAAGACTGACAAAATACTCATTGGGTGACATCATTCTCAATTTCGAGTGCGGATGTCTGCCATTGTAATAGAAAATCTATTGTTGTATCTGAGCCTTTGCCACCATCCAGGAATTAAAACACCGCCTGGCCAACAATGTTTCCCACTTCAGTGTTGCCTAAGATGATTCGGCGACAGAATTATCCCAACACTGAGCTCGCCAGCTCATGGCGCAGTGAAAACCGAATTCTTAAAGCATCGCTTGAATCGCTTGACTACAAAATTGGGAGCCTCTATCACGATGGGAAAAGCAAACCTTGCTCAGGCAAAAGAGTGAAGAACAAAAATAGAGAAACATCTATCTACGATTTTCACATAAATGGAAAAATGATGGTTTAACTCTACTCTTGATATGTCTTTTTTAATGGTGGGAATATTAGAGGGTAAAATATAAACTCAGCTTATCTTAGATTATTTCATTGATAGATCCGAAGTTCCTCTTCCCGCCATCATCGAATTTTAGCCTTCCATTGAGAATGGCCTTTATTTTCAGTATATCCAACGCAATTCCCCAAAAATAAGGCATTTCAAGCAATCCGCTCTATTGAGTGTTATTCCTCACACGTACGTGAAAAATCGTTGAAATTTGGAATTAGTGGGGCAGTTGCCCCACTGAGATTCTCTTTGAATTTTGCTGAAAGTATGGCAAAAGATGTAGGCCCGATATCAACGAGAGCGCTTAAAAGAAGCCTTTGGTGTGGTGACACACCTGACACCTGCAATTGACTCTCAGGAAGGCTGACAAAAAATTAATCAGCTGTGCAACTTAACGGGTGTTTGTCGAAATTTTATTGAACGCAAATATTGCCGGATGAATTGTGTAAAAGACTCGAGTCGTCTTTGAAATGCACCGTGAAAACGGAGCGCTTGATACCAATAGTGTATTGGTGGTGGATACGGTAATGAGAAGGTTTTCAGAGAAGTCTGAAAAATGGTCCTCCAACAGTGAGTTGAAGGACCGAATGATCATAACTTCATTTCCATTTTTATTTCAGTGATAGAGCTGCCGTCCGTACACCAATTCGTATTCTCAGAAGACTCTACGACCTGAAAGCCGGCTCGCTCGTAGCCGCGGATTGCCGCTTCAAGGGGAGCAGCTGTCCAAAGAATCAGTTTTTTGAACCCAATCTCTCGAGCTTGCTCGAAAAGCTTGGTCATCAACGCAGAACCTATTCCCTGACGCCGGCAGTGTTTTTCGACGGCAAAGAGCCGCAACTGACCAACCTCCGGATCATCCGTTGCACAAAGCATCACCGAACCAACGAGTTCGCCATCAGATGTCTCCGCCACCCAGAGTTCATCCTTCGGTGGTTTACGCCGTTCCGGAAACTCAAGCGCAATCGCCTTTGCGTAGTCAATAAATCCTGGCCCCCAACCGTACTCGTTGCCATAGAGTCGCTCATGTAAGTTAGCAACGTATTTTTCTTCACCCGGTCGAAAAGGCCTTATGATGAATTCCATGCTAATCTCTTTCCTTGGCGCTTGCCCATGTTTAGGGGGATGTTACAAGTACTAAATCATTCGGTACTAGTCAACGCAAACTAAACGATAGTGGCGATCACCAAAACCGATTTTCTCCGCATGCTCAAGAATCAGTTCGCCGTTTCGGCTCTCTATTCTTTCAACGAGCGAATGACCATCGGGCGCTTCGTAAACCAAATCTACACAGGCTTGATCCAGTGCGACAGGATTTAAAGACGCCAGGACGCCAATATCCTTCATGTCAACTTCAGCCGGATGAGAGACGCAATCGCAATCTACCGACATATTGTTCATAACGGAGATATAGAGCATCTTTTCGCCTTCGCCGAAAAAGTCGGAGACAGACTTCGCGGCTTC
>UMES01013339.1_pt1 | contig 20913 bp, 17 predicted proteins | sample 1964791 | NCBI WGS metagenome assembly UMES01 (sample SAMEA4836024, study PRJEB28245) | human gut metagenome | biome: gut microbiome; material: fecal sample | place: Denmark | collected 2008
TTGATCATCACGGAAAAGATACCACGGCATATCGCTACGACACTCTGTAGTGTGGCAACGATCATTCTCGTGTTTGGTGTCTGTATGCACAGTTCCACTGCACTTCTTGAGACACTGAACTTTCAATCATTTACATCTGTCGATTTCTGGCGGGCAGGGGCGGAAGCCACGGAAAGCACCAAAGGAATCAACTGGCAGACCATCATTTTTATCCTTGGTATGATGATCATGGTAGAAGGCATGGCTATTTCCGGATTTTTCAACTGGCTTTGTCTCACCATTGCACGGGCAGTCAAATACAATACAACCAAAATCTTTATCATGTTTATGATTCTGGCTTTTGTACTGTCTATGTTTATTGACAGCATTACGGTAATTTTATTTCTTGCCGCGATTACGATCACGCAAAGTAAATTATTGCAGTTTGACCCGATTCCGGTTATTATCGCCGAAATTTTCTGTTCAAACCTGGGTGGTTCTTCCACCATGTGCGGAGACCCACCAAACATTATTATCGGAACGGCTTTGCATTATACGTTTACAGACTTTCTGTTCAATACCGGTATCATTGCAATCGGCTGTCTGGTTCTGATGATTTTCTTCTTTTACATGTGCTTCCGCAAAAAGCTGAGCACCAACAACCTGTCAGAAGAAGAAATTGCAAAAATGCCATCACCTAGCAGTGCTATTAGCAATAAGCGTTCCTTTATCATTAGCTGTGTCATTTTTCTGTGTGCCGTTGTACTGCTGGTAACCCACGGACAGACGGGATTAACTGTGTCCACCATCGGTATCATTGCCGCAGTGGCAACCTGTGCAACCGCCGGCAAAAATGCAAAACATATATTCCGCCGTGTGGATTATCCGACACTGGTATTCTTTACCGGATTATTTGTAGTCGTTGGCGGTCTGGAAGAAACAGGCATTCTGGAATTGATTGCAAACTTTATCCATATGATCAGTGGTGGAAATGTAACCTTTATCGTCATCATTATTATCTGGGTTTCTGCGGTGGCCAGTGCCATCATCGACAATATTCCATTTTCCGCTACGATGATTCCGATCATCAAGAGCCTTGCAGCGGCATCCGGAGCAGATTTATCCGTTCTGGCATGGACCCTTGCACTTGGTACCGATATCGGTGGAAGTGCAACTCCGATTGGTGCATCCGCCAATGTGGTCGGCATCGCCGTTGCAGCCAAAAACGGTCATCATATTTCCTGGAAACAGTATTGCAAATACTCCATTCCGGCAACATTGATCGTAATTGCAGTATGTATGCTATATATCATTTTCAGATATATATAATTCAGAACTCAATGCTGAGTTCTGATGCGAAATCCGGGTCTGTTTTCAGACATATGCTTATCCGGATTTCTGCTAAAAGAACAAAAGTGCGTTATCACGCACTCTCGCGCTAAAAATTTTATAAGACGCAGCTTTTGTTCCGCACGCGAAGCTGCGCATCGTTTGCACGAAGTGCTTTTATGTTACAGGAAATTTTGAAGAATTTCCTGTAACATAAAAAAGATGCCTTCATTTTGCACAATCAAATAGGATATTCCTATCTCTTATACAAAGGCATCTTTTACTCCTGCTGCCTCTCCCGACTTTTCTCATTCTTTCGGGAGAGGCGTTTTATTCGATAGCATATCTCATCCTATCGAATAAAAGTACAAATAAAAAACAGAAAAACTTTGGTTGGAGCGTCACTCCCAACATCCCTTTTGCCCATTGCTGAAAGCATGTGGCGCATGACGACGCATTTTTCACCTCAAAGTCTTTCTGTTTATTTCTATGCACATCATATATTTTTTATTCACGACTGTAAAGTTTTTTTATTTTTTAATGATTTGCGCCAAGTTGTATCTCCAATATGCCAAAATGTCATAATTGAATTTTTATATTCTATCGGATCATTATTAACTTTTTATATAAAATATAATAAAAGATCTTTCGTAATCGTCATGACAATTCCCCCATCAGTTTCCGCAGCTTTTTCAGCTGTCCGGATATGTGTTTCGGGTTATACACCAGATTCAGAGAAATCGGCATGGCGTCTGTAATCGGAATTAAAATAATATTTTTCAGCGACGCCGCACAATAGTCCCGGGCAATAAACGCTACGCCACGGTTGGCCCGCACCAGCGAAACCACCGTCTCCATATTTGGCAGATACTCAATCTTGTTATTATAATCCCGGTGATTTCCATGCAGGAAAAACGGCAATAGCGCATGCTGCACTGGTGCTTCCTGTTCACTCAGATACAAAAGTGTCTCATCCGATATATCATGAAAAGAAATTTCTCTATAATCCGCATATTTATGACCCTTTGGCACTGCCAGAGACAGCTGCGCCTCATGTAATGTCTGCATTTTCAATGGTTCCGGACAGGTCGTTGTCGTGGCCAGAATCACACCGGCGTCAATTTTCTCATTCAGCAGATTCGAAAATATCTGGCTCGGCAAACTTCCGATCAGGTTCAGATCAATTTCCGGATACTCGCTCTGAAACTGCGCCAGCACATCCGATACATGATAATTCAATGCCCCAGGCATATGACACAACCGCAGTACATTGTCCGACACATTTCCTGCCGCCCGCACTCGCTGCACCAGTTCATCCTGCTTTTTAAACAATTCATTCGTTTCAGATAACAATACTTCCCCCGCATTCGTCAGTTTCAGAGAATGTTTCGTCCGGTCAAACAGGCTGACTCCCAGTTCTGCTTCCAGCTGACTGATCTGCTTGCTCAAAGCCGGCTGACTGATAAAAAGTTCTCTGGCAGCTTTGGATATATTTAAATGTTTTACAACTACAAGAAAATATTCTAATGATTTTGTGGTCATATGCTTCTCCTTTTGTTCCCTGTCATACACTATATATACCATATTTGAATCAAATTAAGGAAGTCCCCGTAAAGTTATACTTAACTATATCACAATATTCTATAACATAAAAGTTATACTTATATCCAATAAAATACTGTCTTTTCTTTTTACTTTAAGTTAAAATAGAACTATCAAATACACGAAGGTTCACAACGAACCTTACCTATTATGGAGGAGGATTTTAATATGAGCACACCAGGTGTTAAAGTTGGAGTTTCTGCAGAAGAGAAAAAACTTTCTTACTACAAATATTTCGAGCAGGATTTAGCTCCGGTTCCGGCAGAGAAAATCGCTGTTTTACAGGGTGGTCCGATTGCCCCGGAGAAATGTATTCCATTTGAGGAAAGAAATAAATTCTTAAAAGGCGAGGACGGAGAGTATGCAAACATTGGCTACGGTGTAGCTGCAGACGGAACAGGTCTTGTATGTAATACTACTTACATGCCGGGTGTTACAGGCGAAATGCTTGACTGGTGGTTCCCTTGGCATTCTGTAGGATCAGATCTGCGTTACAAAATCTGGGATCCGGAAGATCACTATTTTGCAAGAGCATATCCGGCATCTTATGTGGTAGATCCAAGCGTACCAATGAACCAGAAAACATGGGGCGTTGATCACTACATCATGGAGGATGTTGGACCAGGACCTGAATTCTTAAAACTCTGCTTCAAGAGACCAAAAGATATGGGATATGATGAGAGCATTATTGGAACTGAAAACTGTGAATCTCTTGTATGTGCAATCGGTGAAAGCAGCTGTGCAGCCGCTATGACTCACAAATGGCATCCATACAAAGACGGTGTATTATTTGAGTCCCGTTTCTGGATCGGATATCGCAAAGAAGAAGACGGAAGCATCGTAAAAGCAATTCCGGAAGGCGTATCCATCCCACCATTCGTACCACAGGGATTATTCGCACATAACATCAAAGAGTTTACAAACCTGGCAGCAATTCTTCCAACCTTATATGCTGAGGAGAAAGATACACTGTAAGAGTAACTTTTTAATTCACACTAATACACATCTATAAAACAAGAGCGAAGTGATCGTCAAAGATCATTTCGCTCTTGTTAATTTCAATATAAATCACCTTATACAAACTATTTGATCAGTTCTGCTAATTTCTGCAGTCCTGCCGGTGTCTGTGCCATTGCTTTTACCGACTGTCCCGCCAGGACATCTGCATCCGCTTCTGTCACAGTCAATGTCGTATTTTGATCCGCATTTTCTGCTCCATCCACGTTATAATCAAAGCTGACATATCCCAGATTGTCCGTCACCGCTATTAACAGACAACCCAACTGTTTCATCTCCTGCTGCAACCGCTCCACATTGTCAGAAGAAGAAATCTGTACATTTAAAAACGTCCAGCCATAAGGTTCTTCCGCAGTCTGCAGCTGTGTACCATCGCAAAGTAACGAACCATCATTGATTCCAAGTACCGCTCTGGCAGCCTGCACAGCTCTTCCATCCGCTGAAATATCTCCCACATATGGATTTTTGCTTTGATATAGATTCGAAATCGTTCCATCAATCGATATTCCATCATCCCACAAAATCCTGTTTTCCAGAACAACCTGTTTTACCTCACCAGTACTGTCATAATCCGCCTGGAACTCATTGGTATGAAAGGATGACTTTTTCGTTTCCCGCAAAGACACTGTCACAATACCATCCTGCTCCTGAAAGGCCACATCTGCCACACCTTTTGATGTATCAAGCAACATGCCCTGCAAAGATACCTTCTGTCCATCAACTACCACATCCGCATAAACAAACTCTGTCTGCTCTACCTTCTGGCCAATGACATATGCCTTGCACCAGATTCCAACACCAACCACAATTACAACCAGCAGCACCGCTGTCAGAATCCGCATCCGATTTGTCTTTCGGATTTTTTTCAGATAATCTATTTCTGATAATCTTTTGGCATCTGCCTTCTGTCCATCATTGATTTCAGACATATCCTCACCGTTCATTGGTTCTCTCATTTCACTATATAATTTTTGGCAACTTTCACATATTTTTAAATGCTGTTCCACTGCCTGATTACTCACATCACTTGTCAGCCCATCCACATAAGATGGAAGCAGATCCTGCACTACTTCGCATGTCAGATCATTTTTCATCTTTTTCCAACTCCTTCCTCAGATTCGTGCGTGCCCGAAAAAAAGTCACCCGCGCCCAGTTCTCCGATTTTCCCATCACTTCACCAATTTCCCGAAAAGACAAGTTTCCGAACAGTCTCAGGTACAGCACCTCTCTGCCCGGTTCCGGAAACGCATGCAGCTTCTTCAGCAATTCCATCTGCCCGGTCTGCCGAATGACTTCCGCTTCTGCAGACTCTGCGGTTTTCAAGATTATCGCTCCGTCATACAGTCCATCTACGTTCGGTTCATATTGCATGCGCGCATGTTTTTTTACATAGGCTAAATACTGATTTTTTGCAATGGCACACAACCAGGTCGTAATCTTGCAGCTTTCATCAAAACGGTCGATGCTCCGTACCGCCTGATAAAACGTTTCCTGGGTCAGTTCTTCTGCCAGATCCGCATCACGGGTCAATGACATCAGATATTTCAACACTGTCTGTGCATGCTGACGGTACACCGCATCCATATCCTGCATCTGCGTTTCCCCTCCTTCCTGTAAAAATGTACGCTCATAAATCCAATACGATTTCTTTATTTGCCAAACTAACAATATCTGCTAATCCAGAACAATTGACTTTATCTCTTTTATTATGAATATCTTTCTGTTCATTAATAGCATTTTATAAGCTTTCGTTACAGAGCAAGCACTATTTTTCCTTTAAATTTTGAATGGAAAATATTTTTGTTGGATGTTTTAAAAATAAATATAACAGTTCAAATTCCGTATCTGTTAATTCAACTACTTCTCCCCGCACAATTACCTGATGTAGATTTACTTTTAAAGTAATATTATTTCTCTGTAGCTTCTTCCCCGGTTCCGTTCGCTTCCTCATATGTTTTATTCTCTTTGTAATATTCATTTCGCCGTAGCAAAGCCCTTACCCGTGCAATCAGTTCCACATAGGAAAACGGTTTGGTTAAATAATCGTCTCCCCCTGCATAAAACCCATGTACTTTATCACTTTCTGAGGATTTTGCCGTCAGAAACAGAATCGGTACATAGGAGAACCTGCGTATCTGCTGGCATGTCTCAATACCGGAAATTCTAGGCATCATAATATCAAGAATTACCAGGGATATGGATGTATCCAGCTTTTCCAGAGCCTGTATTCCATCTGCTGCCTCTGTCACATCAAACCCTTCATTTTGTAAAATACTGCAGATATTTTCTCTGAGATCGTGATCATCTTCTACAATCAATATGTTATGTTGCATTTTTACCCCCACTTCATCAAATTTATTTTTTCCCCACACGTTTTTCGTATATACATCGTAACATAAAACAATAGAAAAATGATTTTTGTCTGTCGGATTTAAGAAAATGTAAGATTTATTAAGTTGATTTGTATGACATCTCTGGGGTAAAATTTCATATATGAAGATAAGAAGATACGAACAGCAGAATATATCGGATTGCAGAAACAGGAAAAGTCAAATATATCTTTTATTTTTAACAGAAGTATGTTGTTACACGAACTTTCACTTTTCAATGCTTCACAAATATAGGGAGGATGTACGAATGAACTGGACATTTTCAAAAAAACTAAAGCAGATTACCAACATTTTAACCGTAATTTACCTTTTATTGTTCTGCTGTCTCTGCTATTGGATTGGTTATGTCAGAGATAAATATCCGACGCCAGGATATCACACCTTTGATAATCTCATATTTGTCCCATATATTCTCTCAGCGGTCATCATTGTATTATCTGTACTGATGCCCTTTGTCAAAAAAGATAAACTTCGTATTTACACTAACACCGTTCGTTTATTTGTATTGGTACCTGGCTACGCTGTATTGTGCATTCAGCTGATTTACTATCTGGACATAATAAAGGCTTATACCTCGAATAACATTGCGGTTTTATGTCCCTAATTTCGCTATTATCTGGTGCACAAAAGGTTCCGTATTTCCTGTAGGAAATAATCGACTACTTTATTTTTATTTTCGTTTCTCCATGCCAAAACAGCTTCATTACAGGAATCTAAAATAATGTGCTGCAAAAAAGTATTTTTCATTTCTCTCGACCATTCGTCAATAATCATTGCTCCCATCCCGCCATAAGTGCGTGCCACAGCTTCTTCTATTTTTGGCACCAGCTGTACCTTCGGTGCAAAACCATAAAATTTCAGGTATTCCTGCACAAGTTCTCTGGAATCATATGTTCCGTCTGCTACGGTAAAGAAGATTGTGTCACGAAAATCCTGCACACTTCTGTTTTTCTTATATTTAACTTCTGCCAGGTGTTCCCCTTCCGGCTGATTCACACGAACATTCTTTTTTTCGGTTAATTGTTTCTTGCTGTTTTCAAACAATTGCTCTGTGTAAAAAAGTACTCTGCTCATTTCTTCCAGTTTTACCGTTTCAAAATTTGCATATCTCACTGAATCTCTGATTGTAAAAATCACATCCAGCTTTCCGTTCTCTGCCTCTTTCCGCAAAGGTTCTAAATCAGCAAAAGACATTCAAATATCAATTTCCGGATATTTCTGACAAAACACATCCAACTCTGGTATCCATGTTTCCACCGTATTCTGTTCCGGAAGATGCACCATTCAGAAATTATATCGAAAAAGGTGGACGCCCGGGACTTCACAATTTCCATCAGCCACAGGGACAACCGCATTATGAGGATCGCCCGGATCGACAATATCTTACCTGCTTCAATGGTGGAATCCGTGTATATGATACATCCGATGTATTTAATCTTCGTGAAATTGCATATTATATTCCTGCTGATCCGAAAAAAGATGCATGGCCAATTCCAAAAATGATGAATGACGGACAAATTATTGCCCGCTGTGAAGATGTACTGGTAGACGACCGTGGATATATCTATATGACAGACTCCAATGGTGGACTTTCTGTTCTGCGGTGTCTTGTATAACGATTTGATCACTGAAATTATTTGATACATACTATAAAATTATCTTGTATTTAAATCCAGTAAAAACCTTTTATTTCCATATAACCCTATATACCCAAAAGCATGTCACATGCATATGTTCTTTTCAGGTGACATGCTTTTTATTTTTACACATTTTGAACAGAGATTTTATTTTAGCTTCACCGCCGGAATCAAAACACTGTCCTCGCTTCCATTTACAATGACCTGAAATTTATATTCCGGCTGATAGAAGTCTTTGGAATCCTTTTCATAGACCAGTATACAAGAAAGTGTGCTTTCACCCCCCCTCACATCGAAAGCTATCAATAGCGCAGCTTTCTTGTCTGCGCCGAGTACGTTTGCGTAGCAAAAATTTCTTCTCGTACGAGTGCACATCATCTGCACGAAGTGCTTTTGTTTTACCGGAAATTTGGGAAAAATTTCCGGTAAAACAAAAAACGCCAGCACCGACCTTAGTCGGAACTGACGTTTTATTAATTTTATGGTTTTAGAATGAATTTCTTACTTATGCCAGACCCGGGCAAATTGTCAGGATCAGTGCAACGATAAGTGCTGTGATCGTTGTATTTAATACGGTTGTGATAAATACATATTTGTAAGAATCTTTGATCTCAACTTCTGCAATTCCTGTTGCAATGATAAATCCAGGGTTTGTCGGTAATGTATCCAATGTCTGGGATGCAAATACAGATACACGGTGCAGAGCACTCATATTGATACCCATGCTTGCAAATGTCTCGGACATGTAAGGTAAGGTAGCGGACAGACCAGCAGGACCGGATCCTGAAGCACCTGTCAGTAATGCGATTGCAAGTACTACTTTGAATAATGCAGGGCCGCCCATATGTAACAGTCCATTTGTCAGTACCGGGAAAGCCGGAGATGCTGCTACAACACCACCGATGGCTCCAAGTAAACCAACCTGAAGAACCAGCATTGTTGTCTGCTCTCCAACCGGTTTGATCAGCTCTTTTAATCCTGAGAATTTTCCGTAATATGGGAAGAAGAAAATCAGGGAAAGAATGATATTGAGCATCATACTTACTAAAATATTCCATCCAAGTCCGTTAAAGCAAATCAGTGTAACAGCGATCGGGATAATGGAAAGTAACCAGTGCGGTGTTTTCTGTCCTTCCGGACGTTTTGGTGCGTTTGGTGCAACGTCGTATACGTGTCCTTTTGCGATTTCTTTTTTAGAGATAATGTTCATCATAACGATGTTCAGGATCAGGACAACTGCGCCACCGATAAATCCAGGAACTGCTGCTGCCATCGGAGATGTACCAAGCATCTGTACAGCGATAACGTTCTGGTCGGATGTAGTACCCGGCATAGAGCATGCTGCAGTTGCAAGTGCTCCTAAAACAACACCAGGGCCCATAGCTCTTGGCATTTTTGCTTTTTCAAACAAGTCCATAGCGATCGGGAATAAGATAAACATCAATACAACAGGGTTCATTCCACTGTAAGCAAGTACTGTACCGATTACATAAATTGTAAGAATTGCAAGAACCGGTTTCATAACTACCTGCTGACCTGCTGCAGCCTGTTTTCTTGCCTTGATTGTAAATAAATCATATAATGCGTTTGCGATGGATAATGCAGCACCACTTGCATTGTATAATGCAGCGATAACACATCCCATCAATACCGGACCAAGCATTGCTGTAACATAGTTACATACGCTTGGTAACATTGTGTCTGTAAATGTTGTCAACAGATTCATTCCGTTAAACAACGCAATCAGCAATGCACATAACGGTGCCAGAATAATCGTGCTGATTCCTTTGTACGCGCCGTAGATCAATACTGCGACACCAACGATAATGCCTATAATACCTAATGCAGCCATTTTCTCTTTATCCTCCTTTGTTTTTTGAGTTCTCTCTATGACTGCCTTTATTATAAAGTATAAATTTTTTATAATCCAATACTTAAATTTTCATAAAACCATATCAAAATTGATATATATATTTTTTTCTATTGCTTTCTCAAACAGTTTTATAGCGTTCTTACTGCTCATTGCGGTTCACTGGTGTTTCACCGTCAAATACAAAAAACTGGTAATCTGTAATTTTCTGTCCTTCCTTCCAGTAAAACAGACTCTGAATTCCCTGCATAGGTTCTGAATTATAAAACCACTGTACCACTTCAGGATTATCAATAAAGCTCTCGTAATTTTCGCAGGTAATACCAAATTGTTCATAACAGTTACAGATGGCTTTGGCTGCATCATAATAATCTGCCACTGGATTGGCTACCTGCAGCGAACTTCCGGTATTCGATGTCGATTTTTCATAAGCATTTAGCAATTTTTGCCATGTATTTCCCTTATAAAAAGGATCAATTTTGTTCCATATGGAAACTCCATCCAGCATATCTCCTGCAATATCAAAAAGTTCACCACCATAAGCGGAAAACGAGGTAGAGATACGTCTTCCTTCATCGACTCCATGTTCACGCAATTTCACCAGTATATTGGCGCACTCTTTGCCACGGATTAAAAATACATATCCATCCGCATCTTCGTTCAGCCCCTGAATTGCATAATAAGAATAGTCCAGATCTTCTGCTCCCTGCTTTACATCTACAATTTTTAAAATATGCAATCCCAGATCTGACAGCGTGTTCTGAAATAATTCCGTCGTATTCTCCTTGGATTCATCCTCTGACATGGTATACAGTACAATGTTTTTAATGTCCGGATTTTTCTGTGCCCATACGCGCACTTCTTCCAGCTCTCCTTCTTCCGAATCACTCATATAGGAAATTCCATACGGTGGCATCAGCTGTCTGGAGTCTGCATAAGAATACGCTGCAATATGAACCGTTTTATTACGTTCTGCATTTTTTGCAATATAAGTTGTCTCCGGAGCATCAATTGGTCCCAGCACCACAAAAGATGCCTGGCTTGCCCCCTGATATAAACTCAGAGCCTTATTTTTATCCGAATTTGTGTTTTCCGAAATAACCCGCACCTTACATCCGTTGATTCCACCATTTTCATTCACCTGCTGCGCCGCATATTCTGCTGCCCAGAGCGCAGATTTTCCCAGTGACTCATATTCTCCGCTCTCCTGTGAAAGTACAACGATTGGAAGTGCTCCTTCCTCCAGACACTGTTCTATTTTTTCCTGAAATGCACTGGCCTGCATATCCCGCAATGCTGCTGTTCTGTACAGTACCAACAATAATCCCACAATCACCAGTGCCTGCCATATTCTATGTTTCATCTTCATAAGCCTCCAGCATAAACCAGAAACAGGTTTCTTTATTTGGTGTACTCTCTGCCCCAAATGGTGCATTGTGCATCCGTAAAATTTCACTTGCTATATTCAGGCCAACCCCCATACCGGCTTTTTCCCGGTCATTTGGTTTTGCCTGATAAAAACGCTTCCAGATATATGGAAGTTTCTCTTTTTCTATTCCAATTCCGTAATCAATCACTTCTACCCGCACACTTCCCTGATACCGCCGGATAATAATACGTGCTTCCTTTTTTTCTCCACAAAATTTCACTGCGTTCGAAGCAAAATTGTAAATAGCACGATAAATCAGCTTCCGGTCCGCATACACTTGCATTGGCTCCGTAGCATCCATTTTAAACTGAAATTCCGGACAGTTGGCACATACACTGGAAATTACTTCCTCAGCTACCTCGTTAATTATAAATGATGTCGGATGCATCTCCATCGTTCCGGACTGCAGTCTGGCCAGATCCAGCGTATCACTGATAAAATTCGTCAATCTGTCCGTTTCATCCAGAATCATTCGGACATGTTCTTCTCTCTTTTCCGGAATCTCTCCGGAAAAAGCATCCAGCATTTCCGCATACATTCGAATTACCGTGAGTGGCGTCTTCATATCATGACTGATATTTGCCACAAAATCCCGACGCAAAGACTCTGTTTTATTAAATTCCCGTTCTGCCAGCTCCAGTGTTTCTGCCAGTTGACGAGCCTCCATGGGGCCTTCTCTGACAAACTCTGTTTCATAATTGCCTTCTGCCATTTTCTGCGCGCTTTTATTCAAATGACGGAATGGACGGGCAAAATATTCCGCCAGCCATACGGATAAAACAGATGCCAGTGCCAGCACAGTAATTGTTACCAGCAGATAGCGACTGTTCAGCAATTTCATTAAAGCATCCACATTTGCCTGTGACCGGCTGATCACAAGCACCTGCCTGGAACCATTTTTATTTGCCAGCACCACTGCCTGCACAGCCCAGCTGGACGCATGGATCCTGTCCTCCACATAATACTGACAAATACCATCCGACTGATTGAGCCGTTTAAATAACGTTTCATCCGCAATATCAGCCTGTTGTGGAGCTTCTTTTTCTCCCCGGTTATTCACGGACAGCAGCACCTTCATCGGATTTTCTGATACAATCTGCACAAAATAATCATTCGATTTTGCCAGCAATGCAATGTTGGTATCGAAATCTGGATCATCATACATCTCCCAGATTGATTGCGCCGCCATACGCAGATCATTTTCTGTCTGTTCCTGATATTTTCCCTCTACCGAAAAATGCAGAACCAGCCAGAACAAGAGTGCCATTGTTCCTGCCAGTCCCATAAATCCGAGCCAGAGGCCAAACATCATCTTATGCCTTTTTTTCTTCAGCATCAAATTTATACCCCGCTCCTCTGTATGTCACAATGTAAGTTCTGTAATTACCAAGTGCATGCCGCAGCATTTTAATCTGGGCATCAACAGTACGGTCATCTCCCATAAAATCAAAGCCCCACACTTTTTCCAACAGCGCATCCCTTGAAAATACGATTCCTCTGTTGCACACAAGGAAAAACAACAGATCATATTCCTTTGGTCGTAATTCCAGACGTTTTCCGTCAACCAGCACCTCTCTGGCTGAAACATTTACGGTAAGTCCCGGAAATTCATATATTTCTCCCCGAACCTTTTCTTCTCTTTTTTCATGCCGCTGCATGATCACCTTCACCCGCGCCATCAGTTCTTTGATGGAAAACGGCTTCACCACATAATCATCTATTCCAAGTTCAAATCCCTGAAGTTTATCATACTCTTCGCCCTTTGCAGACAGCATCAGTGCCGGAATATTTTTCATCTCCCTGATTTTTTGATATGCCTCATATCCATTCATCTCCGGCATCATAATATCCATAATGATCAGATCAAAATCCTGCTGCCGGCACAAATCCAAGGCCTCCCGGCCATTGGAAGCACCTGTCACTTCATAGCCCTGATATTCTGCGAATTCACGGATTCCCATCCGGATTGATATCTCATCATCGACAACCAATATTCTTTTTCCCATAAGTTTTGACTCTCCAACTGTATCTTGAATTTTCTATTCAAGAAAATGTGCTATCACACACTTACGCGTTTAAAACTATCAATAGCACATCTTTCTTGCCCGCGCCGAGCACGGTTGAGAAGCAACAATTTCTTCTCGTGCGAGTGCGCATCGTTTGCACGAAGTGCTTTTATTTGATAGGAAATTTATCGTAATTTCCTATCAAAAAAAGCGGACTGTCGACTGCTATCCAGCCAACTGCCCACCTTATCTTAACAGTAGCACACAGCTGTTTACACTGCCATATTCGCTACCTGTACTATATCGTTTATGCACTGATTTTGCAACTGTTTGACGGTTGTTCCATCATGTATCCAAGTAAAATCTGAAGCACAGACTCATCCTGTGCCTCTTTCCATGCAGCTGAAATTTCAACAGAATGATTCAGCGGACATGTCAAAAATCCCTGTTCATGCACATTTCTTACCCAGGAATTACATACCGCTACACCCAGCCCATTTTCCACATTTACAAGAATTGATTCCATGCTATTTACACTGCATACATTTGGTGTAAATCCATACTTATTTCCAATTGCACGCACTCTCTCAAATTGCATATCCTCTCTCTCATCTGCCAACACAAAAAATGTCTCCTTACAAAAATCTTCCGGTTTCCAGTTTTTCTTCCTGCTGCGAAAGAGCATAGAAGAAAAAAGAATCATCTCCTGTGCATTATCAATCACCACGGACTTCGTATCATACATTTTTGCCACATGATCCTGTAACGTAATGATCAAATCCAGCTGTCCCATCTGGAAACGTGCAGATAACTCCTGCATCGAAAAAGCCTCAAGCGAAATTTTGATTTCCGGATACTCCAGGCGGAGTTCCCGCAGCATCGGCTGCATATATATACCGATATTCCATCCATTGACATATCCGATACGGATTAACCCCTGCCCCATAGTATTTAACCGTTCCACACGTTCTTTTGCTTCTGCAAAACACTGTTTCATTTTGTTAAAGGTCTTCTCATAAATTCTTCCTGCTTCCGTCAATGCAATATGCTTTCCACTTCTGTCAAAAAGCTGCGTATCCAATTCCTTTTCCAAACGTGCGATATTTCTGCTCAGATTTGGCTGAGAAATATAGATTTTCTCTGCTGCTTTACAAAAACTGCCTTCTGCTGCTACTGATAAAAAACTCTGTATCAAAGTATCATTCATCTTATTTCCCCCGTATGTTATCCGATTCATCTCAGTCTGAATTGAGACTCCCACTTCTGTAAGTCTCACGTGCATTCGACTTAAACTGTTTGCAGATATCATATCAGAGAAATATGATAGCTAAATGAAATCTGCTTCCATAGATTTTCACTCTTGCAACATTCTCTTATTTTCATACATTAACTGATCTGCCTGATGAATTGCTTCCCTGATCGGATGCACACCACAGACACCACCAATACTGACAGACAAATGAAGTTCCGGATATTCTGTAATCACAATATCCTCCACTGCTTTTTTAATCCGGATATTTTTCTCTTCCATATCTTTTTCTGTCATTTTTGGGAAAAGCAGCAAAAACTCATCCCCACCATAACGGATTAAAATATCATTGCTCCGTATACAGGATTGGATCGCTGCAGCAATATCCCGCAGCACCACATCACCGGCCGGATGCCCATATGTATCATTTACCCGTTTGAACTGATCCACATCGATGATTTCCACGCATTCCATTCCTTCCATATGGATGATATATGTCTCAAAATAACGCCTGGAATAAGTTCCTGTCAACGGATCTGAAAACAGTTCTCTGTGCTCTCCACGGCTTTTATCCAGTAAAAATCTGGTTCCATTCGCATCTATCCAACGCCCCTCGTTCATTTTGGAAAGCATCTCAAGTACACACGGTGTTCCGTTGATACACAGATACTTTGCAACCACATAAAACATATCTGACCTAGTAAATTCCAGTTTATTCAACATCGTCTTCTGTGTCAGAGCCTGGAACGAAATACAGTTTGTGCAATTGCCACCTGTATCCCAGAAAGCAGCACAGTGCTGGCCTGTTTTCCTCAGGATACCTTTCTGATCGACTTCCAAAACGGCATTGGCTTCCGGATCTACCAGACGGACATAGTCAAAAATCTGTTCAAGCTGTTTCATCGCATTTTGCACTGCTTTTCCTTCTAAATTTTCTCCTTCTGAAAACTCATCCAAAACCGGAAGATCTCCCACTTCCTGCTGCGGTCTGATCAGCTGACCCACTGCTCCGATATAATGATCCGGATGCTGTTCTGACCACAATGAATGAATTCTCAGATCACACCACTCAAAATCACTCCCTTGCGGCATCATGATGCTCATAGAAAATTCCCGATTCTCCGGGGTTGTTGCATCCAACGCATTCTTCAACCGGTGGTAGTCCTTCTGACTCAGATATTTAAAACAGTTTGTATCTTCAACATTTATGACTGTATGACGATACTGCGGCGGTTCGTTCCAGTTTACCACATTTGCCAGTCTGGAAATGGAATCATAATCAAATTGGATTCCACCACTCAATGAAGCAAAAAAATCAATCTTTTCCTGCATCACTTCCAATATTCTCTGTGCACGGTCATTGTGCGGCAGATCTTTCTTCTGCATGATTTCCCTTGCCAGTCGATCAGCTTCATACCGATAAGCAAGATTTTCCTCACTGTACAGTTCTGCTTTTCTTAATTCCGGTGCAATTTCATGCATACACTTTAAAAGCAATGGATTGTATGCACCACATTCTCCATTCAGGATCATCTCCATAGCAGTTTCGTGGTCATAAGCATCCTTATAACACCGTTTACTGGTCAGCGCATCATAGACATCTGCCAATGCCACTACCTGTGCCGAAATCGGAATCTGCTCACCGATCAGTCCATCCGGATAACCGTTTCCGTCCCAGCGTTCATGATGCCATCGACAGATTTCCCAGGCAAAACGAAGCAGTGGTTTTTCCCGCTTTGAAGACATCTGTCTGATAATATCCGCACCAATCGTTGTATGAGTTTTGATGATCTGAAACTCTTCCTTTGTCAATTTTCCCGGCTTATTTAAAATACTTTCCGGAATGCTGATTTTTCCGACATCATGCAGTGCAGAAGCTGTAGTGATCATGGCAATATCTGACTCTGACAGCCCATACTCATCTGTTTTTTTAATCAGCTGATGCAGGAGCAATTCCGTTACCGTACGAACTTGAATGACATGTTCCCCACTCTCGCTGTTTCGGAATTCAACAACATGGCTCAGGATTCCGATCATCAGATTATTGTTTTCTTCCTTTTCATAAATCTGATCCGAAACCATCTGCATCAGCCGTTTCTGGTTTGCATGTAAGTTGATCGTATTCTGTACACGCTTCCTTGTGATAAACGCATCAAACGGTCTGCAAATATAGTCTTCTGCTCCAAAAATATATGCCCGCTCAATAACAGCTTTTTTTTCCTCCGAAGAGATTATGATTACAGGAATTTCATTGATCCAGTGAAATGTATTCATACGCTCCAAAACCTGAAATCCGTTCATTTCCGGCATATTGATATCAAGAAGCATCAAATCTATTGTGAGATTCTGCTGAAGTATGTGTATTGCTTCGCGTCCATTTTCCGCTTGCACATATTCATATTCATCACCAAGAATTGTCATCAGAACCTGTCTATTCAATTCATTATCATCAACAATCATAATTTTCGCTTTTATTTTCATGAGTATCTGATTTCTCCTGTCGTGTAGTTCTTTTTTCGAAAGAAAATCATCCGGTTCTTTTATCTTCTGTCCTGACTTTCTCTACTACTTATATCAGATTTTTCGTTTCTGATATTATGCTCTTTTTCCATAGCATGGTTTTTCGCTTTTTCTTCATACATCCGCTGATCTGCCAGAATTCGAATCTCTGCTGTACTGTTATCCTCCATCGGATACACAGCATAGCCACAGCTACAACCGACAGACAGTTCCGTTCCATCAATGAGAAAAGGACGACATATAGCTGTAATAATGCGCTCCTTCATTTTCTGACACTGCTCCTCATCCATGTTGGCACTGACGATAATAGCAAATTCATCTCCACCAATACGGAAAGCATAATCCTTTTCGCGGACACAGTCATAAAGACGCATGGCCACACCTTTTAACAACTTATCACCCATATCATGCCCATAGGTATCATTGACAGGTTTAAATCTGTCAAGATCCAGGTAAAACAGCACAAATGGATGCTTTTTCTTCTCTTTGATCCGCAGAATAGAACTGAAATACCGCTCATTAAATAATCCGGTCAGGCCATCTGTATTTGCAATATTCTTCATCTTCACCTGCTGTCCATTATCCTGTGCGATTAGCAAAAAACGTACCAGATTTCCGTCTTCATCCCACTCAATCGGTACAATATTCATTATTTTGTAGACATCCTGATTTCTTTCACGATATTCAAATTTCAGGATATCACCTTTTTTTCGCAGGACGCGGTTTAGATACTCCGGTGCAAGTAACTGCCCGATTTTTGCATTTTCCGTTTCTGTCATACATACATATTTTCTGGAAACAGTCTCAACCATCATCTGATAGTTTCCTGTCTCTGGATAAATCATATGATCCAATACATGCTCATGATATTCATAACGATTCGTTTTTAGATTACATACAGAAAAACGGTCTACAATCTGTCCAATTCCGGAAAACAGCTCGTCTGCCAACTGTTTTTTATACTCAAGTTCCCTTTTTTCCACTTCTTTTCTCTGAAATTTCTTTCTGACTTCGTTTCCTGCTATAATTGCAAGGAACAAACTCACCCCACATGCAAATATAGCAAAGATAAGGCATGTGATATTCTGTACTTTCCGCATTCCGGCATCTACTACTGACTGCTGTACCATTCCGACAATACTCCAGTCCTCAATCCCAACAGGCTGATAGACCAGATAATACTGTTGATTATTGTAAGTACAGAACACACTTCCGGATTTTCCATCTGAAATTTCTTTCTGGAATATCTCCCCACTATCTCCGCGAAATGCATTTGCATCATTAAGCGCCTGTATCATATTATGCATATATGTCTTTACTTCCGTCTTTGATTCCACTGAAAAAAGAATCGTGCCATCCGGTTTTAAGATATAGCAATCACTTTTTCCTTTATAGATATCTCCCACAATATTGGATGAGAGTTTATCGTTATCATAACTGACCGCCAGCCCTGTATAAGTCACACCATCCATTTCAATTGGTTCAGACATCGGAATGGCAAAAACAACTTTCCGCTTGCCACTGCTTGCTATGTAACTGGAGACAATAGGTTTCTCCGTCTCATACATCCCCTGAAACACATTTCTAATAGAATCTGCTGTTCCTTTCCGTTCTGCTGCTGTTACAAAATTATTATTCTCATTAAACAGGTAAAAATCACTGTATGCCCAGTCAGATTTGCGTTTTGCATATTCTTTCCAATTATATGTTATCTCTCCTGAATCTGCCAGTTTCTGAAGTTCATTGTCCCAGTCATACAAGGCATTCCAGTTTCGTTCTGCAAATAGTGCAAATGTCCGGTTTACCTGCTCATACGTTGCCAGTAGATGTTCACTACTTTCCTTAGAAATCTCTTCCCGAATATACTGGTCATAGCCGATGATCCCCATACCCAATGCTACCATTACACATATCGACAGCAATATGATCTTCGCCTGTTTTTTTCTTCTTTTTTCCCTCATACGTTTTTCCTGCTTTCTTATCTGTGCCAAAAGTTACGCTCCTGCTGAAACTACGAAAAACATCTCACAAAAAAACTGTATCTGTCACTTTTTATTTTCTTATACCTTGATCTGCATGCTCTGGATTATAAATGGAATACCCATTTTTCCCTGCCCGCTTTGTCTCATACAAAGCCTGATCTGCATGTCGGTATAGTTTTATAAATGTATTACCACTTTCTGGTGCCAGTGCTACACCGACACTGATCGTAATACTCTGATTATCCATTTCTGCAATCTTCATCGCTGGAATCTTTTTCAGTAAATCGTTGATTTTTTGTTCTACATTCTCATGCTCAGAAATATCCCGCATTAAAATAACAAATTCATCACCTCCGATACGTCCTAAGATATCATCTTCACGAAACTGCTTCTGTAAAAATCTCCCCAGCATACTTAAGACCTTATCACCGACAATATGTCCATAATTGTCATTCACGCTTTTAAAATAATCCACATCCAGAATAATAAAACCATGCAGCCCCTTCTCCTGCTGTAAAATCTGCTCGATAAACTTCTGTGTATAGTCTTTGTTATATAATCCTGTCAGTGTATCATGCTGTGCTACTGCCAGCAATTTCACTTTTTCCTGATGGTTCTTATATCCAATATAAATGAACAATATTACTACCAACACACAGAATACAAACAAAAAAATTGCTTCATATTTCTGAATGAAATCATACGTTTTCTGTGCTGCTTTAACCGGAACAATATAGCAAAGCATCCAGTCATTCATTCCTATTGGCATATATGTCATATAATAATTCTCTGCATTTGTATTATCTAAGCTTAAACGAATAAATCCCGATTCGTTATCACTAAAATCTTGCTGGATCTTATTCAGCGTATCTTTCTGATTTTCATTTTTTTCTGCATAATAAGTAAATAAATTATTACCATATATAAACTGTTTTTTTTCACCATTTCCATCCTCGTATGCAATAATTTTTCCAGTATGATTAACGATAAGTGTATCGCCTTCCCCATCAAATAAATCATCAAATAGCATGTGGCTTAATGCTGTTACATTATAAGAGCCTCCCAGAATTCCAATCACTTCTTGATTGTTATCATACACCGGCACACCGAGAACTACTCTTGTTTCCTGATCCACACTGCTTTCTAAAGGATCGCTCAATGTTTGCTGTCCGTTCATTGCTTCTTTAAAATAACGTCTGTGATAAACATTTTTTACCGCACCATTATCATAATATGCGGTTCCATCCGGTTCTATCAATGCGAGACGCTCTAACTCAGTAGATTCAGAAATACTGACCAACTTATCCAGATGATCCTGAGAAATTAATTTCCCATCATTTCCCATTTCCTTTGCCAGTTCATTTAGGTATTGATAGTGAATAACTAAAATTTTACGTAAATGTTCACTCTGGCGCGTTACATTACTCATCATTGTTCTCTGCGAATTTTTCTCCACAAATTGCTGTACTCCGGCAAAAAATACTAAAATGCCAATCATCATCGCAATAATAAAAGCAGTTGTTGCAACAATATATTTTTTTATTTGCGATGTCTTTTTTCTCATCTGTTTCTCCTTGTATCTTCAACTTTATTATTTCTTATTTTTATAATACCAAATAAACAATTTACAATAAAGTTTTTTTTCAAGTTTACTATAACATAAAAAACCTCAGAAATTTATCATTTCTGAGGTTTTAAGAGGCGACAACCAGATTCGAACTGGTGATAGAGGTGTTGCAGACCTTTGCCTTACCACTTGGCTATGTCGCCATATTCAATTAATAAATCCGTTATATTATAACATTTTCAAATAAATACGTCAATATAGAAAAATTTATTTTGAAAATAATTACTTACGAAAAAACTCCCCGAGTAGGGCTCGAACCTACAACAACTCGGTTAA
>UMES01011154.1_pt1 | contig 20111 bp, 10 predicted proteins | sample 1964791 | NCBI WGS metagenome assembly UMES01 (sample SAMEA4836024, study PRJEB28245) | human gut metagenome | biome: gut microbiome; material: fecal sample | place: Denmark | collected 2008
AGTTTGGCTCTCTCTGCTCTGAAGCTCACTACGACGCCGCACGCAAAATAGCCGCCGAAGGCATCGTCCTGCTGCAGAACAAGGGCCGCGTGCTGCCCATCGACACTCTGAAGGCACGCCGCGTGCTCGTCGTCGGCGAGAATGCCATCAAGATGATGACCGTAGGCGGCGGCAGCTCTTCGCTCAAGGCGCAGCATGAGGAACTGCCTCTCGACGGTCTGAAGGCTTGTCTCGAAGGCATGAACATCGAGGTTGACTATGCCCGCGGATATGTTGGCGACATCACAGGCGAGTACAACGGTGTAACCACAGGACAGCAACTTGCTGACAGCCGCTCGCCCGAAGAGCTTATAGCCGAAGCCGTAGACAAGGCGCGCAAGGCCGACTACGTGGTGTTCTTCGGCGGACTCAACAAGAGCGACTATCAGGATGCCGAGGGCCACGACCGCAAGTCTTTCGCCCTGCCCTATGATCAGGACAAGGTGGTCGAGGCTCTTGCCAAGGCCAACAAGCGTCTGATATTCGTCAACATATCGGGCAACGCCGTGGCAATGCCGTGGAAGAGTTCGGTGCCCGCAATAGTTCAGGGCTGGTTCCTCGGCTCAACGGCAGGCCATGCTCTTGCCGACGTGCTGACAGGACGCACCAACCCGTCGGGCAAACTGCCCTTCACATGGCCGGCATCGCTCAACGATGTGGGTGCGCACAAGCTCAACACATATCCCGGAACATGGCGCGCCGACAAGAAAATCATTGACGAAGAGTATAAGGAAGGCATCTTTGTGGGCTACCGCTGGGCTGACAAGGAGAAGACAAAGCCGCTCTTTGCCTTCGGACACGGCGAGAGCTACACGAGCTTCAAGATAGGCAAGGCAAAGGCAAGTGCCGCAAGCATCACCACAGCCGACAGCCTTTCGTTCACCGTCAGCGTCACCAACACGGGCAAGGTGGCAGGCTCTGAGACGGTGCAGCTCTACATTCACGACTGCGAGTCGTCGCTTCCGCGCCCCTACAAAGAGCTTAAAGGATTCAAGAAAGTTTATCTCCAGCCGGGCGAAACCAAGGAAGTAACCATAACAATAGGCAAAGACGCCCTCAGCTTCTACGACGACAAGGCTGCCAGCTGGACCGCGGAGCCGGGACAGTTTGAGGCTCTCGTGGGCAATGCTTCAGACAATATTGTGAGCAAAGTGGCGTTTACTCTGAAATAGTCATTGACATCTAAAGACATAAATCATATGATGAAAATAAGCAAAATACTGACAACTGCGGCTGCACTGCTGCTGACCGGGGCGGTGAGCGCGCAGAACCAGGAGATGGATAAGTTTGTTGACGGCCTCATGTCGCGCATGACTCTGCACGAGAAGATTGGTCAGCTTAACCTTCAGGTGGCAGGCGACATAACCACGGGACAGGCCCAGGACTCTGAAGTAAGCGGCAAGATAAAGGCCGGAGAGATTGGAGGCGTGTTCAACCTGAAGGGCGTCGACAAGATAAAGGCACTGCAGAAGCTGGCCGTTGAGAAGAGCCGGCTGGGCATTCCGCTGCTTGTGGGCATGGATGTGATACACGGATACGAGACGATATTCCCCATTCCGTTCGCGCTTTCATGCAGCTGGGACCTCAACGCCATAGAGCGTGCTGCCCAAATAGCCGCAAAGGAGGCCACGGCCGACGGCATCAACTGGGTGTTCAGCCCTATGGTAGACATCTGCATAGATGCCCGCTGGGGCCGCATATCTGAGGGAAACGGCGAAGACCCCTATCTCGGCTCACGCATAGCCGAGGCCATGATTCGCGGATATCAGGGCGACTACAGCAGCAACGCCAACGTTATGGCATGCCTGAAGCACTTCGCCCTGTATGGCGCCGTTGAGGCGGGACGCGACTATAACACCGTTGACATGAGCCGTCTGCGCATGTATAACCAATATCTCGAGCCTTACCGCGCCGCCGTAAAGGCAGGAACGGGCAGCGTGATGACATCGTTCAACCTGGTTGACTATGTGCCGGCAACGGCCAACAAGTGGCTTCTTGAGGATGTGCTGCGCAACCAGTGGAAGTTCGACGGCTTCGTTGTGACCGACTACGGCTCTATAGGCGAGATGCTGAGCCACGGCGTTGGCGGTTCGCTGAAAGACTGTTCGGCAGCTGCCCTCAATGCCGGCACCGACATGGACATGTGCTCCATGGGATTCATCGGCACGCTGGAGCAGTCGGTAAAGGACGGAACGGTGAGCGAGGAGGCCATCAACAAGGCATGCCGCAGGGTGCTCGAGGCTAAATATAAGCTGGGACTTTTTGCCGATCCGTACAAATACTGCGACACGAAAAGGCGCAAGCGCGACATCTTCACAGACGAAAACCGCGCCGAGGCAAGGCGCATTGCCACCGAGACATTTGTGCTGCTGAAGAACGACAAGTCGTTGCTGCCGCTGAAGAAGCAGGGCAAGATAGCGCTGATAGGTCCGCTGGCAGACACCCGCGCCAACATGGCGGGCACATGGTGCGTGGCCTACACTCCCGACAAATACCCGACGCTGAAGGAAGGAATGGAGCGCGCGCTGGCCGGAAAAGCAGAACTTCTGTATGCGCAGGGATGCAACCTGATGGCCGACTCGGCACGTCAGCGCGCGGCAGAGTTCGGCAAGAACATAACGAGAGGCGACGACGCACAGCTCAAGGCAGAGGCTCTCGAGGCGGCACGCAAGGCCGATGTGATAGTGTGTGCCATGGGCGAGAGTGCCGACATGTCGGGCGAATGCTCGAGCCGCACGAGTCTTGTGCTGCCCGACGTTCAGCGCGAGCTGCTCGCCGAGCTTGTGAAGATGGGCAAGCCGGTGGTGATGCTCAACTTCTCGGGCCGTCCGACGGTGCTTACTTGGGAGCAAAATAATGTGGACGCGATACTGAACGTATGGTTCGGAGGCAGCGAGGCAGCCGACGCTATATGCGACGTGGTGTTCGGTGACGTGGCTCCGAGCGGCCGTCTGACCATGACATTCCCGCGCAACGAGGGCCAGATACCAATCTATTACAACCATCTCAACACGGGACGCCCCGTGCCCGAAGGCACAAAAGAGTTCCGCAAGTATGCCAGCAACTATCTCGACGAGGTGAACGACCCGCTCTACCCCTTCGGCTACGGCCTGAGCTACACGAGCTTCAGCTACGGCAAACTGAGCGTTACGGGCAGCGGACGCAACTTTAAGGCAGCGGTGACGGTGAGCAACACGGGCAACTATGACGCCGACGAGGTGGTGCAGCTCTATGTGCGCGACCCCGTGGCATCTATCAGCCGCCCCGTAAAGGAACTGAAAGGCTTCAGCCGCATACACCTGAAGAAGGGCGAGAGCCGCACCGTTGAGTTCGACATCACCGAAGACGACCTGTCGTTCTACGACGCCGAAGGCCGCAAGGTGTTCGAGCCGGGCGAGTTTCATATCATGGCAGGCCACGACAGCCGCTCGCTGCAGAGCGTGACAATAACGGCAAAATAAAAAAAAACGGGCCGTAAATTTTGTGTGTTCGCAATATTGTCTTATCTTTGCAGGAAGAGATAAACCTATGTCTCACAGAACCTTACAAAGGCCGCGGAGGCATGTTCCGGCTAAGCATAAGACAGCGATGAGAAACATATTTTTACTTATTATATGGCTTGTTCCGGTGGTGGCGTCAGCTGATGCCGCACGCACGGACTCGGTTTACAGATGCATTGACGAGGCCATCGCCAATGCATCTGTTTATTTATCCAAGCGCGAGGCACGCATTGCAGGCCTCAAGCGGCAGTTTGACAAGAGCCGCGGATATGCCGTGCGATATGCGGCAGCATTCAGAATATACAGGGAATACAAGGCTTTCGTGAACGACTCGGCCATAACATGGCTCGGCAGGGCCGAACGGATGGCGCGCAGCCAGGGCGACATGATGAGCGCCAACCACTGCACTGCGCTGAGGGCCTTTCAGTGTTCAACGGCCGGAATGTATATGGAGTCGGACGAACTGCTGGCCTCTATCAACACCGGAGAGCTAAACCGCGAAGGCAGGCTGGCATATTACGCCGCGCGCAACCATCTCTACAAGGAGCTGGGATTCTACACAAAGATAGGCAGACTGAAGGAAAACTATGGCCGGCTGGAAAGGATGTATGCCGACTCGCTGGCGGCACTGGCCGACAAGAACAGCGACATGTATCTGCAGCTGATGGAGATTGAGCGGTACAACAGCAACGACCCGGCCGGCGCGCTGCGCTACAACGACATGAGGATGAAGGGCGTAGACCGACAGTCGCACGAGTTCTCGATAATTGCCTACTACCGCTTTCTCGACTACAAGAGGATGAACGACACCGACAACTGGACCTACTGGCTGGCAATGTCGGCGCTGGGCGACATACGCAACGCCGTGATGGACCAGGGCGCGCTGTGGGAACTGGCCAACTATCTGAACACGACGGGCGACATGGCACGGTCGTATAAATACATAAACTTTGCCTGGAACTGCGCCGAGAAGTTCGGCACGAGGGTGAGAAGCAACCAGATCTCGCCCGTGCTCACATCCATAGACAGCAGCTATCAGACCATAATGCAGAAGCAGAAGGAGCGCCTCGTCATCATGGTGCTCGTGATAAGCCTCTTCGCCGTGTCGGTGCTTGTGCTGCTCATATATGTCAACAAGCAGCGCGGCAAGCTGAAGCTGACGCGCGACGAGCTCAGCCGCAAGAACAGGCAGCTGATGAAGCTCAACAAGGAGATGCAGCAGGTGAACGAGAACCTGGACGAGAGCAACCGCCAGCTGACCGAGACCGACCGCCAGCTGCACAAGGCCATAGGCAGCCTGAACGAGTCGAACAGGGTGAAGGAGAAATACATCGGCCTGTTCCTCAGGCAGTGCTCTATATACATAGACAACATGGAGAGGATGAGAAAGGAGGTGCTGACGATGCTGAAGAACAAGCAGCACACGGAACTGATGAGCAAGATGAAGTCGCACGACTTCAGAGACCGCCAGCAGCAGGAGCTCTTCGACATATTCGACACCACGTTCATCCACCTCTTCCCCACCTTTGTCGACGACTTCAACAAGCTGCTGCGCCCCGAGGAGCGCATACATCTCGACGACACGTCGCGCCTGAACACCGACATAAGGATATTCGCGCTGATACGCCTCGGCATTGACGACAGCTCAAAGATAGCCGAGTTTCTCCACTATTCGGTCAACACAATCTACAACTACCGCGCACGCATCAAGAACGGCGCGACATGCGGCAGGGACGAGTTTGAGAAGAAGGTGAAGGAGATAGGCGTGCCGCAGCACACGCAGACCGAAGGCGACGGCAAGTCTGAAGCCGGCACGGCGCAATAACACATAACGCCATACTGGCAGCAATCGCACAAGGTACGGCGGCCTACAGCCCGACCATTGCATAACCCATTGACGCTCAAGGCGTTGCAAAAGGTCATCTTTCAGCTTCTGAAAGGTGGCCTTTTAGCGTGCAATATGTGGTCTTTTGCAATGCGAAAGGACACATATTGGAAAACCAGGGGGAAACACTTACCCATGACAAGGGCTGAAAATACTGAAACATTTGGGATAATCCTTTGCCGTTAAGGCTATTTTTCTTATTTTTGCAACATAGCTCCTGCACGCCCACGACAGGGCAACGGCTGCAGGACGGGCCGTAAGCAGACCGCACGCGGACACACGGCTACGGCAACGGACAACACGATAATACGCAAACAACAATGGACAGAGAGCGACGCTCGAACATTATGCCTTATGGCATAGTACAAAAACAACACTGCTGCGTCATATCTACAGCCACGGCAACTCATGCCGCCGCAGGCCGCAACGGCACACCGGCAAGCAGCCGGCGCACACAAGCCACACGGCCACAAGACAAAACCTGAAAAGCATAATAACAGAAGGCATAATTAGCACAGCCGCGCCCCCGGCCACGAAACACTAACGGCAAGGGGACGGAGGACTGAAAAAGCCGGCAAAAAACATATAAAAACAAACAAAAAAATGAAACCCACAAACTACCATCTTTTCGACTTTCTCGACTTCGACGTCAGCCTTAGCCGCAACGAGTCGCTATGGAAGGCATGCAAACCCTCGGCCGTGTTCGAGAACGACGGCGACATCTGCGTGCTCGTTCCGTTCCAGAAGCAGATACTGGCCAACGACATGGCAGCCGACACCGGCGTGCCGCGTGAGGAATATACGCTCATCATCAGGCAGTATGAGCCAAAGATCCTGCGCCTGTTCATAGGCTTCGGCGAGGAGCAGATGACCGACGAGTCGGAGATGTTGCAGATGAGCGACAGGGTTAAGAAGACGCCGCTGAGCGTAAGCTTCGGCAATGGCCGATGGACCGTCACCGACCCCGAAGGCACCGTCAGGGCCGTTATCAACATACAGGAGCCCGAGCTCGACCGCTGGAGCACGCTGCTGCCCGACCCGCAGGAGACGCTCGACATAAGGCTGTATCCCGACGGAAAGCGCGAGATACGCCTGGCCGCCTACGACCACTTCTCGCCTCCGCGCTACGACGCGCTGCCCATAGGCTTCTGCAAGCTTGACGGACAGAAGGAGCGCGCCACGATGTCGTTCGAGTGCAAGGCCGACGAATGCTTTGCCGGAACGGGCGAACGCTTCACCAAGATGGACCTCAGCGGACAGACGTTCTTCCTCAAGAACCAGGACGGACAGGGCGTAAACAACCGCCGCACATATAAAAACATTCCGTTCTACGTGTCGAGCCGCATGTACGGAGCATTCTATCACACCTGCGCCCACAGCAAGCTGTCGCTCGCCGGAGTGTCAACGCGCTCGGTAGAGTTCCTCAGCGACCAGGCCATGCTCGACGTATTCCTCATCGGCGGCGACTCTATGGAGGAGATTATCCGCGGCTACCGCGACCTGACGGGCTACCCCTCGATGCCCCCGCTATGGAGCTTCGGCGTGTGGATGAGCCGCATGACATACTTCAGCGCCGACGAGGTGAACGAAATCTGCGACCGCATGCGCCGCGAACACTATCCTTGCGACGTGATACACTTGGACACAGGATGGTTTAAGACCGACTGGCTGTGCGAATGGAAGTTCAACGAAGAGCGCTTCCCCGACCCCGAAGGCTTCATCCGCGGCCTGAAGGACAAGGGCTACCGCGTAACTCTGTGGCAGCTGCCCTATGTGGCTGAGGATGCAGAACAGATTGACGAGGCGCGCAAGAACCACTATATCTGCACGCTGACAAAGCAGCAGGAGGGCGAAGGTTCTAACTTCTCGGCCCTCGACTACGCCGGAACAATCGACTTCACCGACCCCGCCGCCACCGAGTGGTACAAGGGTTTGCTGCGCCGTCTGCTGAACATGGGCGTGGCAGCGATAAAGACCGACTTCGGCGAAAACATCCACATGGATGCCGTCTACAAGAACATGAAGCCCGAACTGCTCAACAATCTCTATGCGCTGCTGTATCAGAAGGCTGCCTATGAGGTTACCAAGGAGGTTACGGGCGACGGCATAGTATGGGCAAGAGCTGCCTGGGCGGGCTGCCAGCGCTATCCTCTGCACTGGGGAGGCGACTCCTGCAGCTCGTGGGACGGCATGGCCGGATCGCTCAAGGGCGGACTTCATTTCGGTCTGTCGGGCTTCGCCTTCTGGAGCCACGACGTGCCCGGATTCCACACTCTGCCCAACTTCATGAACTCACGTGTACGTGATGACGTCTACGTCCGCTGGACTCAGTTCGGCGTCTTCTCGTCACACATCCGCTATCACGGCACCAACAAGCGCGAGCCTTGGCACTATCCTGCCATCGCCCCGATAGTGAAGAGATGGTGGCAGCTGCGCTATAAGCTCATACCTTACATCCTTCAGGAGAGCCGTAAGGCCGTAAGCGGCGGCTCAACGGTGCTCCAGGCACTGATATTCCATCACCCGGACGACCCCATGTGCTGGCATATCGACGACGAATATTACTTCGGCGACGACTTCCTCGTGGCTCCCGTGATGAACAGCGAAGGCCGCCGCGACGTCTATTTGCCTGAAGGCAACTGGGTAAACTTCTTCACCGGCGAGCGCTACAGCGGCGGAAAGTGGCTCAAAGACCTCAATGTGCCGCTCGAACTGATGCCCGTCTATGTGCGCGAAGGTGCCGTCATCCCGGTTTATCCCGAGCCCGTTGACTGCACGGACGACATGGACCTGAGCAAGACAGAATATATAAAGATTGACGGAAGGTTTGGAGGGATTGAGTGGTAATAGGTTAAATTGGTAGTTAAAGGAGTTAAAGTAGTTATCGCCGGCCGTGCCGGCTAGGAGTTAAAGCCATTAGTCTGAACGCTTATCGTCAATCTTACAATAAGTAAACAGACATTTAAGACAATAGCTTCTGCCATAAGCAGGAACGCAAAGCGATAACTTCTTTAACAACCCTAACCACCTGACAATCAGCAACAAAATAAAAAATATAGAGTCATTTGCCCGCAATGCCAATGGCTTTAGCCCTTAACCGGCACGGCCGGGGACAACACTTCAGACCTATCTAACCGCCTGACAATCAGCAATTAAATAAAAATATAGAGTCATTTACCAACAAGACAAATGACTTTAACTCCTAGCCGGCACAGCCGGCGATAACTCCTTTAACTACTATAACTACTTATTGAACATGTGGAAAAAGAATCTTGAAGAAACAAAACAGCGATACATACAATGGTGGAACCACAAAGGCATTGTGCTGAACATGTGGGAACACTTTCAGGAAGGCGTCAAGCCGCATGCTGATGTGCCTGCACCGCCAGCCCCAAAGGACCTCAACCAGAAATGGTTCGACCCGAAATGGCGCGCAGAATACCTCGACTGGTACGTGGCTCACAGCTGTCTGAAGGCTGATATGCTGCCCGTTGCAAACACACAGCTTGGCCCCGGCTCGCTCGCCGCTATCCTGGGAGGCGTGTTCGAGGGCGGAGAGGACACGATATGGATACACCCCGACCCTGACTTCACCGACGACATAAAGTTTAATCCGGAGCATCCCAACTGGCTGCTGCACAAGCAACTGCTGACGGAATGCAAGAAGAAGGCCAACGGCAACTATTATGTAGGCATGCCCGACCTCATGGAAGGCATGGACGTTCTGGCGGCTCTGAAGGGCACCGACAAGGTGCTGATGGACACGGTTACGCAGCCCGAGGTGCTGGAACGCCAGATGCAGCAGATAAACGACATCTACTTCAAGGTGTTCGACGAGCTTTACGACATAGTGCGCGAGGGCGACGAGATGGCCTTCTGCTACTTCTCTTCGTGGGCACCGGGCAAGATGAGCAAGCTGCAGAGCGACATATCAACGATGATAAGCGTGGAAGACTACCGCCGCTTTGTGCAGCCGTTCATTCGCCAGCAGTGCCAGAAGATTGACTACACGCTGTACCATCTGGACGGCGTAGGCGCTCTTCATCATCTGCCGGCGCTGCTCGAGATTGAGGAACTCAACGCCATACAATGGACTCCGGGCGTGGGAGAGCCACAGGGAGGCTCGCCTAAATGGTACGACCTGTACAAGAAGATACTGGCAGGAGGCAAGAGCATAATGGCATGCTGGGTAACGCTCGACGAGCTGCGGCCGCTGCTCGACAACATAGGAGGCAACGGAGTGCATATAGAAATGGACTTCCACAACGAGGACGAGGTGGAGAAAGCCATGCGCATCGTTGAGGAATATCAGGAAGACGAGGCCAAGAAGCCGCAGCAGGAGGACAACACCATACGCATAAACAGCGGCAAGAGCGACGCCGACAAAGAGGTGGAGGCCATAATAGAGAGCGCCGAGCGCGAATTCAAGGAGCTTACAGGAAAGGACGAAAAGGCTCCTGCCGACTGGCTCGACGGCTGCCCCATCGTATCGGCAGGACGCAACCGCATACTCGTAATCGACGGAGCAATGGGCACGATGATACAGAGCCGACGCCTCGGCGAGGCCGACTTCCGCGGCGAAAGGCTTGCCGGGCATGACGTGAACGTGAAGGGATGCAACGACCTGCTGTGCCTTACGCGCCCCGACGTCATTGAGGACATTCACCGGAAGTATCTCGAAGCCGGAGCAGACATCATCGAGACTAACACCTTCAACGCGCAGCGCATATCCATGGCAGACTATCATCTGGAGAGCTTCTGCCGCGAGATAAACCTCGAGGCGTGCCGCATAGCGCGCAAGGCAGCCGACGAATATACCGCCAAGACACCGCACAAGCCGCGCTTCGTGGCAGGTTCGATTGGTCCGACGAGCAAGACTTGCTCAATAACATCAGACACCACACAGCCGGGCTGGCATGCCTTCAGCTACGACACTCTGCGCGACGCCTACGCAGAACAGGCCGAAGCGCTGATTGAAGGCGGCGTCGACGCCCTGCTGATAGAGACGATATTCGACACAAAGAACGCGCAGGCGGCCATCGAGGCGGCACGCGGAGCAATGCGCAAGGCAGGCAAACGTCTGCCGCTGATGCTGAGCTTCAGCATAGCCACTGCCGACGGACACAACATGCTGGGACAGAGCATCGGAGAGTTCCTCGAATCCGTTGCCGGCAGCGACATCATGTCGGTTGGCGTAAACTGCTGTTCTGACGTAAGCCTTGCCGCCGACATGCTCGTACATCTCGGCAAGACTACGCCCTACATGATAAGTCTTTACCCCAACGCCGGCATGCCCGACGCCGAGGGACGCTACAGCCACACGCCCGAGATGCTGCAGCGCGAACTGTGGCCGCTGATAGAGTGGCACGTGCTGAACATCGTGGGAGGATGCTGCGGCACAACCGACATGCACATCAGAAAGCTTGCCGAAGCCGTGGTTCCCGCCGAAGGACTTGCCCTTTCGCCCCACCCTGCGCAACCATCTGATAATGAGGGCGTTGCAAAAGGTGGTCTTTTAGGCTCCAATATGCCGTCTTTTAGCGTGCAAAAGGTGGCCTTTCACAATGCAAAAGGTGACCTTTCAGAAAACCACGGGCACGACCATGCCGCCGAACCCTGTGAATGCTGCGCGCCGAAGGCAGCAAACGAGCCGTCGGCAGCCGACGAGATATTCGACGCCATACTGCAAGGCAACGCCGACAAGGCAGCCGAAGCGACGCAAAAGGCAGTAGACGCAGGCATGGCTCCGCAGGACATCATCAACAGTCAGATGATACGCGCCATGGGCGAGGTGGGCCAGCGCTTCCAGGACGGCAAGGCCTTTGTGCCCCAGCTGCTCATGGCAGGACGCGCCATGAAGGCCGCCCTCGTGCTGCTCAAGCCGCTCATGGCAGGCAAGGCCGACGTTACGATAGGCCGCGTGGTCATCGGAACGGTGAAGGGCGACCTGCACGACATAGGCAAAAACCTCGTGGCATCGATGCTCGAGGGCAGCGGCTTTGAGGTGATAAACATCGGCATCGACGTGCCGAGCGACAAGTTTGTAGAGGCTCTGAAGGACAACCACGCCGACATCCTGTGCATGAGCGCCCTGCTTACCACGACAATGACCTACATGAAGGACGTCATCAAGGCCGTGGAAGACGCCGGACTGCGCGACAAGGTGAAGATTATGGTGGGCGGAGCGCCCGTAAGCCAGGCCTTCGCCGACGAGATAGGAGCCGACGGATACAGCGACAATGCCAACGAAGCAGTGAAGGTGGCAAGGGAGCTGGTGAAGGGAAAAGAATAATATTTCAAGGAGTTAAAGGAGTTAGAGTAGTTAAAGGAGTTAAAGCCAAATGCCCTGCCGGTTATTAACAAGGCTAAATACGCCGGTCATTACATCATCTGCAGCGCATCGGTCTCATTACTCCCATAAGTCATACATCCCCCATAAAGCCGCCAACCGGCTGCAAGGCTAATGACTTTAACTACTGAGCGGGCACAGCCCGCGATAACTCCTTTAACTACTATAACTACCAAATAAACAACATATCCATGAACTCACAATCATTACATGGCCTCGACTGGGGCATACTTATAGCATACTTCGTCATCCTGCTTGCCATCGGTATATGGGCAAGCACCAAGCGCAAGAAGGGCAGCAGCCTGTTTCTTGCCGAACATTCTCTGCGCTGGCACCACATAGGATTCTCCATGTGGGGCACCAACGTAGGCCCCTCCATGCTCATAGCGTCGGCAAGCGCCGGCTTCACCACGGGCGTCGTGTCGGGCAACTACGCATGGTACGCCTTCGTCTTCATAGCCCTGCTGGCCTTCGTCTTCGCCCCGCGCTATCTCGGCAGCAAGGTTTCCACCCTGCCCGAGTTTATGGGCCTGCGCTTCGGACAGTCCACACGCAACATGCTGGCGTGGTATACCATCGTCACGATACTCATCTCGTGGCTCGCGCTGACGCTCTTCGCGGGCGGCATAATCATACGCCAGGTGTTCGGCATACCCATGTGGATGTCGGCATTCCTGCTGCTCGGCATCTCCGCCTTCTTCACAATGCTCGGCGGACTGAAGGCCGTGGCCTACACCAACGTATATCAGATGGTGCTGCTCATACTCGTTTCGGCCACGCTGACCTTCGTAGGAATATACCGTCTCGGCGGCGACTCGTTCACAGGAGGCATCGCCGTGCTGGCCAATCCCGACATTGTGCCGTCTAATTACTGGAACCTCTTTCAGCCCAACAGCGACAAAGACTTCCCCTGGCTGCCCATTCTGCTGGGCTATCCCATAAGCGGACTGTGGTTCTGGTGCACCGACCAGTCGATGGTTCAGCCCGTACTGGCAGCCAAAGACCTCAGCGAAGGACAGAAGGGAGCCAACTTTACGGGCTGGCTGAAGATACTCGACGTGGCCATATACATCATCCCCGGCATCGTGTGCTTCGCCCTCTGGAAGACCGGTTTCTTCGGAAATATGACCATTGAGGCCGACAACGCCTACATGACTCTCGTGTCGAGCCTCTTCCCCGTGGGCATGGTTGGCCTCGTGCTTGCCGTTCTCACCGCCGCGCTCATCAGCACCATAGGCTCTGCGCTCAACGCCTTGAGCACGGTGTTCACGATGGACATCTACGTGAAGAACATCCGTCCGGAGGCCACGCAGAAGGAAATAATGCGCACAGGACGCATAATAACCGTCATAGGTGCACTGGTGTCGATAGTCATCACCGTGGCTGTTGACAACATAAAGGGCATGAATCTCTTCAACGTATTCCAGTCGGTGCTCAGCTTCATCGCACCACCTATGGCGGCAGTGTTCGTCATGGGCGTGTTCTGGAAGCGCTGAACGACGCTCGCCGCCAACGTTACGCTCACCTTCGGAACCATCTTCAGCATCGGCTCGGGCATCCTTTACCTGTGGGTTATACCGGGAGCCACGGAGCAGGTGCACTTCATGATGCTGTCGTTCTACATCTTCGTAATCCTCATCATCAGCATGATTATCGTCAGCCTATGCAACAAGCAGGCAACGGTAAGCCCCGAGATAGTGAAGCTGAGCGAAAGACCAAAGCGCACGGTTGTGGTGGCATGGACGCTGCTTGCCGTGGTTATGGTGGCTCTCTACATATTCTTCAACGGACACTGACAACAGAACTGAATTATGATACAGCAAAAAGCGCGGCAAGCCCGATATGGACTTGCCGCGCTTTTCTATATATTTCAAGCCATGTCCGACGCGCAATAAAAAGGCAGAAAGGCCCGTTTTAAAGGATTATACGCACGATAACGAAAGACGATATGCCAGACTATTAAAGACAACTGAACGCATAATGTAAGGCGACACGGCATATAATGAAAGGCAACGCGACGCGAGATGAATCACGTTATCATGCCAAACGCACCGCAGACTACTTCTTGCGGCGGCGCTTGTAGCAGTCTTTGAAGTCGCAGAGACCGCACGAATATTCGAGCTTGCGCACCGAAGGACCGAGGCCTATCACGCCGCTGACCGACTTGATGGGCACCATAAGGCTCGAGTCGGTAAGGCTTACGCCACACGGACGCTCCTCGCCGAACAGGGGGAAGAGCATCTGCTGCTGAGAGACATGCCACCCGCAGTAGCCCGGACTGAAGCGGTTGGTGTGGCGCCAGCCGCGCTCATCAATGGCTTTCTGCAGCGAAAGCTCCATGCAGTCGGCCGCCTTCTCGGCTATGACGCTGCCTACAGAGTCGGCAACAAACACCTTCACCATGTCGTCTTCGTCCTTCAGGCGGTGCTGAAGTTGCTCAAACTCCTCGCCGGCGGTGGCCACGAAGAAGGCGAAAGCCTGGGAGCCGCGCAGCTGCCGGCTGATGATGCGCCCCACGCTGAAGCTGACTGAGCCTACGGTGAGCACATGCTGCTCTGCATCGAGCTGTCCGGGGGTGATGAAGAAGCAGAAACGCGGGCGCAGAACGGCCTTTATGCGCTCCATGACGGCAGAGGTCTCGGCCTGCACGGCAGCGTCGGGCACGGCATCGCCATAGCCCATCTGCTCGTAGATTTCAGACGGAAGGATGTTGAGGTCGTCGAAAGTTATTTCCTGTTTTAGCATTTTATTCTGATTAAAAAGCGGCACAACGCTGCGCCGCATGACGCCGCTGCGGCCCTCGGAGGGTGCAGCGGCTTATGTAGTTAAGTATGTAGGGCGGGGCCTGTCAATATGAACCGAGGCTGACCATGACCTTTACGTCATGCCGCAAGGCCTCTGGAGAGCTGACAGAACCTGCGCTTACAGCTTGCTGTTCCACTCGCCGACGGCCTCAAAGAAGGCGTCGATGTTGGCAAACGGAGTGTGCGGCGGGGTGTCGCATCCGCTTGATATCACGAAGTTTGGATAGTTGCTCATCTTGCGCAGCAGGTCTGTGGTGGCGCGGCGCATCTCGTCGGGCGTGGCAGACTTGAACAGACTGACGGGGTCGAGGTTGCCCATAGTGAGAGCCGTGGGCGGCACCTGACGCGACACCTGCTCCATGTCGCACTTGTTGCCGAAGTGATATGCGGCGGCTCCGGTGGCAGTCATGGCATTGGTACACTGCCCGGTGTTGCCGCAGTTGTGCAGCACTACGGTGAAATAGTCGTCCTGCACGGCCTCGACAATACGTTTTACGTAGACCGAAGAGAAGCGCATGCAGTCGTCGTCAGACATCAGTCCGGCGGCAGGCTCTGCCATGACAACGCCGTTGGCGCCCGTCTTCTTCAGTGCGATGCAGTATTTCAGGATGAAGTCGGTACACTTGTCGAGCAGCATGGCGGCAGCCTCGGGGTTCTGATATATCAGAATCATAATCTCCGACATGTCGTAGAGACGGCCTGCAAGCGAGAAAGGTCCGATGCATCCGGCAAGCACGGGGCGGTCGGTTATGGCACGGGCGGCAAGCAGGTTGGCCTTGAGATATGCCGGCACGCGGCCTGCGCTGAGCGACGGCACCTGCAGACGGGCAATGTCGTCGGCGCTGCTGAGCATGTGCCCCCTCACGGCCGGCACCTCGTCGGGCTCGAAGGCGATGTCGGCGCCGAAGGCTTCAGCCTCAACGGTGAGGTCCATTATCACTGTGGCGGCAGCCGTGTCGTAGCGTCCGGCAAGCGCCCTGACGGCGTTGAAGTGCACCTCGCCGTCGCTCACGGCGTCGATCACGCGTCGCCCTATCATCTCGATGCCGGGATGTGTCATTATGGGCACAGCCATCACCTTCTTGCTGTCGATAACGGCTTTGGCCCATTCGGTCATGTTTATCTTCATCTGTGTGTGTGCGTTATGTGTTATTCAACAAATCTTACGTAGTCATCCTTGCGCGGCGCAGCCTCTCTGACGGCACCCTCGCGCGGGTATCCCAGCACGCAGTGGCCTATGCCCTCATAGTCGCCCTCAATGCCCCAGGCGCGCAGCATGGCCTTGCCTTCCTCGCTGTCGAACACCTCGCGGGCGCGGTGAATCCAGCAGCTGCCCAGTCCGAGGGCGTGTGCGGCGTTCATAAGGTTGCCCATTACGAGCGATCCGTCGTAGAGATAAGTGGGGCGTGTGCGGTCGGCCAGCACCACGAGCACCACCGGCGCGCCGTAGAAGGGGTCGGCCTCGGTGCCCATCACGGCGGCGTTGAGCTCAGAGAGGCGGTCGCGAACGGCCTTTGATGTCACGGCAACGATGAGCGGCGACTGCGCTCCGCGGCCCGTTGGGGCGTAGGTTCCTGCCTCTGCCACAGCCTCGATAAGGCTGCGCTCCGGCATCCGGTCGGGGTCGAAGGCGCGCACGCTGCGGCGTGTCTTCATGTTTTCTATAACTGTGTTCATAATCTTTACTGGTTAAAAAGTTTGTCTTTCACATGCCGCGGAGCGTCAGACTGACTGCCATTATGCCGCGGCATGATTGATATGTGCAAAGATACTAAATTTATCGTCCGCATGTTCAGGCGCAATGAATAAAAAGCCTTAAAGATACATTGAAAAACGTGCCGGAGACCCGAAAAAATGACATTGCGGCGCTGATTGCAGCCCGATGAGACGCCGGTTTTATCCACCTTTGTAACATACTGACATTCAGCGCGTTGCAAAAGGCCACGTTTCAGTCTCTAAAAGACGGCCTTTCGGCGTGCAAAAGGTGGCCTTTTGGAGGCTGAAAGGGCACCTTTCGGAAAACAGGCGCACGGCAGGCGGCATCAGGGCGCGCATCGGCACGGCCACAGACAGGCAGCAAGGACACCGCCTGAAGGCGGCACGGACCATGTGGCAGATGTGCATAAAAAGCTTACATACCATGCCCAAAAAGCCTTAAAAAGGCTGATTTAGCGTTATTTATTTTTTTATATGGCGCAAAACTCGTATTTTTGCATGTTTAAGTTGTCTAATATAAAGTAAGACAAATGTCAACTATTAAAATCAAAAAAGTAGAAACAAGGAAAGACCTTGAGCGGTTTATAGACTTTCACTATGACCTCTACAAGGACAATGAGTATGACGTTCCCACACTGTTCAGCGACGACCTGAACACCCTGAGCAAGGACAAGAACGCGGCGTTCGAGTTCTCCGAGGCCGAGTATTTCATGGCGTTCGACGGACGTGGGCGCATGGTGGGCCGCGTGGCAGCCATAATCAACCACCGCGCCAACAAGCGCTGGGGGCGCAAGTGCGTCAGATTCGGATGGATAGACTTCATCGACGACATCAACGTGTCTAAGGCCCTGTTCGACGCCGTTGAGAAATACGGCAAGTCGAAAGGCATGGAAGAGATGATAGGTCCGCTCGGATTCACCGACCTCGACCCCGAAGGCATGCTCACAATGGGATTCGACCAGCTGGGCACTATGGCCACCATATACAACTATCCGTACTATCCGGAGCACATGGAGAAGCTGGGCGACTTCGAGAAGGACAACGACTATGTGGAGTTTAAGCTCATGGTGCCCGACAAGGTGCCCGAGAAATACACCAAGATAGCCGAGATGATACAGAAGCGCTACGACCTGCACATCAGAAAACTGACCAAAAAGGATGTGTTTGAGGGCGGCTACGGCAAGAAGATGTTCGAGCTGATAAACACCTGCTTCAAGGACTTGTACGGATATTCGGAGCTGTCTGAAAGGCAGATCGACCAGTACATCAAGATGTACTTCCCCCTGGCCGACCTCAGCCTCATCACCGTAGTAGAGGACCGCAGCGCCGGCAACAAGCCCGTGGCCGTGGGCATCACCATCCCGTCGCTGTCGAAGGCGCTGCAGAAGTGCCGCCGCGGAAGGCTCTGGCCCTTCGGATGGTGGCACGTGCTGAGGGCTCTGAAGGCGCACAAGACCGAGGGCGTAGACCTGCTGCTGCTCGGAGTGCTGCCCGAATACCGCATGAAGGGTGCCAACGCCCTTATGTTCTACGACCTCATCCCGCGCTATCAGGCCTACGGATTCAAATGGGGCGAGAGCCAGGTTGAGATGGAGACCAACGAGAACGTGCAGAGCCAGTGGCAGTATCTCGAGACCATCCTCCACAAGAGAAGACGCTGCTACAAGAAGTGGATATAGATTTTCTGCCGGCAAACGGCAGAAAATAATTAAAAATTAAAAAGTAAAAATTAAACAGCGAGGGGGATATTTGGCAATAATCATATCGACAGAAGCTGGCAGAAGTGTAGTAACAATTAAACAACGTTGATTATGGCTGACGGCAATAACATTGTGAAAGAAAAGGCGGAGAAGTTCGCCATACGCATTGTTAAGTGCAGCAGGTTCATAAGGGAAACCAAACGTGAATACTCGCTTGCCGACCAGCTGCTGCGTTGCGGCACCAGCATAGGTGCCAATCTTTATGAAGCTGAATTTGCACAAAGCAAAGCCGACTTTATAAGCAAGATGAGCATCGCGCTCAAAGAAGCGTCTGAAACCAAATACTGGTTGTGGCTGCTCCACTCGACAGACATACTGGAAGACAAGATTTACTACTCAATGAACACCGACTTGAAGAACATCATAAGTCTTCTTGTCTCAATATTGAGATCATTGAAGGGTGTAGACAGCAAGAAATAGCTGACAACGCCACACCAAGCCGCCACAATATGCCGGCCACGATGTTTAATTTTTAACTTTTAATTGTTAATTTTGGAATTTTATGAGCGAAGAGAATAAAATTACAACCGAGTATACTGACGACAATATCAGGCACCTGTCTGACATGGAGCACGTGCGCACCCGACCGGGAATGTACATCGGCCGACTTGGCGACGGATCCATGCCCGAGGACGGCATCTACGTGTTGCTCAAAGAGGTTATCGACAACTCTATCGACGAGTTTAAGATGAACGCCGGCAAGCGCATCGAGATCGACATAGACAACAACCTCAGCGTGATGGTGCGCGACTACGGACGAGGCATACCGCAGGGCAAGCTCATCGAGGCCGTAAGCGTGCTAAACACCGGAGGTAAATACGACTCCAAGGCGTTCAAGAAGAGCGTCGGACTCAACGGTGTGGGCATCAAGGCCGTCAACGCGCTAAGTTCCAGGTTCGAGGTGAGGTCTTACCGCGACGGAACGGTGCGCACGGCGACATTCGAACGCGGCGTGCTGAAGAGCGACACAACCGAGGAGACGCAGGACGAGACGGGTACATACATATACTTCGTGCCCGACGACACGCTCTTCAAGAACTACTCTTTCCACCACGACTTCGTGGAGACGATGCTGCGCAACTACACCTACCTGAACACAGGACTGACCATCATGTACAACGGACGCAGGATTCTGAGCCGCAACGGACTTGAAGACCTGCTCAACGACACGATGACCAACGACGGCATCTACCCCATAATACACCTCAAGGGCGAAGACATCGAGATAGCGTTCACGCACACCAACCAGTATGGCGAGGAGTATCACTCGTTCGTAAACGGACAGCACACCACGCAGGGCGGTACTCACCAGAGCGCGTTCAAGGAGCATATAGCCCGCACGATAAAGGAGTTTTTCAACAAAAACTTTGAATATACCGACATACGCAACGGCCTCGTGGCTGCCATAGCCGTCAACGTCGAGGAGCCGATGTTCGAGAGTCAGACCAAGATTAAGCTCGGATCGCTCACCATGAGCCCCGACGGCGTCAGCGTGAACAAGTACGTCGGCGACTTCATCAAGAACGAGGTGGACAACTATCTGCACAAACACTCCGACGTGGCAGAGGTGATGCTGCAGAAGATTCAGGCCAGCGAGAAGGAAAGAAAGGAGATGGCAGGAGTTACAAAGCTGGCACGCGAGCGCGCCAAGAAAGCCAACCTGCACAACCGGAAGCTGCGCGACTGCCGCATACACTTCTCCGACGTGAAGAACAACCGCAAGGAGGAAAGCTCCATCTTCATCACCGAGGGCGACTCAGCGAGCGGTTCTATCACCAAGAGCCGCGACGTAAACACGCAGGCTGTGTTCTCTCTCAGGGGTAAGCCGCTCAACTCTTTCGGACTGACAAAGAAGGTGGTGTACGAGAATGAGGAGTTCAACCTGCTTCAGGCAGCCCTCGACATTGAGGACGGACTCGACACACTACGCTACAACAAGGTGATTGTTGCAACCGATGCCGATGTCGACGGCATGCACATCCGACTGCTCATAATAACCTTCTTCCTGCAGTTCTTCCCCGAACTCATCAAGAAGGGACACGTATACGTGCTGCAGAC
>UMES01000170.1_pt1 | contig 20060 bp, 16 predicted proteins | sample 1964791 | NCBI WGS metagenome assembly UMES01 (sample SAMEA4836024, study PRJEB28245) | human gut metagenome | biome: gut microbiome; material: fecal sample | place: Denmark | collected 2008
TGAAAATTTGAAAATCGGAGAAATCGCATCCCAGTTGGACTTCCAGCGTTTCATGGAATTCGGATATTTCGGTGTCCATTTTTCGGTCACATGGTCTAATGCTGCCAATGCCTTTTTCTCATCTGCCGCCTGATAAATCGTCTTCAGGTCTGTGGCAAAGGCTTTTCTGTCCTTATCAGGAACATATTTCAGCGTATTTCTTACCTGATGTACAATGCAGCGCTGGTATTCCGTCTTGGGAAAAGCTGCAGCGATCGCTTCTTTGATTCCGGTTAACCCATCTGCACAGATGATGAGTACATCTTTTACACCTCGATTTTTCAGTTCATTCATAACGGAAAGCCGGTATTTTGCGCTTTCGTTATCACCAACGCTGATGGTTAGAACCTCCTTCTTTCCTTCCGTATTAATCCCAAGAATTACATAAGCTGCAAGCTTTCGAATCATACCATTGTCCCTTACAGAATAATGGATTGCATCGATGTAGAGAATCGGATACACCTCATCCAAAGGTCGGTTCTGCCAGTCTTCGATCTGCGGCAGGATCTTATCCGTTACATCAGAAATGAAGCTTTCCGAGGTCTCAAAACCATAGATGTCCTCGATAGTTTCCGAAATCTGCCGGGTAGTCATTCCTTTGGCATACATGGAAATGATCTTCTGGTCAATATCTGAAATATCCTTCTGACGCTTTTTCACAATCTGCGGCGAAAAGGTTGATTTTCGGTCCTGCGGCACTTCGATTTCCATGGAACCGTACCGGCTGTTGACCTGTTTATGCTTATAACCGTTGCGATAATCATCGTTATCTGAGCGTTCTGATTTTTCGTAGCCGAGGTGGTCATCCATTTCAGCCTCCATCATTTCCTTGATGGTGCCGCCTAAAAGGTCCTTGAGCGCATCCTGAATGTCTTCTGCAGACTGGATATCGTACTCTTCAAGGAGCTGATGAATAATGTTTCGTTTTCCTTCTGTCATTTGTACGCGATGGATAGGTTTCTTTTGCTTTGCCATAATAAACGGTCCTCCTAATGATATTTATTGTATCATAGAAGAACCTTCTAAACATTATTTTACAGAAAAAGTCTCACATACCCCAAGATAACAGAGAACATGTAAAGAAAATCTTATTTTTACAGGCTCTCTGTTATCTAGGGGTGATAAGCATAATTTTTTTAATCATATCTACGCAAATCTCGAAAGATTCTTTTTTCTGTTTTCAATACAATATTTTTCTAAATCAGTTTTCTTTACTCGCCAGAGTTTTCCTACCCTGAATGCGGGAAGCTCCCCGGAGTTGACCAATTTATAAAAAAGTGACCTTCCGATAAAAAGATATTCCATACATTCTCTGGGGCTTAAACAATCATTTTCAATTTCCAGATCCTCTTCATAAAAGGGGTAGTCATTATTTTTAATCATAGAAAAACCTCCTTTTTAGCCAAGCCTTGGTCAAATCCTCATGACAAGAACCGCTTTGCTCCGTGCTATATTTTCGGTGGACCGAGAAATATATCCCTGCCGCACTGCGCCTCGATTCTTGTAATGAGGCTCTTTCCTGCGGCTTGGCTATTTTGTATTTTATAGAACTGTTTCGTGTTATTTAGTGTTATTTTGCACTTTTACAATCATGTATTTTTTATAGGATAAAGCTGATTCCCCGTAATTACCGGCAATGACGAAAAGAAAAAATTTTCTGTTTTCTGCGGAAAAACCGATATGGTCAATCTGTAAAACAGAAAAACGGTACGATTTGATAAAAAACGAAAGGAGAAAACATCCATGCTGAAACTGATTTTAACTGTCCTGCGTGACATCCTCTGGGAAATCGCAATAGGCTTCATTCAGACCAGAGCAACCGCCTGATAACAAAAAGAGAAGATGAAAAACGAGAGGAGTGACTTACCAATGAAAAACTGAACCCTACGTCCAAAGAGATTTGGAGTATATTGATTGCCGGCGTTGCGGCAGCTTTATGTGCAGCAGTCGATATTATTTTAAAGGATGATGAAAATGAAAATTTTAAAACTGGAACCAAATGAAGCACCTGTCATAATGGAAATTGAAGGCAGTCTGGCATCCATGCAGTCCGTTGTGGGCGGCAGGATACAGGCTGTTTTTCCTTTTCCGGAGGAAGTTGCACTTATCTGCAATGAGGAAGGTAAGCTGATGGGACTGCCATACAACCGTGTCCTGCGGAACGAAGAAACTGATGAAGCGTATGACATCATCTGCGGCACCTGTTTCCTTTGCGGTGCACCTGCGGATTGTGACAACTTTACCGATTTAACGCCAGAGCAGCTGCAGAAATACATGGAGTATTACAGACAACCCGAACGGTTTCTGAAAATCGGCAGCCATATTCTTGTAATCAAAGAGTGAGAGAGATAAGGAGGATATTTATGGAAACAACATTCAACTGTGATCTTTGCGGTACGCAGCATCCGATTACGGAAGAGAACGAAATGGATGGATTATTGATCTGTACAGACTGCATGATGGAGGAAACAGAGGTCTGCCAGCACTGCGGCACACGCATTTGGCGCGGAGATAACGCCGGTGATGCGGTTACACCCCTGTGCCAGTCCTGCTACGATATGTACTACACCAGATGTAGTGACTGCAACGAAATTCTCTACGAAAGCGATGTCTACTACATGGATGATGATGAGGATACGCCTTATTGCTATCACTGTGCGGAAAACTATCGGCGATGTAGTGGCATCCACGCATATTCCTACAAGCCAAAACCTATCTTCCGCGGAGAAGGCATGCGCTTCTTTGGTGTGGAACTGGAGATTGACGAGGGCGGTGAGCTGGAAGCCAATGCAAAGGAGCTGCTGAAATTAGCGAACAGCGAAGCGGATGAGTTCATCTACTGCAAGAGCGACGGCTCTCTTTCTGAAGGCTTTGAAATCGTATCGCATCCATTTACGCTGGATTATCACATCAACGAATTTCCTTGGGATGAAGTTCTGCATCGTGCGGTGGAACTGGGGTATTTATCACACAGCACGGATACAGCAGGCTTACATATCCATGTCAACCGCACTGCTTTCGGTGCTACGGAAGAGGTGCAGGACAGAAGTATCGCAAGAATTCTGTATTTCATGGAAGCGAACTGGAATGAGCTTCTGCGTTTCTCTCGTCGTACGCAGTATCAGATGAATCGCTGGGCAGCAAGGTATGGCTATAAGGAGCATCCTGCTGACATTCTGGACCACGCCAAGAAAGGCTATGGCGGCGGACGATATTCCTGTGTAAATCTCCAGAACTACAATACCATAGAGTTCCGCATCTTCCGCGGCACTCTGAAATATAACACCTTTATCGCCACATTGCAGATGGTTAATCATATCTGTGATGTGGCGCTTGTCTTTTCTGACGAGGAAATCAGAAACTTATCGTGGAGCAGCTTTGTAGCGGACATCCCGAAGGAGACATATCCCGAGCTGATTCGCTATTTAAAGGAAAGGCGGCTGTATATCAATGAACCTATGGAAACGGAGGAGGAAATCTGATGTGTTGTCTTTATGGAATGATGGATTATAAGAAGAATTTAACAAGCTGGCAGAAAACGCATATCATCTCTGTATTGTCGACTTTCTGCGAAGCAAGAGGAACGGATGCAACAGGTATTGCTTACCAGACCGGCGGCAGATTACATATTTACAAACGCCCTGTTGCGGCGCATCGGATGCGGTTTCGTATCCCTGAAAGAGCAAGCCTGATTATGGGGCATACACGCATGACGACACAGGGCAGTGCCAAGCGAAACTACAATAATCATCCGTTTCGTGGGCGTATCCGAAACAACGATTTCGCCCTTGCGCATAACGGTGTCCTGCAAAATGACGTATCCCTGCGGAAGAAAAAGCATCTGCCCAAATCAAAAATCCAGACAGACAGCTATGTAGCGGTGCAGCTGCTGGAGCAGAACAGAGCCCTTGACCTGAACAGCCTGAAAGAGATGGCGGAACAGGTTGAGGGCTCCTTTGCGTTTACGGTGATGGATGTGCAGAATAATCTCTACTTTGTCAAAGGCGACAATCCCCTCTGCATTTACCATTACCCCAAAACAGGGCTGTACCTCTACGCTTCAACAGAGGAGATTCTGCAAACGGCTCTGGATGCCCTGCATCTGCCGTTGGAGAAGCCAGAGAAAATCAATGTGTTCTGCGGAGAGATTCTCAAGATTGACAGCAGCGGCAATATCACCAGAGGCTCCTTCTGCAACGATCATCTGAAAGCTTCCTATTATAATTCTTATGCCACTCACCCTTGGAGCTGGCGGTGTGGTTATGATATGGCGTACATCAAGGCCTACTATGGGACAAGTTACATCGAAGAGCTGAAATCCGTAGCCGGGGCGTTTGGCTATTGTGCGGATGATGTAGAACATCTGCTGGAGGAAGGCTTTACACCGGAAGAACTGGAGGATTATTTCTATGGATGTGAATGTTAAAAAAACTGAATTGTGATAAAGGAAAGATAAGGGAAAGGCAGTGCCTTTCCTTTATCTTTTATACTGTAAGGAGGAACTTTATGAAGATCGGTTATATTCGTGTCAGTACACAGGAGCAGAATACCATTCGGCAGGAAGCACTGATGGAGGTCTTAGGTGTGGATGAAATTTATATGGATAAGATCAGCGGCAAAAATACCAACCGCCCGGAGCTACAGAAAATGCTGCACTATGTGCGGAAAGGGGATACCGTTATTGTAGAATTGATCAGCCGCTTTGCAAGAAATACGAAAGACCTTTTGGAGTTGGTCGAACAGCTTACTGCAAAAGAGGTGGAACTTATTTCTCAGAAGGAATCTATTGATACATCTACTCCTGCCGGAAAATTTATGCTGACGATTTTTGCCGCGGTTGCCGAACTGGAGCGAGAATATATTCTCCAGCGTCAGAGGGAAGGCATTGCAGAAGCAAAGAAGCAGGGAAAATATCAGGGAAGAAAAGCAAAAGTCCATCCCGATGCAGAAAAGGTCATCAAGAGATGGAAGGAAAAGAAAATCACTGCTACTGCGGCAATGCAGATGCTGGGAGTGAGTAAGACTACGTTTTATCGGATGGTGAGAAAAATTCCTTAATGGAAGTCTACTTGTATCTCCGTTCCTTCCTTGTTATACTGAAAGCAGCAAGGGGGGTGCGAGATGGAACGAGTGGATACATTTAAAGAGGGCAAGGTTTATCTTGTCTATGATGCAGAGCATCACCGTATGGCGGTGGAAAAGCATTTGCAGGGAAATTTTCGGATTTATGAGCAGCTTCAGGCATTGTCACATTCGTATCTGCCGCAGCTATATGCGGTTTCCTATACGGAGGACGAAACGATCGTATGGGAGGAATATATCACAGGAAAATCGTTGGAGCGAATTCCGGCAACGGAAAAGCAGGTGACGAAATGGCTGTTTGAGCTTTGCGATGTGCTGCGGTTTCTGCATCAGCATCATATCCTGCATCGGGATATCAAGCCTTCCAATCTTCTGCTTGGCAGTGACGGTCATATTCGCCTGATTGATTTTGATGCGGCGCGAGAGGAAAAGGAACAGGCGGAAATGGATACGCGCCTGCTTGGCACACGCGGCTATGCACCACCCGAGCAATATGGCTTTGCACAGACGGATGAACGAGCAGATATCTATGCCCTTGGCGTTACGGCACGGGAACTGCTTGGCAAAGCGGCAAAGAAGCGGCGTTGGAAGCATATTCTGAAAAAGTGTACGGCATTGGAGCCGAAGAAACGGTATCATCACGTCTGGCAGATTACATGGGCAATTCGCTTCGGGCAGATTCGCCACAGGCTGTTGTATCCTTTGGTGTTTACAGGGCTTGCGCTTGTGACAGGCTTTGCGGTCTGGGGTTATGCAACAGATACAGATGTGCGAGGGGCAATGAATGTTGTATTTAGTTCCAGACGTGCATTGGTGTTCGATACGGTGGATATGAAGCAGATTGAACAATCGAATGTGAAGCTGTTTGTGTTTTCGGGGGATGCGAAGGGGACATATGACCGTTTGAAAGAAAAGTATCCGAATGTGAATTTTATCTCCACAGGCTATTGCACGAATCAGGGATATCTGCTGTTTGGCATATTTTCCGGAACATATTACTATGATACAGGAGAAACATACTATAAAGAATTTCATGGTCTTTGTTATATTACGGAAGATGGAAACATCGTTTCCATTCCGCCCGAAAAGTGCGCATCGTATGCCCCTGCGGTTTTAAAGCTATATCATCTGGATGTTTTTGATACAAACATCGTTTAATCCATATTTTCACAGAAAAAGGGTACCGACTCAGTCATGGTCGGTACCCTTCTTTATTCCAATACTTCAATTTCATGATCATATAGCGCTTCGTTTGCCCCTACAATATCCATTTTCTGATTGATAGCAAAGAGCAGAAGTGCATCCCTTCTGTCACGAGGATACAATTCCCGATAGCCTGCCTGCTTCAGAAGTTTTTGCGTTTCCTCTGCATTTAATTCCAAGCCAAACGCCAACGCAATGACCTTGTCCCGAGAGGGAAATTTCTTTCCGTTAAAAATTTGATAGACGTAGGATTTATTCAGATTTGATTTTCTTACAACATCCGAAACCTGACAGCCCTTTTTCGGAAGCCACTCATTGAGACATTCCGCAAGGGTATTCAGATGCATTTCTCCCTGATTGCGTTCCATATAATCCAGAATATTTTTTGCATGTTTGATTTCATTCATCAATTCAGCTGTATCTTTCATTGCTCTCACCTCTGCCACCAGTATAGCATACCTGCGGCGGAAAAGAGTGTACTGCGAGTGTACTTTTTCAGAAGAAAAATTATTTATAATAGCGGAAAAGGTGTCAGCGTTCCTTCATTAGAAATAGCTTCAGAACTTCTTCCGCCAGAGAAAGCTCTCTCGGCGTGCAGCGGTTCAGCAAATCTATGACAGCGGAAGGGTCGCCAGCTTCCTCATCATCCCCGAAGATGATGTATTCCATCGGAAGGTGCATGGAACGGGAAAGCTTGATGAGGGTATCAATGGACATTTGGGATGTGCCGACCTCAAGTTGCCCGTAATAGCCGGAGCCGATGTCTGCTAATTCGGACATTTTGTCTCGGGTCAGACCAAGTTCCTGTCTGCGCTTGCGTAAACGATGCCCGATTTCGATTAACTGCTGTTTTTCCATGACGCTTCACCACCTGTTTTTTGTTTGGTATTCCTATTGTAAAATATGTGGAATCACGATAAAATATGCTATAAGATAACTAAAATAGTTACTCATAAAAGAATCGAAAAATGATATTTTTCTAAAGTATGTATAAAGCTGAATCAGGATGCAAATGAGGAGGTAGCAGATGAAGACGATTGAGATAAGCTATAACCCGTATAAGATGATTACGAAAATGCTTATAAACCAAGTTGATGTTTGCCGGAATCAGAGCTATGAAAAATTCAAGGACTTTATTGAGAATGAGATTCCTCTGCAAACATGGATTGAACCGATTGAATATCGGGATTGGGCAGGTTTTGTAAATGAAATATCAGACCCGGAAACCAATGACGAGGTGAAAGTTATTTTTTCGGGGAGAAAGATAGATTTTGATGATTTGAAGCGTGCGATTGCGGATCAGAATGAGGATCGTTCCGAAGAAACGCGTGTAAGATATACATTCGAGCACAAAACGATACGGGATGATAAGATCTTGGCGCAGAACATTGAAGAGGTTGTTTCGGAATTAAAATCTCCTCGTTTCCGTGAACTGATTCAGCAGAGAACGACAGAGGAATTAAGCAAGAAATATAACGAACTGGATGAAAATTATCAAACAGCAAAAGAAAATCTTTTTTATATTGTTCTGGCAGGTGGATATAGCTCCGGTAAATCCACTCTGCTCAATGCGTTGATTCGTCATGATATCTTGCCTACATGTGAGGAAACCTGTACTTCTAGGAATTGTAGGATTCGCCATGACAGTTCCTTGGGGAAGAAGGTATCTCTGGCTTGTTATGATGAAAATGATAAGATTGTGATTGAAAAAAGAATTTTTGAAAATGATAGTGATTGTGCGGATCTTTTTTGGGACATCTGTCCGACTCGGGATGAGAATACTGTGGATAAATATCCGGAAGTGGCTATGATGGAACTGGGGGTTGATTTATCCTATCTTTATTCTGACAGCGTAAGTGAAGATACGTTTACGATTGTTCTAATTGATACTCCGGGGATGGATAGTTCTCAATCAAGTCAGGATGGAGTAAACAGGCATGCGGAAATTGCATTGCAGGCAATGTCTATGGAAAGTAAGCCGATGATTATACTCTGCGTTGAAGCGAAGAAGTGTGAGGATAAGAACATTGGGGAATTTATGCGTGAGATTATCTATCAAACGAAGAAAGAAAGCGGATTCAATGACAGATATCTTTTCTTAATGAATAAAAGTGATGACAATTCTTATATAGCGAATAGATCAAATAAAAATAGTGAAGCATTTTCAAATGCTGAAAGAAAGAAGGCTACTTTTGCAGCGTATTTGACAGACAGTTCCAAATGGGGAATTAAGGGTGACGAAGGAGAATTGAAACAGCTTGCTGAAGAAGCTGCTCGTTTTGTTCCTCGTATCTTTATGACATCAGGGCTGGTTGCTTCTGCAATACAGTGTGGAGCTGATACTTTTACAGAGGAAGAGTTGGAGCATCCTTATAAAGGAGCTTTACATAAAATTTTAGAAGATTTCAAAGGTAAAATTTGTGGTCCGAGAATACAAGAAGACTTTTGCTTATCCAGATACTGTGATATTCCAAACTATAGAAAAGATGAAATTGAGGAAGAATTTCATGCTGCGCTTGCAGAGGGGAGAGATACCCGAGCGGCGGAACTGCAGTGCGGTCTTGTTTCTGTAGAGTCTGCCATTAAGGATTATATTGCAAGATATGCGTATCCGATAAAGGTTCGTGGATTATTAGATACCTTTGAGGATATTCTGGAGGATGTAAATAACTTTAATGATGGTATCTTTGCTGAGTTGAAGCAGATGGAGAAAGATCTGGGGGAAAGAAACCGAGACAGAAAGGAGGCGAGAGAAACAAGAAAAAGCGCAGAAGAAAAAATTGGCGTTCTCGAAAAAACAGAAGAAAAAATTGAAAGCCAGATGGACGTACTGGATGGTATAAAATTTGATTCTAAGTCACTTGGAGACGCTGTTATGGCTTTCAGAAAAGACATTGAAAGAGATTCGGATGTTATTTTTATTCGCAAAACGCAGAAAGTTATGACGGGACAGAGATCTCGTACAGAAGTGGAATATGAAATCAATGAAAGAACAGATTCTATTAAAAATTTATTTGAACGTACTCTCTGCAAAACAAATAAGCAACTGGAAGAAATCAAAGAAGTGAATGATTTACAGATTCGTACTGTATTTGGCTTTTTAAAATCTTCTGTGGAGGAATTGGAGAGTTCCGGTGTTTTTCAACAAGGCGAGTATAAATTTACAGACAGTGTCATGTGGAAGATGAATTTTGCAAACATTGATGTTGATAGATTTGCTTCTGATATGAAGAAAAGGATTATGGACAAGGAGACAATAACTGAAAAGGTCAGCAATGCGAAAAAGCGGGAGTGGGGGTCCAGTTGGAATCCATTTAAAAAATTTGGTTCCCTTTTCATGGAGGACTATAAAATTCAGGTAAGGGAAAAGGATGGCAGTTACGAGACAACAGAATTATGCAGCAGGATTGATAAATATTATGAGTATTTGGAAAGCGAAAGCAATAGCATGGAGCAAACATTCATACAGATTCTGGAAGGAAGCAAACGACAGGTGAAAGAAATGATTGAACGTCTGCTAAAGGAATTGCAGAAATTTCTTTCTGATATTCAGACACAGGAACAGCGTATTGAGGAACTTGGAAAGTCCATAAATGAATTGAAGCAGGCAATTAAGGAAAATGAAGAAACCTGCAGATGGCTCAAGGATTTGAAGGCAAAAATAGAGGGGGAATAAATATGTTTAGAGCATTTGATGAAAACGCTTTTTGGCAGGCAGTTAAGGAAAAGAATTTTCTGCGGTTGAAGGTTAATACAGCCAGCGCAATGTTAGATGATCCGACCTTTGAGCGGGGCGAAGCAGAGCAGGTGCTGAAAATTCTCGAAGAAAAGGTTCCTGAAATTTTTGAAGAATATGTCAAATTAGAATATGAGGAAGAAGTGGAACGGAATGCTTGGGATAAGGGGTATTTTACAGGACTTGTCTATTGTTTCCAAAAGAACTTTGCCAAAGAACGTGTGCCTTACATTAAAGAGGTGGGGCAGGTTGTTCACAGAGATACTGCCGAGCAGTATAAGCGTTCTATGATGCAGGAAGAAACTTCGAAAGTACGGTCGAAAGAAACGAAGGTGCAGAGGACAGAAAACGGAAATTTTCCGATAGCCAGAGTGATTCTGGCAGTTGTTGCTCTGGTAATTGTAGTGAGACTACTGTTCAAGGCACTGCTCGGCTAAACTGCGATGAAAAAGAAAAAGTTCTTGACATAAATAAGAAGGAAAACGGGGATGCGGAAAGGGAAAATAAACAGGAATCGTTAACAAGCAAGTTGCAGGAAATAGCCCGAGCAAATCGGCATAAAAGAGGGGATGAAGTCTATGGAAAAGGATGTTCATGTAGTAAATCCGCTGGTTCTTGATGATTTATATGCTGCATTTGAGGCGGCAGATAATATTGTCCTGAAAAAATATATTGAGAAGCTTTCTGATACGCCATGTATAGAAATGTCGGAGGATTTAAAAAGCATAGAAATCGGTGAAAATGTTTCTTTGTACAGAGTGGCGAGAGTTGTTTATGATAAAGATGAAAATACGCAGGATAAATTGACTACGGTTTATTCTACCATCTTTTCTCTGGTAAATTACGGATTATTGATGCTGGTCAATGGGCATAAGGATTGTGTTGAGGTATATGTAGGTGTTGTTTCCAGAAATATGGTTACGCAGACGGAGGACAATGGAAGTTTCAGGCTTTATGCGGTGGAAAAAGATTTGGTGAACAGCGGCAAGGTATTAAAAAATGCTTTTCTTGGAAATTTCCCGGGAACGGAGTTACAGCCGGTAAATCCCGTTACATCAAAGAATGTTCTTGGGAAAAGAGATGTGATTGAGGAATCTTTTAAAACTGCGAAATATATCTCTGCGGTCAGCAGCATCCCTGCGATAAGGAATTCAAATGAGTCGAAGAACAGGGAGTTTGTGCAGGGACTGGAAAAACTGATTGACACACTGAAGGGGAAAGAATATACTGCATTGATTATTGCTGATGCAATGAGTAATGAAAAGGTTGAAGCAATGTGCGCAGAATATGAGGATATTTATTCCCAGCTGGCACCATTCAAGGTATCTTCGCAGACAGTGAATGCACAAGATTCGGTTACAGATACCGAAAGTCTGATAAAGGGTGTAACGGATACGACAAATAAAATGCTTGCCAAATCCCTGACGCATGGAACAGCAATCTCTAAGACGCATACTGACAGTACAGGCGGCGGTACATCCTTTGGAATGAATCCGGCAAAGGTTTCTGTGAATTATAATCATGCTTATGCCAGAACCAATGCAGTCACAAATGCTACAATAGATACAGAATCCAGCGGAACCGCAAAGTCTCTTACAGAGCAGAACTCCGTTGCAAAATCTCTTTCGGCTACGAAGGGAGAGTCCCTTCAGCTTAATTATGAAAACAGATCTGTAAAGACGCTGCTTGACCGTATTGACGAGCAAATCAAGAGAATGCGTGCGTGTGAGGATTTTGGCTTGTTTGATACCTGTACATATTTTGCTGCAAAGGACTATGATGTGGTTATTGCGGCAGCCGGTGCATTTAAATCTCTTACGCGTGGTGAGAATTCCTCAGTTGAGTCCTCTGCGGTAAATGTGTGGAAGAATGTGGATGATGTTCAGTATATGAAAGAATATCTGATGAGATTTTACCATCCGGAATTCCTGACAGTAATAGACGAAAAACATCGGTATCAAACAACAGCAACAATGTTGATTAGCGGAAAGGAAATGGCTTACCAGATGGTATTGCCAAAAAAATCTGTTGCCGGTGTCCCTGTTGTGGATTGCGCGGAATTTGGCAGAGAAATCGTATCCCTTGCAGGAAATAAAGGGACGATTCCTCTTGGTAAAATTTATCATATGCATAAGGAAGAGAATACAGATGTAAAGTTAGATGCGAGAAGTTTAACGGCGCATACATTTATTACCGGCTCAACAGGTTCAGGGAAGTCTACAACAATTTATAAGCTGTTGGATGAGCTTTCTAATACTTATATCGGTGATACGAAGAATACCGTAAAGTTTATGGTGATTGAGCCTGCCAAGGGCGAATATAAAAATGCACTTGCGAAAAATAAGCATTTAAACGTGAGTGTTTATGGTACAAATCCTAGAATCACAAAATTATTAAGGATCAATCCCTTTAAGTTTCCGAGTGATAAGATTCATATTTATGAGCATCTGGATAAATTAACAGAAATTTTTAATGTTTGCTGGCCTATGTATGCAGCAATGCCGGCAGTATTGAAAGCAGCAATGGAAAATGCATATCGTTCTGCCGGATGGAACCTTGTAAAGTCAGAAAATAAACAGGGAGAGATATTCCCTAGCTTTGTGGATGTGGCGCTGGAAGTGGAAAAGTATATCAACAAAAGTGAGTATTCTGATGAAAATAAGAGCAATTACAAAGGCTCCCTGCTTACCCGTTTGGAATCCTTGACCAATGGCATCAATAGCATGATTTTTTCTGCGGATGATATAGAAGATCAGGAGTTGTTTGATGAGAATGTTATTGTGGACTTAAGCAGAGTTGGCTCCACAGAAACGAAAGCGTTGATTATGGGTATTTTGATTCTGAAGTTGCAGGAGCATCGGATTGCATGCGTGGATGGTAGTAATTCTGATCTGTGCCATATCACGGTATTGGAAGAAGCGCATAATCTGCTCAAGAGAACAAGCACAGAGCAAAGCTCTGAAACAGCAAATCTTTTAGGAAAATCCGTAGAGATGCTGGCAAATTCTATAGCGGAAATGAGAACTTATGGGGAGGGATTTATCATCGCGGATCAGTCTCCCGGGTTGTTGGATTTATCCGTTATCCGAAATACAAATACAAAAATCATAATGCGCCTGCCTGATTTTTCAGATAGAGAGTTAGTTGGTAAGGCAGCAGGATTAAATGATGCCCAAATCATAGAGTTATCCAAACTTCCTTGTGGTGTAGCGGCAATTTACCAAAATGATTGGATTTCACCTGTTCTATGCAGGATTAAAAAAGCAAAGCTGGAGGAAGGGCTGTTTACAGAAACGGAAGATTATCCTGAACCGGAAGACGAATCCTTGCTGTTTAAATTGTTAGATTCCAAATTCAGGGCAAAGCTGGATGATTTAGCAATAGAGCGAGCATTTAAAACTACGATTATCAAATCCTCTGTTCCAACTGAGGTGAAGGTTAAGCTTTTGGACTATCTTTCAGTTAAGAAAAATGCAAGAAGGATGAAACTTCTTGGTTCAATGATTTTTGATTATTTTAAGAATGCAAAGGAGGCTCTTGAAAGGGCAACGGAAGAGAACTCTGTAGAAGAACTCAAGATTGCGATGATTGCAGAACTTGCTCCGTCTGTCATGGAGTATGAGAATGAGCAAATCAATCTTTTAATCACTTTAATTATCAAAGAATATACTGACCGATATGCGATCGATTATCCAATCTGGCGTGAATTTGCAAACTGTGTGACAAAGGGGAAGATAGTATGAACGGATTTAAAGATATAACGAAAGAGATTGAACAGCCCGAGAAACTGAAAGAGGGCGATAGCCCGAGAATATCAGAAGAAAAGGCTTTGCAGGCAGCTCCTGATATTTATCAGGATGCTTTAAAAAGCTTTGATCTGCGCGGTGATGTTGCTGAAGAGTCTACTGAGAAAAAAGAAAATGACCGTACGGAGATTTTGGAAAAAGGCGAAGATGGAAGATATTATGATAAATCCAGAGGATATGATTCTATTGAAGCATGGGAGAAGGAGCAAAAAACCTCAGCAAAGAGATATGACAGCGTAGCGGAGTATTGCAAAAAGAAAGCAGATAAGGAGTGGGCTCGTTTTAAAAACGCGGAAAAGAATGGTGAGTCTGATGCAGAAAAATGGAAGCATTATGATCGTGCTCGGGAATATTACGAAAAGGCAGGGGCGAATAAAGCAAAAGGAGAGGCTCTTTGGGCTAAATTAAAAGAATTTGATGCGTCCGAATATGTCGATGAACGTACAGAGGAATGGACGCAATGGGATTATCAAGAAGAGTTACCGGAAAATCAATATACAGGGGCAGAACTTCTTAGAGATATACATTCTTTGCCATCGGAGTTAATAGGAAAGGGAAAAAGCAAAGAGGAGCTTGCTGAAATGCAAACATTATGTGATGAGATTGCATATAGAGAGGATAAGGAGGAAGAGGTTGCACCAGGAGGGGGTGTATTGCCGAAATATCAGAGATTGATGGAAGAAGTTGGCTATATGGACGAAGAGGAAATGTGTAATGCAGAGGGCTTGAATTTCTATGAAATTTATGACAATGAATCCACGACCTATGGCGAGGAATATCGGAAAGGATTTATTGATTGCATTGACAACAATGTGAGTCCTTCAACGACCAGTGAGGATGAATGTAGCAGTGAAGCGTATTATCAGGGACTTGTGGATGCTGCCGAATTGCGTGATTACTTAGAAACATAAGCATACAAAAGGCGGTTATGTAGTTTAAAGGCTATAAATTATTCTAACTATAAAAATAACCAAGATATTTACAATGATAATGAGAATAGATGTTTATCTTTCATTTATCCTATGACTCACAAAGATGGTACTGAAATGGCTGGTTATCTTAAAAACTTAGCATATCTAAGAGATGATAAAATCTTTAAGGATAGATTTTATGTTACGAGATAATAAAAATAAGAGAAAGTATCACACTTTCTCTTATTTTTTGTATTTGAAAATTAAAATAATAGTGTATTATTTTGGTGGTAATAAAAAATATAATACAAAAATGGAGGAATGAATTATGAAAAAATTCAAGTTATTACCAGTTTTATTATTAAGTATTATTACAGTATTTTCTGTAACCGGGTGTAATGAACAAAAGGTTTTAGATTCGGTAGTAGAAAGTGATAGTAAAGATACTCAAAAAGTGTTAGATGAATATCATGCAACTTGTAAGAAAAATAATAAGTATTCTCTCCCGATGAGTGACGAATTTGTTACCTGCTTATATGAACAAGATAATGAACATTTTGATCGTCTTTATGATATACAATTAGAAATGAGAGAATTTGTTAAAACGTTTCTTGCAAATTTGATGAATAATCGCGGATCTGATGTTTCTCCAGAAGCGTCCATTCGGACTAGATTTATTCTCGATAATGAGAAACTAACTTATGATAAAATAAATAATAAAATTATTTTTCCAATGAATTATAAATTTTATGATGGCAATGAAATCTATACCGCTGGTGTAAAAATGGAAGTTAATATGAACTCCGATGAACGTCCAAAAATGGAGGAACTTAATAAAGATTATAATTTTGCAATTGAGTGCTTCTATGTCGAAAATGGTGAACGGGTTTATACTTGTAGTCCAGATGGGGAAAATATTTATGCTGGAACTTTAGAAAATTATGAAGAAAATAGTTCTGAATATGCTTTAGAAATGCCAGAAGCAGATCCTATTGAAAGCCAGCCGGAAAATATCGATCTCCCTTATGATCCAGATGATATTAGTCGAACTATAATTGTTAATGATGCAACTGAAACAGTTGATCCAGAAGCTAATTTACCGGCAGATCTTAAAGCAGATCTTGCAATGCTCAGAGCAATGGGATATAAACCTACTGGTAGTGGTTATGAATGGGCATGTGATATTTATACTAATACAGGATCTCGTGCGCATATCTACTATCAATCAATTAATAATTATTGGATTGCAACTTCTGTTAAGGGAATGTACAAAAATTCTTATGGTAATACTAAATTAGCATCTGCAAACTCAACATTATATAGTTCTGACTTAATTAACTTCTATGATGTTAGACCTGATGTTACTAATAAATCTGCAACAAAACATTTTATGCTTACCAAAGATGGCGTGTATGCTATTTCCTTCTAAGATTAAAAGGAGTATGAATATTCATACTCCTTTTCTTTTTTATAAAATTAACAAAAAAGTAATTTTTTATGGTGGTGATATAAATGCAAAAAGTAAAATCATATAAATGCCCTGGTTGTGGTATGAAATATAAATCTCTTACCACTTGGGGGAATCATGTATCTGTACATCATCCTGAATATATTCCACAAGGATGGTCTTATGCAAGATACTATTATTATATCTTAACAGGAAAGAAAAATGGTTCTTGTATTGTATGTAAACAAGAAACTGATTGGAATGAAGCAACTCAGAAATATGAAAGATTCTGTAAGAATCCTGAATGTAAATCTAAATATAGAGAAATGTCTGAAGGAAACAAGGATATAGATGTTGGGGGAAATGCAGGGATAAATTGCAGCGCGAAAATAAAGTCTACAAATGGGTAATAGTCTGTTTATGGACTTTTTTATTAGAAATAATTTGAAAGAACTGTGTTATTTACCTGCAATAGAGGAGGTTTAATTTTGCGGTGTTTTTTCGATATGTTCATTGCCATTCTACTTTAAATGGCGAATTTTTTTGCAAAAAAGTGAAAATTCACATAAATTCAGTGAAAATTCACTTTTTTCACTAATTCTTGTTGAATTCACTGAAAAATTCAGTGTATAATAAGAAAAAGAAGGAGGTGCTTATGAATGATTTTAGAATCGGAAAATACAGAATTTAAGGCGAAATTAACAGATGAAATTTATAAAGAAGTGATTGCCTTCGCCAATACGGATGGCGGAGTGATCTATATCGGGGTGGATGATAACGGAAATGTTGTGGGGATAGACAATGTAGATGATACCTACACCAGAATCACAAATGGAATTCGGGATGCCATTCAGCCTGATGTTACGATGTTTGTAAAATACAAATTGGAGGATAATCGGGTTGTAAAGATTACTGTAGGCGAAGGGAGCTATAAGCCGTATTATCTCAAGTCAAAGGGATTGAAGCCAAATGGTGTATATATCCGTCAGGGAGCTTCCAGTGTGCAGGCATCTTCGGAACAGATTCGCCGTATGATAAAGGTATCAGATGGAGATAGCTTTGAAGAAATGCGGTCTTTAGAGCAGGAGCTTACCTTTTCGCAGGCAGAACAGGCATTTCGGAAATATCATGTGCCGTTTTCGGAAGAAAAATACAATGCACTGGGGATCAGAAGCATTGCCGATAACCTGTATACAAACCTTGCTCTCATTCTTTCCGACCAATGCACACATACCATAAAGGTGGCTGTTTTTAATAACGGAGAGAATACAGAATTTCGGGACAGCAGAGAGTTTGGCGGTTCTGTTTTCAAGCAATTAGACGATACATTTGCATATTTGAATCTTTGTAATAAAACAACAGCAACGATTAAGCAGTTGGAGCGAGTGGAGTCTGTAGACTATCCAGAAGAAGCTCTGCGTGAAGCACTGCTGAACGCTATTGTGCATCGGGATTATGGCTTTAGCGGCAGCATCATCATCAATGTCAATGATGATAAGATGGAATTTATCTCTATGGGCGGCTTAGTTATGGGGTTGTCAACAGAGGATATTCGCAGCGGCATTTCACAGCCTCGCAATAAAAAACTGGCAGAAGTGTTCCACCGCCTGCGGTTGATTGAGTCCTACGGAACGGGAATCAGAAGAATTTTTGATTTATATAAGGATTGCAGCTTGCAGCCGACGATTGAGGTGACACAGAATACATTTAAAATGATACTACCGAACAGGAATAAGAGCGTTCTGGCAGAGAAAAAAGGCAGCAAAGCGGAGAAAACCGAGCAGATGCAGGTAATTCTTGATTATATTGCGCGGTATGGAGAAATTAACAATGAGAAGGTTCAAGAGATTCTGGGCGTTAAGAGAACTCGTGCATATACCATACTGAAACAGATGGTTGAGAATGGTTTCGTTACTACAAACGGTAGAGGAGAAGAAAAGAAGTATTACTCTATAAGAAGATGATTTCTGCTTGAAAAATTTTAACTATTTGGTATTTAAGAGAGGTGATGAAAAGCACTTCTCTTTTTTGATTGGTTTTTGGCGAAGGTTCTACGCATCGTCCTGTATATTTGGAAAAATGTGATAACAAACCGCAAAAACCATAATAATTTTGTGATTTCGTTGTATTTTCACACTTTGGTGAGGGCAATCGCCTGTTTACTGAATTTAAGGGTGCATTGACGGAAAATTTTGTGCTGCAGACATTGATAACACAGTTTGAGGTGACTCCCCGCTATTGGACACAGACCAATCCTCCGTATGAAGTGGATTTTCTGATTCAGCGGGAAAATGATATTTTTCCGATTGAGGTGAAATCGGAAGCCAACACCACGAGCAAAAGTCTGAAAAAATTTAAGGAACTTTTTCCGGATAAGGTAAAGCTTCGTGTGCGTTTCTCTTTGGACAACCTGAAGCTGGATGATGATATGCTGAATATTCCGCTGTTCATGGCAGATCAGACGGATCGGTTGATTGGATTGGCATTGGAGCAGAGGAAATCGTGAAGAATTTTTTGTATATACAATCTGAAAAATCAATTTGCGTCTTAGAATCAGATTCTAAGACGCATTAGAATGTTTATTTGTTTTATGATAGGAAATGTGGAAGCACTTGTCTCCTTTCCGAATCAATTTTGTAAAAAAGTAATCACGAGTAATCAAGAATAAGTGCCGAAAAACATTGATTTTTCAAGGAAAAATGCACTTTTCCATGGGGTTCAATTCCCCTCATCTCCATTCAGAAGCCTTGATTTTTCAAGGCTTTTTTTAGTTGAATTTTGAAAGGGATGCAAGGGGTACTCAAATATATAGGAAAGGAGAAGTTGAATTTGTCGCGTACAAAAAAATGAAGTCCACAAATGGGCAAGAGCCTGTTTGTGGACTTTTTTGCTATTTTTCCGTTCTTTTTCTAAAATCAAGGGGAATAAAATCGAGGAGGCGAAAAGGATGGAGTATACCTTAACACAGGAAATGGTGAAAGAATACGAAAGGCATTTGTGGTTGGCGGAGCGGAGCAATGGAACGATTCAGAAATATCTTCATAACATTGAGCAGTTTCGTCGGTATCTGCCGAGAGAAAAGACGGTTACGAAAGAGACGGTTATCGCATACAAAAAGAGCATTGCGGAGAAATATGCCATAAGTACAGCAAATGCAGCACTGGTGGCGTTGAATGGGTTATTTTCGTTTTTAGGGTGGTTCGACTGTCGGGTGAAGCCGTTCAAACAGCAGAGGTGCATCTTTCGGGATAAGGAACGGGAACTCTCGGAAAAGGAATACCTTTCTTTATTAAAAGCGGCAAAACGGAAGGGCAATCAGAGATTATTTTATATCATGGAAACCTTATGCAATACGGGAATTCGCATTTCCGAATTGCAGTTTATTACTGCGGAAGCGGTGCGGACGGGGACAGCGATTGTGAATTGCAAGGGAAAACAGAGAAAGGTGCTTCTGCCGCAGAAATTGCGGAAGGAATTGCAGAATTATTGTAAGAAGAACTGCATCACATCGGGGGCAGTGTTTATTACAAGGACCGGAAAGCCTATCAGCCGTACAAACGTCTGGGGAGAGATGAAGCGGCTATGCAAGGCGGCGTGTGTCGAGGCAAAGAAGGTCTTTCCGCACAACTTTCGCCATCTGTTCGCGGTGAGTTTTTACCGTCTGGAGAAGGATATAGCAAAGCTGGCGGATCTTTTGGGACACGCCAGCATCGAAACTACCCGTATTTATGTGATGGAATCGGCGGAAAGCCATATCCGCCAGATTGAGCGAATGCGGTTGTATATTTAGGACAAACTACACATTCTGTCCTTTATCCGCCGTCTTTTCATTGTGA
>UMES01052317.1_pt1 | contig 19618 bp, 17 predicted proteins | sample 1964791 | NCBI WGS metagenome assembly UMES01 (sample SAMEA4836024, study PRJEB28245) | human gut metagenome | biome: gut microbiome; material: fecal sample | place: Denmark | collected 2008
CAAGCCAAAACTTCGGCCCACCACCCGTGCAGGGTATGAAAATAGGATCTATCAGCACATTATCCCGGAACTGGGCAGCATCCCCCTCAATCAACTGACACAGAACGACTTACAGCAATTCTATGTCAGGCTGAAGCAGAGCGGTCGGCTCTTCCACACGGAATACTATGGGGAGGCCCTGTCCGACACCATGGTTCGTGGGAGTCACGCCAACTGCCGGTCCGCTCTGGAAAAAGCGGTGCAGGAGGGGCTGATCCGCGTAAACCCCGCCGTCGGCTGTAAGCTGCCACCCAAGAAAGCACGAGAGATGCAGGTGCTGACCCGTGAGGAGATCCAGCGGTTTCTGATTCAGGCCAAGGCGGAGGGGTACTTCGAGCTGTTCCTGCTGGAGCTGACCACCGGCCTGCGGCGGGGAGAGCTGCTGGCCTTGCAATGGGATGACTTGAATCTGGAAACGGGAGAGTTGCAGATCACCAAGCAGGTCTACCGCACAAAGGAGGACGGACTCCTGATCTCCCAGCCCAAGACGAGATCCTCCATCCGCACGGTCAGCCTGCCACCGCCGCTCCTGACCATTCTGGAAGCGTACAAGGAGAGTGTAAACTCCCGATGGATGTTTCCCTCGCCGGTCAAGGAAGACTCACCTCTGGACCCGGCTTATATCAGGACCCGGTTGAAACTCATTCTGGAACACGCCCAGTGCAAACAAATCAGGTTCCATGATTTAAGGCACACATTTGCAACCATGGCTCTGGGTAGCGGGATGGATGTGAAGACCCTCTCGGCCATGCTGGGCCATGTTTCGGCGGCCACCACGCTGGATATCTACACCCACATCACCAACCCGATGCGGTCCGAGGCGGCAGCGAAGATCGACCAGAGGATCGGAAAAACGGCTCCACAGGAATTACCTGCGGAGCCGCAAGAGAAACGGGCCATGACCACATTCCAACCCTATGTAGGAAAAAAGCGACAGCCGGGCACCGGCTGTATCACCCAAATCAGCGAAAACTGCTGGGAGGGACGATACTCCCCCATGTGGCCGGACGGAAAAAAGCACTCCCGCAATGTGTACGCCAAAACCCGGGAGGAGTGCGAGGCACTTCTGACTGGGCTGATCGAGCAGATGAAAGCAGAGATCAAGGCCATCAAGGAGAGCGGAAACATGGATGCCATTCCGGACGGGATCAGCGAAAAGAAAAAAGCTATCGCCGCCTATATGCGGGAGCATCCGGAGGTCACCAGTAAGAGCGCCATCGCCAAGGCAGTGCAGGTAGATAAAAATACGGTGAAACGGTATTATAATGTTTCGGTATTCCCAATTTTAAACTCTGCTGTCTCCGGCCAGAGAAACTGGAGTCGTTTTTCAAAGCTATGTCTGACCGGCATGAGGGGTGACTGTTGGAACATTAGATTATAGCAGTCCTTGATTGCAGACCAGGGTAGTTCGGCCCGGAGCGTCAGCTGCTCTGATGTGGGATCGTACTGGAACACATAGATTTTGCCTGCTGGAAAATCTGCCATCAAGATTTGCAGTCTTCCATTTTCAAAGCCGGGAGCGCCAAAATACTGCCCCTCGTGGGCGATGATATCCTTCGACTAAACCAGACTTGCGAAGTGAAGCCAAGCTTTCTGCTTACCATGCTGGGGGAGAAGCGGGAGTATGGCATATTGGCAATCCTTGATGAAATATGCGGAGAAATACGGCATCAGCTGTACCAGCAGGAAATACAATACGAGCCGTTCATACATTTACTTCTGGAGAGCTCGCTGGGATGGGACGGTAAGGATCTTTGGCCTGTTAGTCCTGGCGTCCCCTCAGCCATCCCAATCAGCACACAGGGGCAGAACTGAAACTACTGGGCTGCCTAGATCAACTTCTCCGCCTCAGCCTCCAGTAGCTCGTTTAGGGTTTCCTCCACACTGCCTCGCACCAACTCCTTGAACTGCCACTTGATAACTTCTTCATTTAGCTGCACAATCTTTTCTGACATGGTTTGCTGTCTCCTTTCAGAATGGTGTGTCACGAATTCATTCTACCAGAGTTCTGCAAACCATGTCTCCTTTTATATACTTTTCAATTTGCGAAAATTATTGTACCTTATCCCCCAGCATAGCTGGGGGTTGCCGTTGCACTAAAGCGGCAACAAAAGAAAAGTGGCCTTATCTAGCTATCAGATAAAGACCACTTTGTTTAATAATGAACTATAAATTCATGCACATTACCTCATCCTAACTATCTTAGAGGGATTTCAGGGTAATCTGCCACATCCACAGAATAATAGATGTATTTAGTGTTCTTTTAGAGCTGATTTAGAGTCCCATTTGTCAGTAAGGAAAATTAATTCTTTGCACTTTTTTGAGCCGCTTTTTAACATAAGCCAGAGCCATCAGAATATCATATTTATCTGCTTTCTCATCGGTGCATATTACTTTTACAAGGGGGGCCTCGCTGGAGACTTCTTCTATAATTACATCTCCAATCCTTTTGACTTCGATATAATTCTTACCCAGACCGGAAAAGTTTTCTGGAAATAGCGGAATCATATATCCAATGAGACACTGCAAATCGTTATTATCGGCATATATTCTTTGAGGATTGCTACATACTTTTTCAGCAATTTGGTGCTGGCTTAGCGCTATATGCTTTGCCAGCACCTTTTTTGACGCTGCTACAATATATTTGCTGGACAAAGCACGCCATCCAAGCGTGCTTTATCCTTTCTCAAGCCTCAGCTACAATGAGGGAGAGTAATTGGGGGGCGCTTTTACGCTTGGGCTTTTGATGTCCGCACGTAAGACTGTTGCCTATCCCTCATTGTAGCACTCGGTTCAGCAGGTTGGGCAAATTATCTGTGTCACAAAGCAACTTTAGTCGGCACTGAGAAAAGGATGGGTAATCACCTTCTACAACCTATGGATGGCCACTGGCTAAAAACAAGTTTGCTGAGTGGCTTAGATTAGTATGTCCTTTTTGCTTCTGTAATCTCCGTGAATTTTATCCTTGACTTTGATTAGCTTAAATTATGTAGCTCCCAAATAGTCTTCCTGAATGGCCGGATCGTCAAGAAGTTCCTTGCTAATGCCCTCACGGATAATCGTTCCAGTCTTCATAACATAAGCCCGGTCAGATACATCCAGAGCCAAATAAGCGTTTTGTTCTACCAACAGGATAGTCTGCCCCAACTCCTTGTTGATTCGAGTAATCATTTGGAACACTTCATTGATAATGATTGGGGCCAGTCCCAGAGAAGGCTCATCCAGACACAACAGTTTCGGCTTTGCCATTAGGGCACGGCCAATGGCAAGCATCTGCTGTTCTCCGCCAGATAATGTACCTGCCATTTGTCCAATACGTTCCTTCAAACGGGGAAACAGTTCCATAACCTCATCCATGCTCGCCTGGATCTCTGTTTGGGACTTTTGAAGATATGCACCCAACTGCAGGTTTTCTTGGACAGTTAAGTTCGGAAAAATTCGTCTCCCTTCAGGGACCAATGAAATACCCTTAGCTACAGCCAAATAGGATTTGCTAGGCAACGGCTCGCCCATGAAGTTAATGATTCCGCTTTTATACTCCTTATCAGCAGCAATGGTGCGCATGGTAGTAGACTTTCCAGCTCCATTACTTCCAATTACGGCCACAATCTCGCCGGGTTTGATGTGCATGGAGATACCTTGGATAGCATGAATTCCGCCGTAGTATACATGCAGATTTTCAACGTCTAACATATTTGTACTACTCATCGTCACTCATCTCCATTCTGCTGCCCAGATAAGACTGGATCACCTGCTCATCGTTCTGAATATTCTCAGGAATGTCCGTTTTCAGCACTTTGCCTAGATTCAACACACAAATTCGATCACACAAGCCAAAGACCAAATCAATGTGATGTTCAATCACGATCATAGTTACTTTGAAGCGTTCCTGTACCTGACGCAGCAGCTTATCCAACTCCACGCACTCATCATTGTTCATGCCAGCTGCCGGTTCATCCAACAGCAGCAGTTTGGGAGAAGTCGCCAACGCACGGGCAATTTCCAACTTTCGCTGCAATCCATAGGCCAGGTTTCCAGCCCGCATACTCGCGTATTGAGTCAGGCCAAAAATCTCTAGCATCTCTTCTACTCTCCGGTTCACTTCCCGCTCCGCTCTGCGCACACTAGGCAGTCCCAGCAACGCCTCCAAGCGAGAATACATCGGAACACAATGAAATCCGATGGAAATATTCTCTGCTACCGTCATCTTGGGAAAAAGCCGGATGTTCTGAAATGTACGACTAATACCTGTACGCGCAATTTTATCTGGTGCCATGGACAGCAGAGATTTTCCGTCCAGAAGGACGTCGCCCTCTACTGGTGTTACATTTCCGGTGATTACATTGAAGATTGTGGTCTTACCAGCACCATTGGGACCGATCAGGCCAAAAATTTCCCCTTCTTTCACCTGGAAGGACACATGGTCAGATGCCCGCAAACCACCGAACTGTACAGAAATATCTTTCAGTTCAAAAAGAACTTTATCTGACATGCTTTTTCCCTCCTAACTTGCTGGGTAAATTTTTGCACCAACGGATAATCCCGCGGAAAGAAAATTCCTTATATCCCAGCAGACCTTCTGGCTTAAACAGCATAATAACCACAAACAGCAGTCCATAAATCACGAAACGCCATGTATCAAATGCGCGAAGCACCTCGGGGAATACCATCAGCAGAATTGCCGCAATTGTGGGACCGGTGATGGAGTTGGTCCCGCCAAAGACCACAGCAGCAGTCAGGTCAGTAGACTTTGTGGAGGTGAAGTTGGACGGATACAAACAAGTCATGTAGAATCCAAACAGTGCACCGCCTACTCCGGTGAAGAACGCACTCAACGCCAAGGACCACAACTTAGAGTTCACTATATTGATTCCCATCATCTCAGCAGCTACTTCCTGCTGCTGAATGGCAACCAGGTTTTTGCCGTACTGCGACTTGGTGTAATTTCTCAGCAGATAAATCACAATAATTACAGCCACGACAACCACTGTAAAGGTAGTCTTTTTAGGGATACCAGTCAACCCCAAAGCGCCGTTGATAAACGGGTAGATATTGCTGGAGAGAAGGCGGATCACTTCACCAAATCCCAGCATAGCAATAGCAAAACAGTCACCAGTAAGCCGGTTTCTCAGCGTAGGAATACCTACAATCAAGCTGGACAGTGCCGCTGCAACACCACCTAGGAGTACAGCCAGCACAAAGGGAATATGTAAGTAGATACTCAGGCATGCAGACACATAGCCGCCTACTGCCATAAATCCTGCATGTCCCATAGAGAACATCCCTGTAAAGCCAGTCAGAAGCGTCAGACCAGACACGCAGATAACATTGATGCCAGCAACTGTGGCAATACTCAGTGCGTAATACATTCCAGTCCCCCCCCCTTAAATCTTTTCGCCCTTACTCTTGCCCATCAGACCGAACGGACGGAAAATCAAAATCACGATCATCAGGGAGAAGGAGAACACATCACGCCAGGCGGAAGATACAAAGCCTGTAATCATCGTTTCCAGTACACCTAGCAGCAAAGCGCCGATTACGGCGCCTGGTAGGCTTCCCAGACCTCCGATCACACTGGAGATAAACGCCTTGTTGGAAATCGTTCCCAACGTAGGATATACGGCATACTTCAGTCCAAAAAACATTCCCGCAAAGGCAGCCATCACGCCAGATAAAGCAAATACAATCAGAGAGATCACATTTACGTTAATCCCCATCAGCCCAGCAGTTTTGGTATCCACAGAAGAAGCTCGAATCGCAATACCATGCTTGGACTTGTACAGCAAAGTCCACAACAAAAACAATAGAATCAGTGCTACGATCGCGGAGCAGATATCCAGCTTAGCAACGGACACATTTCCAAATTTAACGGATCCTACCAAGAACTCAACACTCAACGGACGAACATTGGTGCTGAACAAATTGACGCATGTATAGGTAAGGATCAAATCCACACCCATAGCTGCAATCATCAAAAACAGCCGGGATGCGTTTTTATTTCGCATAGGACGATAAGCAACCAACTCAGTTACGACAGAAATAACAATACCGCAGACCAAAATAATAACCAGCGCTAAAGGGAGCGATAAGTCAAAATAAGAAATTGCGAAGAACGATGCATAGGCACAGCACATCATCAAAGAGCCGAATGCAAAGTTTGTAAAATCGAAAATACTGTAGATCAGAGCATATCCTACGGCAAGCAATGCATAGATACTGCCAATGGATATACCAGTGATCAGCTGCTGTATAATTGAAGCCATTGCAGAAGTCCCCTTCCGGACAAGAAATTCATCAGCAAAACCAGGATTTGTGGTATAACGATAAAATTCGACACAATATCGGCCTAATTTCCTTTTTAAGTGTGCTGCCCTTCCGATGTGGAAGGGCAGCACATCTCACCATGTCTCGACACAATGGATATGTGGTCTCAAAATCAACCCTCAGGAGTGTACTCTGTGTAGAACTGATACTCACCATTCTGAATAGTCAGGATGGAGACCGGCTTGTTGTGGGGATTGTGAGTTTCAGGCTCCATGGTCATCGTGAAGGTAAACAGAGGTGCATCCTTCATATTTTCCAGCTGATCGCGAATGGAAGTGGGATCCACAGAGTTGCCGGCAGTGATGGCATACTCAGCAGCCATCATGGCGTCCATGCCATACAATGCATAGATGTTGGCGCTCTGATCTGTGTGCTTCTTATTAAAGGAGGCATAGTATTCATCATACTGACCGCCCATATCGTTTACACCATTGGAGAGATAGCACTTACCGTCCAGCAGGTCGCCCACGTTCTCCAGAAGTTCGTTGGAGTACACGGCATCACCAAACAGCCAGGTAAAGTCCAGACCTAGGTCGCTGGCCTGCTGCACCATAAATGCCGCATCCTTATAGGCAGTACAAGGAACGAACACAACCTCTACGCCGGCATTGGCCAGAGCGGTCAACTGAGCGCGGAACTCCACCTCACCAGCACGGTAGCCCAACTGGTCAGCAATCTTGCCGCCCAGGCCCTCATACTGCTCGGCAAAGTAAGAGGACAAACCTTGAGCATAGCTGTCTTCCAGAGGAGCCAGAGAGCCAACTACGGGAGCACCCAAATCGTTGTAAGCAAAGTCAGCTAGAGCAGTGCCCTGATACGGATCGATGAAGCAAACACGGAATACATAGGGCTGTATGTTGCCCTTGTCATCCACAGTGACTGCCTGGTTGGTAGCAGACAGAGAGATCATAGGAATGCCCGCCTCATTCACCACAGGAGCAGCAGCAATAGCGTGCGCACTGGAGGTAGGGCCGAGAATAACGTTAACTTTATCGCTGTAGCACAGCCGGTTGACAATATTAACGACCTCTTCGTTTTTGCCCGCGTTATCATAAGCAATCAGTTCCAGCTGTTTACCCAGCAGGCCTCCCTGAGCGTTCAGTTCCTCAATACGGTCTTCAATGGCGTACCGGCCAGCCATACCGATGTAACCATCGGCAGAGGACATATCGCTGAAGTAGCCGATCTTAATCGTATCTCCGGAACTACTTTCACCACTGCTGGCGCTGCCACCACCGGAACTACCGCAGGCCCCTAAAGAAACTACCATCGTAAGGGCGAGAACTGTGCTTAGAATCTTTTTCATTTTTATCCCTCCTGTTTTGTATCTATAAAATCGGGAGCGGCGGGGGTGCGGGGTTCCTTATCTCCCGATCTTATATTTGGTTTTTCTTATGCTTTGTAACGGGAATTTACCGTCACTGTAAAAGTACTTAATAGTATCCTTCGCTAGTCATCCTAGCCAGCGGAAGATCTGTGGACCATTCGTTTTGGGCCAGTTCTCTGGATATGCGCTCTGCCGACTTGTTGACCTTTTGAATAACCGTCTTTTCATCCTCGGTCAACAGAATATGATTTTCTACCAACACCTTGCCATCTACCATGACCAGTTCCACCTCGTGCCCCCGGGCAGAATACACCAGATTGGGAATCAGATTGCGGATGGGGAAGGTGTAGATAGGGTTCAAATTGGGATAGGACAGGTCAATCATAATAATGTCAGCCAGTTTGCCTGCTTTTAGCGATCCAATCTTGTCATCCATCATCAGCGCTTTAGCACCCTCAATGGTAGCCATCCGAAGCACCTTCCAGGCCGGCATCTGTGTGCCATCTTGTGTCGCGTGTTTTGTGGACAAAGATGCGCACTTCATTTCTCCAAACATACAGGTGCTGTTATTGGCCTGGTCCGTAGCCAGAGCAACTGTACCGCCATAATCAGCATACTTTCTTGCCGGTGGCAGCGAGCCATCTACCAACATATTGCTGCCCATGCACAAGACCATGGCAGTAGCAGACTGTGCCACTGTGCGTATCTCATCATCGGTGGCACAAGTCAGATGAGCGGCAATCAGTTTAGGCCCCAGATACCCAAGTTCTTGGAGCAACTGAGTCGGCCTGCAGCCGTTGCGCATCATACACTGCCGATTTTCACCATTACTCTGAGATAGGTGTGTATTGATTCCGACTTGGTACTTATCTGCACAAGCCTTGATCTCTTTCAGCATCTCCACAGTGCAGTATTCCACCGTGTGCATACCAAATCTGCAGGTGATGCGCCCCTCATGGCTCTGATGGTACTGTTCCACCAGTTTGATATTACTTTCCAACTTCTGATTTCCCACTGTGCTGTCCAGCGGAAGCAGTTCATCAGGAGAAATCCCAATGGTATCCTTGGGCATCTCATTGATCATGTCGCTGACACAGGCTCTTGCACCCAAGTCGATATAGTTCTGAACAATGGAGGACATGGGGGTATAAAAATCGCCGAAGGTAGTGGTACCCGCTTTTAACGCCTCAATAATATTTAGCCGCGATCCGATAACATAGTCCTCATCCTTGGCAAGTCCCAGCAAAGGCAATATGCCATGGATGCGCCAAATATCGCCTGGAATATCCTGCGCACAACTACGAACGATTACATCACCAGTATGAATGTGGGCATCTACAAACCCAGGCATAATAGCCTTTCCGGTAGCATTGATATATCGGTGGGCAGTATATTCTTTGAGCACATCCTTGCTTTCTCCAACTGCAACGATCTTGTTCCCTTTTACTGCTACTGCACCATTGTTGATAATCCCCGTTCCCGGCCCTTCCATAGTGATGACAAAACCACCATGAAAAATTACATCAACGTTCATTTCTACCATCCTGCTTTCTTTTATAGGGTGGTGTTTTTATCGCCGACGGATAAACTCTCCATAGCCATCCGGCACCACAATTTCTGTACCGTTGTACACCAACTGCCCTCGCACATAGGTAGCAGCAACCCTGCCCTGGAAATTCATACCCTGATATATCCCCTTCGTGCTCTTTGTCTTGGAGAAGGACTTCGCTCCATCGTAGACCCACTGGACAGCCGGATCTATCAAAACGATATCGGCATCTGCTCCAGGCAACAGATTACCCTTGCGAGGATACAACTGGAACATTTTGGCAGCGTTTGTAGACATAAGCTCCGCCAAACGGCACCAACTCAGGCCTCGCTTATGTACACCCTCAGTGATCATGGCCGCCAGAGTCGCATCAAAGCAACCAAAACCGCAGAACTCCTTCCAGAAATCACCCTGTTGATTTTTTTCTTCGTCTGTGAACGGTCCGTGATCAGAGCCCAGCACATCTACCGTTCCGTCTAGCACATAATCCCAGAGCTTATCCACGTATTCTCGGCTTCGGAAAGGAGGCGTACACTTGGCAAAGGATTTTTTCTCTCTGAGAATCGTCTTGTCGAAAATCAGATAGTGGGGACAACTCTCCACATAAACGTGTACACCTTCACTCTTGGCCTGCTTCAAAAACTGCATACCCTGCGGAATGGTAGTGTGGCATACTTCCAGCCGTGCACCGGTCACCTTGGAAAAAAGAACTGCCCGCTGGATTGCCTCATACTCAGTCCACCAAGGTCTGGCTTCATCAAACATTGCCTCGTCCTGGCATCCCATTTGCGAAAACCGGTCACATCCCATAGCGGCTACTTCCGCATTTTCTGCATGAACACCAATCAGTCCGTCAAACTCTTTAACCAATTTCATTCCTTCCACCAGGTACCCATCGGTGATCTGGGGATACTCCTCGGTAGCAAAACACATAAAGCCTTTATAACCAACACAACCCAGTTCATTCAACTCTGGCAGCTTGTCCAAATTCTTAGGGTTGATACCACCCCACAACGCGAAATCAACCACCGAGTGTTCATTCGCCGTGTTGAACTTTGCTTCAAATCCCTCTTTTCCTAGCACAGCAGTACTGGGAAGCGGCATATCTGCGATTGTGGTAATTCCTCCGGAGGCTGCACAGCGGGAGCCATGGGCCCAGTCCTCCCGATAATTGAAAGGACCTGGATCTGTCATATGCACATGGGTATCAATCAGCCCAGGAAGAACCATTTTTCCTTCTGCATCTACTACCGTGCACCCTTCCGGAGCCGGCGTGCCATCAAAAATACCAGCAATCGTTCCCTCTTGAATCAGCAAAGATGCTTTTACTACCCGATCTGGCAAAACAACATTACCATTTTGAATCCAAAGTGATTCCATGTGAACTATTCTCCTTCTTTTCTCTTCCTAAACAGTACTTAGCAAATTGCAACCCGATAGTTCGGTACGCTGACTTCCTTTAATACATGGTAACTTTCCGCTAGCAGAGCCGGAATCATCTGAGTCATACCACACTCAACAGCAATTTCACCTCGATAGCCTAACTCCTGCAGCATCTGCAGGTAGGGTAAATAGTAGTGGATATTTTCTCTCAGCAGCGGGTAACGTCCGTTATTTGTATGTGCAATATGAACCATCTCTATCTTGTCCAAGGCGGGCAACACAGCTGCAGGATTCTCTCCCATCATCCTCGCATGATAGATATCATAAATCATACCTAAGTCATTGCAAAGCTGAATAAATTGGAAAGTATCCTTTGTGCTGTTAAGCACATTTGTCATCTGACTGCAGATGGGTTCCATCAAAATTCGCATCTGATACGGCTTGCAAATCTCTGCAGCACGGCACATACACTCCAGCAACTGTTCGCCAGCCAACTTCCTTGGGAATTTAGGGGGAATCTTTCTGGAGAGAGGAGCCCCAATTCCAATTTGCGTAACACCAAGTTCTGCTGCTCGTGAGGCCAAGTTAGAAACGTACTGCTCCACCTGCCCCAGTTTGTATTCCGGTCCACACAACTTCAGTTCCGGAGGACAAAAGTCATTTAGGGACCGACAAGCTAAATGGAGCTGCTTCAAGGTGCGGGACAGTTCCCGTATCTGCGCTGGTGAACTGTGTTCCAACTCACTGGCCGAGAGTACCACGCGGTCAAATCCACATTCTGCAATAAGCTGACACAGGGAGGCGGATGCACAGCAGCTAATATACATTGCTCTCACATCCTCATGACGATTATATATTCTTCTAGTTTCACATTATAAATTGAATACAATTTTGTTTTCAATCAACATTGTAGCAGAACGACAAGAAATGTCAATTCTATTTTTTCTTTTTTGTTATTTTTGATGTGCTATATGAATCTAAATTGAAAATAAAATTGAAATTTTACATTTAAGTTTTTTTCTTCGCAAAAAACATCAAAATACATCGCAAAATTCGCCTTTTAATTTATCGTCACTTTGCATAAAATCATAGATTTTTCCCAGCCTGTATTGCTATTATAGTCTAAAAAAGTCAGATTCAACAAATTGCAGTTCGTTTATTTGGTGCTTTTGCCCCCTCTTTGTTTCTTGCTTTTCGCCTTAAAGAATTGTATATTAAATTGTATTCAATATATTCGGTCTTGGGTTTGATTTAGGGCCGCAGCAAATTCACCTCACCTTAAAGGTTATATTTGCAATTACGGCCCTAAATATAGCGATATGTTGTTTTAATTTATGTTTATTCGTCGTGATTTTATATGTGAATCCCCTTGCGAATTAAAATTCAGAAGTTCACAACCTGTGTTCCTGCTTGTAAATATTTGTAATATGCGCCATTGCAAGATTAAACTGCGGATTGTACTGGGGGCTAGAGAGTACTTCCTCAAAATTGTTCTCACTGAGGTCTAGGTGGATTGTTAAACTCTCAATACTGGCTTGACGATCATTATCCATCAGTGCTTGATAAATGTTTTTATGCTCCTCCCGCGCCTCTTCCATACGGGATGGCACTATAAAACTCAGCCATCTTGCGCGATAAATTTGAAGCCTCATTCGATTTGAGATCTCAACCAAACGGCTATTGTTAGCCATTTCCATAATCTCTCCGTGGAACAAATCATCGTACTGATAATTCTGAAGCGCATCCGTTGTGCTCTGCAGCTTTTTATAAATGTCGGTCAATTTATTTCTTTGAGATGCCGTACCTCCACCATTATCCAGCAAAATGTTGACTGCCGCTATTTCTACAGCCTTTCTTACCTGGCAGATTTCTATTATGTCCGTTAAAGTCATGGGCGCCACTTGTGCACCGGTATCAGTAGGAACAATCAAGCCATCGCTAGTCAGCATAAAAATAGCCTCACGCACTGGCGAGCGACTCATATTCAGTTCCAGGGCCAGTGCATGGTCCGATACGGCAGCTCCTGGAGGAAGTTCAAAACTGAGTATTTTCGATTTGATATATATATAAGCCTGCTTAGACTGAGGTCCTTTTCTCCGTGCCATCTCCATTACCTCCCTGCAACTCTTAAATTCATTTCCTAAGATAGTATTCAATAGAAAACACAATTTGTCAATACTTGCTTCTACTGCAATTTTCTAATATTTTTCAAATTTTCTGCAGAAAGCATGAAATAAAGAAAGGAAGATTTCCATGAAAAAAATTGTGTCCTTCTTCGGCGAACCCTCCCCTGTATTCGACGCTCTAAACCAACAAGCAAAGGAGTATGCCGCACATAAAGGGTTTGATTACAGTTGGGTCCCCCAAAAACCTTTTGACCAAGATGCCGTGATTCGTTGTCTTCAGGTGTCCGACATGGGACTTATTGATGTCGAACCATATGGAGAAGAGATTTTTAGCTCCATCGAAGGCAAGTGCCCTTTGTTGGTCCGTTTTGGTGTCGGCTTTGATAAGGTAGATCTGGCCGCTGCCAGCCGCCATGGGATTGCTATTGCGCGGACTACAGGTGCCAATGCCAGCGGCGTGGCAGAAATGGCTTTGACTCTGATTCTGGCCTGCCGCCGCGAACTCCAGCCTAACCGCCATCGCTGCATTGAAACCGGCCACTGGGATAAGTATATTGCCAACGAAACTGCAGGCGCTACCATCGGCATCCTGGGTTTTGGTGCCATTGGCCGCTTACTGGCCAAACTGATGCTGGGATTAGGCTGTACGGTAATCGCTTACGATCCCTATCCCAATGAAGCTGTGGCCCACGAACTTGGTGTTCACCTGGTGGATTTGGATGAATTGTTTACCACTGCTGACGCCATCAGCGTTCATGTCCCATATAGTACAGAAACCCATCATATGGTCAATGCCGAGCGTTTAGCTCAGATGAAAACAACTTCTGTGATTGTCAATACAGCTCGTGGAAACATCATCGATGAAGATGCCCTGTACGATGCCCTGAAGGCAGGACAGATTCGCGGTGCAGGTTTAGATGTTTATGCAGTCGAACCACTGCCCGCAGACAGCAAACTGCTGGAACTGGATAATTTGATTCTCAGCCCCCATTTCTCCAGCCAGACCGTAGAGTCCCTCTGGAACACCTATAAAATGGCCATTGACATTACTGCCGACTTCTATGCAGGCAAGGATTCTCCTCATATCCTTAATCCTGACTACAAGACTGCTAAAAAGTAATCTTCCCGGCTTTTTGTGGAATTGGAAGGAGCACAGTTCCTTCCAATTCCACAAATACCTATACCCACCTAATGAGAACAATTTCACATGAGGAGTGATTCGATGGCTCGATATTTAATGGGGATTGATAATGGAGGAACGGTAATCAAAGCCGCTCTCTACCAGTTGGATGGAAAGGAAATAGCTGTCGCCTCCCAACACACCCCTGTATTTTCCCCTCAGCCTGGGTATCAGCAGCGAGATATGGAAGAAGTGTGGCAGAAAAACTGCGCCTGCATCCGCCAGGTTTTGAAACAAGCAGCCATCTCTCCAGAAGAAGTAATCGCCCTGGCTGTGTGCGGCCACGGAAAAGGACTGTATCTCTGGGGGAAGGATGAGCGCCCTGCTTACCCCGGAATCGCTTCTACCGATAACCGAGCGTGGTCCTACCCAAGACGCTGGAAAGAATCCGGCATCTTCAGCCAGCTTTATCCCCAACTCTGCCAACAGCAATTAGCCTGCCAGCCTTCCGCGTTGCTGGCCTGGCTGAAAGATCACGAACCTACAGTTTATCAAAATATCCAATGGGCCTTTTCTATTAAAGATTATATCCGCTTCCGTCTCACCGGCACCGCCCTGAGTGAGTATACTGATCTCTCCGGTTCTGGACTGATGGATGTAAAAAATCAATGTATCGACTCTCAACTGCTGCGGGCACTGGGCATTGAGGAGGCGGCAGAAATAATCCCGCCGCTATGCCGCTCCTTTGATCAGTGCGGACAGGTCACGCCAGAGGCCGCCGCTCTGACCGGCCTTTACCCTGGCACACCAGTAGCAGGCGGTATGTTCGATATCGATGCCTGTGCAATCGCTATGGCCGTAACTTCTCCAGATCAGCTCTGCACCATTACTGGCACATGGAGCATCAACGAATTCATCTCCACACAGCCTAAACTCGGTACAAAGGTAGCCATGAATTCTCTGTATGCTATCCCAGGCTACTATCTACTAGAGGAGTGCAGTCCCACCAGCGCAGGTAATCTGGAATGGATTTTAAAACAGTTGGCTGCTGGCCTTGATCTGCCTCAAGGATGGTCTCTCTACGATGGTGTTAATCATTTAGTGGATTCGATTGTGCCAGAGGACTGCCAAGTTTATTATCTTCCATTTCTTTATGGCTCTAACGCCCATCCACTTGCGAAAGCTAGCTTTTTAGGGCTGACATCCTATCATACCGCCGCCCATATGCTGCGTGCTGTGTTTGAGGGAGTTGCCTTCTCACACAAGATACACATTGATCGTCTTCTAACTGCTCGTCAAGCGCCAGCAGTCATCCGCATGGGTGGCGGCGCAGCAAACTCTGCCGTCTGGTCACAAATGTTTGCCGATGTTCTGAATCTGCCTATTCAGCAGGTCTCCGATGTACGGGAGTTGGGTGCTCTTGGCAGCGCAATGGCCGCCGGAGTTGCAGCAGGCATTTACACCGATTACTCTCAGGCCGCTCAGGCAATGGTACGTATGGGAACACCTATTCTTCCAGACCCGGACCGACATACAATTTATCAGGCTAAATTTGAAACTTATCAGGCAATCTCCTCCGCTTTGGATACCATTTGGGATCGTTTTATCGTCTGATTAGAAATATAAGGAGTTGTTTATATGATGGAAGAACTGAAAAAACAGGTGTGTGAGGCAAATTTGCTTCTGACTAAGTACGGCCTTGTCACCTTTACCTGGGGCAATGTATCCGGTGTGGACCGTGAAAAGGGTTTGATGGTCATCAAACCCTCCGGCGTGGAGTACGACAACATGAAGTCGGAAGACATGGTAGTAGTCAGCTTGGAGACCGGAGAGAGGGTGGAGGGTAAGTGGAAGCCCTCCAGCGATACCGATACTCATGTGGCACTTTATAACTCCTTCCCCACTCTGGGCGGCATTGTCCACACCCACAGCCGCTGGGCCACCTCTTTTTCACAGGCGGGCAAGGGTGTGCCTGCTATGGGCACCACTCAGGGGGATTATTTCTACGGAGAGATTCCCTGCACCCGGAAAATGACTCCGGAAGAGATTGCCGGCAAGTATGAGCTGGAGACGGGCAATGTTATCATCGAGACCTTTCGTACACGGAACATTGATCCGGCTCAGGTTCCCGCGGTCCTGGTCCACAGCCATGGTCCCTTTACCTGGGGCACAGATCCCTTCAACGCAGTTCATAATGCGGTAGTGTTGGAGGAGTGCGCCTTCATGGATTTCCATGCCATGGCCCTGACTCCTGGGCTGCCCCCCATGCAACAGGAGCTGTTGGACAAGCACTATCTACGCAAGCACGGCCCCGGCGCCTACTATGGACAGCGTTGATCTGTAAGGAGGAAACACCCATGAAATTTCAAAAGCAGCATCTTTGTCAGCTCCCTTGCTGTTATGCTGTGTCACCGCTGATGCAGGATGGCCGCTTGAAGTATGTACTGGCTACTGATGATATTGGTCCTTGCTACTGTATTGATGCCCAAAGTATGGAATGTGAAACCGTATGGCAGGAGCCTGGCGGAACCATGTCTATCGTTCCTCTTCCGGGAACCAATGGAGACTTTTTAGCTACGCAGCTGTTTCTTCCTAATTTTTCTGCACTTCACGCTAAAATTATGCGTGTCATGCGGATCAATGGACAATGGCAGCAGCAGCTTTGGATGCAGCTGCCCTATGTACATAGATTTGACATTCTTCAACGCGGAGGCCAAAACTATTTTCTTGGCTGCATTCTTTCTACCACAGATCAAGAGCAGGCTGACTGGTCTAAACCAGGAATTCTGGTCGCCGCCCCTATTGATGCTGACTTCACTCCACCAGCCCAACTGGAAACCATCGCTGTCGGCATGAGCCGCAACCACGGCTACTTCCGTGTAGAGCGGGATGACTACTCTATGTGCTATACCGCCTGTGATCAGGGTGTCTTTCAAATTGCTCCTCCGCCACATCCAGACCTGCCTTGGGAAATAAAAACGCTGCTGGACATCCCCGCTTCCGATGTAGCCGTATGCGATCTAGACAACGATGGCGAGGAGGAGTTGGCTGTCATTCAGCCCTTCCATGGCAACGAATTTGTTATTTATAAAAAGTACGATGGTCACTATCAGGAAATTTATCGCTATCCTACACCCGTCGACTTTCTCCACGCCATCTGGGGGGGGACTCTATGTGGAGAAAATGTTTTTCTTGCTGGCTGTCGAGCACTGGATAAGGAATTGTTCTTAATCCGATGGACTTCCAATGGTCCCAAAGAAGAAGTCATTGAACGTGGATTTGGTCCCAGTAATGTGGCGGTCTTTGGTGATGGAGAAACGGACTATGTCCTAACCGCTAACCGTCAAAAAGATGAGGGTGCCTTATTTACAGTGCGAAAGGAGGAACCTATATTATGAAAGCTTACCGTCTTGGACTGTATGAAAAGAGTATGCCAAATACGTTATCTCTGCCAGAAAAATTAGCAGAGGCAAAAAAAGCAGGTTTTGATTATTTGGAGTTGTCCATTGACGAGTCAGACGAAAAGCTGTCCCGTTTGGAGTGGGGACAGGAAGCAATTGAAGCTCTTTGCAACGCTCAAATTGAACAAGGAATCCCTATTGGCTCCATCTGCTTGAGTGGCCATCGAAAATACCCTCTTGGCCACCCTGACGCCGAGGTGCAAAAGCAGAGCCTTCAAATTATGGAAAAAGCCATTCGGCTTGCCTCTCATCTTGGTATCCGGCTGATTCAACTTGCTGGCTATGATGTCTATTATGAGCCTTCCAGCCCACAGACCCGTCAAAATTTTGCCAAAAATTTAGATATCTGTGTTCAGATGGCCGCTCGCGAAGGGGTAGTTTTGGGTTTTGAGACTATGGAAACCCCATTTATGAACACCGTAACCAAAGCCATGTATTGGGTCAATCAAATTCATTCCCCTTATTTACAGGTCTACCCGGACATCGGAAATCTGACCAACGCCGCTGTTCAGTACGAAAGCGATGTATGCCAGGATCTGCAATTTGGCGCAGGTCACATTATTGCTGTTCATCTAAAGGAAACGACCCCAGGTGTGTTCCGGGAAGTTCCTTTTGGGACAGGCCACGTAGACTTTGATACGCTCGCTCCCTTGACACATCGCTTAGGTGCATGTATGTTCGTAGGTGAGTTTTGGTATACCGGGCAGGAAAATTGGAAAGAAATTTTGCAGTCCAACAACCGTTTCTTAAGAAGTGCTCTGGATATGGAATCTCCTGTATTGCAGCCGTGTTTAGTATAAAAGGAGGGCAATTTGATGAAACAAATGCGCGGAATCACAAACCGTGATGCATCAACAAAAACAGTATTCACCTCCGGCTCGTTTACCTATGAATTGATCCCCGATTATGGTAGCTTTCCTGAAGGCTATGAATTTACTATGTACCCCAGCGGCTGTTGCGACAAAGAGGACAATCTATTTTTGACCTCCCGCAATTTACAACATCCCATTGTTATGCTGGATGCCCAGGGAAATTATATAAAAGATTTTGGCAAAGGATTGTTCCAAGAAACCCATGGAATCTGCGTAACACCCCAAAACACCCTCCTATGTCCTGATACAGCACTGCATGTGGTTCGGGAGCTGACAACGGATGGAGAGCTGCTGCGAGACCTGGGCAACCTGGGAGTTCCCAGTGACAGCGGCTATGATCCAAATATCTGGCGCAAGCTGCAGCGCCAAGGCAAGCTGATTCCCACAGATGTAGTCTTTGATAACAACTGGGCCTTTAGTCTCGGACTGCAAAGTATCAAGCGTGCCGCCCCTCCCTTTAACCGTCCTACTGGTGTGGTGGTTGGGCCTCAGGGTGATATTTTTGTCAGCGACGGCTACGGAAATGCTTCTATTCATCGTTTTTCTCCCGATAGTACCCTCCTAAAGACCTGGGGAGGCCATGGAGACGAACCTGGAAAATTTATTATCCCTCACTGCATTTGGTGCGACCGCCTGGGCCGTCTATGGGTCGGTGATCGTGAAGGAAACCGTGTCCATGTGTTCAATGAAAATGGTGAACTCCTTGCCTATTTGGAGGACAACCTGTACCAACCCACCGAAATCTGGGCAGACAACGATTATGTCTATATTGCCGAACGGGGAGGTGGCGTGACCATTGTCAACATGGATCTGGAGGTAGAGGCACAGATTGGATTCTATAACTCTCCAGTGCGTGCCCATGGTATGTGCGGAAACTCTAAGGGCGACCTATTTTTGATGCCCTTGACCACATATGACCGCCACTATCTCATGAAGCTGGCTCGCATTCGGTAAGCGTTCATTATCAATGCAATACGCGGCAATCATTGAAATTGATTGCCGCGTATTTTGCTCTTGGCGGAACCAAAGGCAACCCCCGGCTATACCGGGGGTAAAAAATATCTTATAGCGAGGAGAAAAGTAGAAAAATAAAAAACCCCCTGATAAGGTAGAAGTGGTTTGCCGACCACACAACTACGCTAACAGGGAGGTCTTCATCGTGAAAGACAAAGACATAAGTAGTTTAGAGCATACAAGTTGGAGATGTCAATATCACATTGTATTTGCACCTAAATATCGGAGGATGGAGATATATGGTCAGATCAAACAGGATATAGGGGTGATATTGAGAAAACTATGTCAGCAAAAGGGTGTAGAAATTATAGAAGCCAGAGCATTCCCAAACTATATACACATACTGATCAGTATCCCCCCCCAAGTACAGCGTGCCACAGATTATGGGGTATTTGAAAGGGAA
>UMES01048777.1_pt1 | contig 19121 bp, 15 predicted proteins | sample 1964791 | NCBI WGS metagenome assembly UMES01 (sample SAMEA4836024, study PRJEB28245) | human gut metagenome | biome: gut microbiome; material: fecal sample | place: Denmark | collected 2008
AGATACTTGTTCTCATATACAGCACCGGCTTTTACGCAAGGTACGATATAGTTATCGCAGAAGTCATCTACGATATTTTCGATATATAATTTAGAAGCTCCGGATAATTTTGCGCGTTCTTCCAATCCATCCAATTCTTCGCCCTGCCCACAGTCGATGCAGCAGCAAATAACTTCATATCCGAAGTTCTCCTTTAACCAAGGGATAATAGCGGTCGTATCAAGACCACCAGAATATGCTAATACAACTTTTTCTTTACTCATTTTTCATTGCCTCCTAATGCTTCTTCAGTAAACTAAAATTTACTATACACCTATTTTTATATTTATGCAATAGGAAATGTTAAAAAATTCGTTTTATGCACATATTATACATGTAAATGTATATTTGATGACGGCAATAGCATGATTATACACTAGAACAAATAGATTTTTGACCTATGGGCACGATGCGAGATATTGTTCATAAAATTGTTCTATGATAAAATCATAAAAAGGAATAAAAAAGAAAGGGATAATACCTTATGAATAAAAAACTTGTGATTGGAATTTTAGCACATGTAGATGCGGGCAAGACAACGCTTTCGGAAAGCATGCTTTATCAAAGCGGTAGTATTCGAAAACTTGGACGAGTAGATAAAGGAGATGCTTTTTTAGATATCTACGAACTGGAACGTGAAAGAGGGATTACAATATTTTCCAAACAGGCACAGCTTTCCATTGATGATTTACAGATTACGCTGTTGGATACTCCGGGGCATGTGGATTTCTCTGCCGAGATGGAACGAACACTGCAAGTGTTGGATTATGCAATTCTTGTTATCAGCGGAGCTGACGGAGTGCAGGGACACACGGAAACCTTGTGGAAACTATTAGAACGTTATCACATTCCGGTTTTTCTTTTTATCAATAAAATGGACCAGAACGGAACAGATGAAGCAGCATTAATGAACGAATTGAAAAAACGTCTGGATGAAAATTGCGTGGATTTTAGTCAGACAGATACAGACGAATTAAATGAATCCATCGCAATGTGCAGCGAAGCTTTGTTGGAACAATACTTGGAAAGCGGAGAAATTGAGGATACACAAATCAGAAATTTAATCCGAAAAAGAAATTTATTTCCATGTTATTTCGGCTCAGCATTGAAAGTAACCGGTGTAGATGAATTTATGCGGGGAATTATGAATTATACAGAAGTAGCTACTGAATCAGAGGAAGCCAAATTCGGTGCGAAAGTATATAAGATCAGCAGAGACGATCAGGGAAATCGGCTTACCTATATTAAAGTGACCAGCGGATGTCTAAAAGTAAAAGACCTATTATTGGGGCGGGATAGACGAAAAGAAAAAGACTGGGAAGAAAAAATCAATCAGATCCGAATCTATTCTGGTGCAAAGTTTGACACTGTAAATCAGGCAGAACGGGGGATGATTTGTGCGGTTACCGGACTTAGTCAGACCTATCCCGGAGAGGGACTGGGAATTGAAAGGGACTCGGATATTCCGATTCTGGAACCGGTACTTACATATCAGATTCAACTTCCAGAGGACTGTGACGTACATTCCATGCTTGAAAAACTCCGTCAGTTGGAGGAAGAAGAACCTCTTTTACACATTATATGGAATGAAAAACTTGGAGAGATTTATGCACAGATCATGGGTGAAGTTCAGATAGAAGTATTAAAAAGCCTCATCTGGGAGCGCTTTCATGTACGCATAGAATTTGGCAAGGGAAACATAGTATATAAGGAAACAATCCGTCAGCCAGTAGAAGGCGTTGGTCATTTTGAACCATTGAGACATTATGCAGAAGTACATCTATTATTGGAACCGGCAGAGGCTGGAACCGGACTTCATTTTTTCAGCAATTGTAGTCAGGATACATTGGATTTGAACTGGCAACGTTTGATTTTGACTCATTTGGAAGAAAAAGAACATTGCGGCGTGCTTACCGGCTCTGCAATTACGGATATGCACATTACATTAACCATTGGAAAAGCACACCAGAAGCATACCGAGGGTGGTGACTTCCGTCAGGCAACGTATCGTGCAGTGCGTCAAGGACTCAAGAAAGCCGAAAGCATTTTGCTTGAACCATATTATAGCTATCGTTTGGAAGTACCTGCCGATATGGTCGGTCGTGCAATGACAGATATCCAACGTATGAGCGGAAGCTTTGATACCCCGCTTCAGGATGGGGAGATTGCTATTCTGACAGGGAGTGCGCCTGTTGTGACTATGCGGGACTATCAGACAGAAGTGATCAGTTATACAAAAGGGCGTGGTCGTTTATCTTGTACTTTGGAAGGATATAAACCATGTCACAATCAAGAAGAAGTAGTAAAAGAAGTTGGATATGATTCAGAACGAGATCTGGACAATCCGACAGGTTCAGTATTTTGCGCACATGGAGCCGGGTTTGTTGTAAAATGGGATGAAGTAGAAAATTATATGCATCTGCAAAGCACTCTGGAATCAAAGGAAACGGTTGATGAAGAATTTGTTTTCCCGACTGCGGCGGCACGTCGTGCATCGACATATCTGGAAATGACAGAAGAAGATCAAAAAGAGCTTGATGCGATGGTAGAAGCTTCACAACGTAAAAGAGAAGCGGCACGGAAAAGTTATGCTTATCGAAAAGATTTTTCAAATGAGAAAATAGCAGTAAATGGCAGTACAAAATCGTATTCTAATAAGAAGAAACAAAAGGAATATTTATTAGTAGATGGATACAATATTATATTTGCATGGGAAAAACTCAATGAACTGGCACAAGTAAATATGGATGCTGCCAGAGGGTGTTTACAAGATGTGTTGTGCAATTATCAAGGAATCAAAAAATGTGAATTGATATTAGTATTTGATGCTTATAAAGTAGAAGGTTTTTCTGGTGAAATACAGAAATATCATAATATACATGTTGTGTATACAAAAGAAGCTGAAACTGCAGATCAATATATTGAGAAAGTAGCTCATGAAATTGGAAGAAAATATCTTGTCACCGTTGCTACTTCAGATGGCACAGAACAAGTGATTATAAGAGGACAAGGCTGCCATCTTCTGTCTGCGAAAGAGTTAAAAGAAGAGGTTGAATTTGCTAATAAGGAATTAAGACAATATTATTCTGAAGATACATCACTCGAGAGAAACTATTTGTTTCAATATCTGGATAAAGATACAGCCAGGCAAATGGAAGAGGTTCGATTGGGAATCAATATTTCAGAGCAAAAAAAGAAAAAATAATACAACTACTTGACAAATAGAGAAATGTGAGTAAGAATTTGTAAGAGTAGAGTTTAACAGAGTAAAGTACAAAAGAAGTAGAATATAATATAGAAGGAATGGATGGTGGGAATCCACAAACGGAGAATTGGTATGGATAGAAAGCAAATACTGGATGAGAAAAACCGAATCGTAATTAAAGTCGGGACAACAACAATTACCTATGAAGAAACAGGCAATATAAACCTGGATAAATTGGAAAAATTTGTAAGAATATTAATTAATTTGAGGAATAAAGGGAAAGAAGTAATCGTTGTATCTTCCGGTGCAGTCGGAGTTGGTCGAAAGGCCCTTGGTATGGAACACAAGCCTGAAACGGAGGCAGCAAAGCAAGCTTGTGCGGCAGTAGGACAAGGAAGATTAATGATGATTTATGAAAAATTATTTAACGAATATAGCCAACTGACAGCACAGGTTCTGTTGACGAAAGAATCTATCACAAATAAAGAATGTCGAAAGAATGCAAGGCAGACTTTTGATGAATTACTTCGAATGAATGTTGTACCAATTGTAAATGAAAATGATGCTATTTCAGTAGATGAGCTGGCATATGGTAATTTTGGAGATAACGACACGCTTGCAGCAAATGTAGCGGAACTTGTTGATGCGGATTTATTAATTCTTATGTCTGATATTGAGGGCATGTATACAGCGGATCCAAAAAAGAATCAAAATGCAAGGTTTATTCATACAGTAGTTGAAATTGATGAGTCATTGGAAGCAATGGCAGGAGGTTCTGCAAGTGATTTTGGAACTGGGGGTATGATGACAAAGGTGAATGCAGCTAAAATTGCAACCAGTGCCGGAGCAGATATGATTATTGCAAATGGGGATAATATTTATGCAATTAATGATATTATGGCAGGGGAAAAAATAGGAACTCTTTTTCTTTCAAAAGAGCATGGAAAACTGATGGAAAATGAACTAGCTCCAGAAAGGGCGAAGTTTCGTCGGCAAGTAAAGAATCTTAAGAAATCAGAAGGAAAGTCAGAGGAGCATAAAACTACAGAGTTCATTCAAAACGAAGAGCACATGGGAGGTAATTATGGAAAATTATATGGAAATACTTGGTAGACGTGCAAAATCTGCATCAAGAGAAGGGGCTAAATTAGGAACAGATGCAAAAAACCGAGGACTCATTACTGTAGCTGAAGAACTGATTCGACAAAAAGCATATTTGTTGGAAGAAAATACAAAAGATGTAGAAGCTGCAAAAGAAAAAGGCGTAAAAGAATCTTTAATAGATCGTTTACAGTTAACTGAATCGAGAATAGAAGCAATGGCAGAAGGTTTGTGCCAGGTTGCAGCATTAGAAGATCCTATCGGAGAGGTTTTGGGCATGAAAACACGACCAAACGGACTTCAAATTGGAAAGAAAAGAGTGCCTCTTGGAGTTGTCGGAATTATTTATGAATCCCGGCCAAATGTGACAGCTGATGCATTCGGTTTATGCTTTAAAACTGGAAATGCGGTGATTCTTCGAGGCGGAAGTGATGCAATCCATTCGAATCTCGCAATTGTAAAGGTAATTAAAGAAGGCTTGATGAAAGAAAAACTGCCACAGGATTTGATTTTGCTTGTTGAAGATACAAGTCGAGAAGTTGTTTCAGATATGATGAAATTACATGGTCTGATCGATGTATTAATTCCTCGTGGCGGTGCTGGATTAATAGCAAATGTTGTTAATAACAGCACTGTTCCTGTTATCGAAACAGGAACAGGAAATTGTCATATATATGTAGATGAGAGTGCTGATTTAAATATGGCAACAGAAATCATTGAAAACGCAAAAACTCAGAGAATGGGTGTGTGTAATGCATGTGAATCACTTGTGATCCATGAGAAAGTTGCAGAACTTGCTGTCCCACAAATTGTGCAGTGCCTGAAAAATCATGGCGTTGAAGTGCGTGGAGATGAGCGTGCACAAAAAATCAGTGATGATATTTGGCCGGCGACAGAAGAAGATTGGGGAACAGAATATCTGGATGCTATCATTTCAATGAAGATTGTGGATTCAATGGATCAGGCAATTGAACATATAAACCGCTACAATACAGGACATTCAGAATCAATCATTACGCAAAATTATGAACATGCTTTACAATTCCAAAATGAAATTGATGCCGCAGCTGTTTATGTAAATGCATCTACAAGATTTACAGATGGATTTGAATTTGGGTTTGGAGCAGAAATTGGAATCAGCACGCAAAAATTGCATGCACGCGGACCTATGGGATTAGAAGCATTAACTACAACAAAATATATTATTTTCGGAAATGGACAAATTCGAAAATAACGAAAAAAAGGGGGAAAGTTGGATTTATTGATTAGTCATTATATATAAAACAATAAATCTGATTTTTCCCCTTGCATATTATACACAACAGGTGTATACTTATGCATAAATTCAAAATAAATATGCATATAATAATGCTTTCATTTGCTTGGAAATGAGGCGAGAGATAAATATCTGAACATTATAGGATAAAGGAAGGAAGGTTGATTTATGATAAAAGTAGGAATTATTGGTGCAACAGGATACGCAGGCGGAGAATTAGTTCGAATTTTGACAGGACATAAAGAGGCGGAGATTAAATGGTTTGGTTCAAGAAGTTACATTGATCAAAAATATGCGTCTGTTTATCAGAATATGTTTCAGATTGTTGATGCAACTTGTATGGATGATAATATGGAGAAACTTGCAAGCCAGGTCGACGTCATTTTTACAGCAACACCGCAAGGCTTATGTGCATCGTTAGTAAATGAAAACATACTTTCAAAAGTAAAAATTATTGATTTAAGTGCAGATTTCCGAATCAAAGATGTTGCTACATATGAAAAATGGTATGGAATCGAGCATAAAAGTCCGCAATTTATTGAAGAAGCTGTATATGGACTTTGTGAAATTAATCGAGAAGACGTTAAAAATGCAAGATTGGTAGCAAATCCAGGGTGTTACACAACATGTTCCATTTTAACTGCCTACCCACTGGCAAAAGAGGGCATTATTGATATGAGCACATTAATCATAGATGCAAAATCAGGTACATCCGGTGCAGGAAGAAGCGCAAAAGTTGCAAATCTATTTTGTGAAGTAAATGAAAATATGAAAGCCTATGGAGTTGCAACGCATAGACATACACCAGAAATTGAAGAACAGCTTGGATATGCATCTGGTGAGAAAGTTGTCTTGAATTTCACACCGCATCTTGTTCCGATGAATCGTGGGATTCTTGCAACAGAATATGCAAAATTAACAAAAGATGTAACTTATGACGAAGTCAAAGCAATATATGATAAATATTATGCAAATGAGAAATTTATCCGAGTGTTGGAAAAAGATGTATGCCCTGAAACAAAATGGGTAGAAGGAAGCAACTATGTAGATATTAATTTCAAAATTGATCCGCGAACAAACAGAATTATTATGATGGGAGCAATAGACAATCTGGTAAAAGGAGCCGCTGGACAGGCGGTTCAGAATATGAACCTGATGTTCGGTTTAAAAGAGTCAGAAGGCTTGGAACTTGTTCCAATGTTTCCATAGGAGGTACGAAGATGACAATCCGCACAATGACAATAGAAGATTTTGATCAGGTTCATGCACTTTGGATGACAATTAAAGGCTTTGGAATCCGAAGTATTGATGATTCAAAAGAAGGGGTAGAACGTTTTTTAAAACGTAACCCGACTACAAGTGTCGTAGCAGAAATAGACAACAAAATCGTGGGTAGTATTTTATGTGGGCACGATGGACGACGTGGTTGTCTTTACCATGTTTGCGTGGATGAAAAATATCGTCGCCATGGTATCGGGAAAGCGATGGTTGTATATGCTATGCAGGCTTTAAAAAAGGAGAAGATTAATAAAGTCTCATTGATTGCATTTACAGTTAATGATATAGGAAATGCGTTCTGGAATACGATAGAGTGGACTGAACGAAAAGATTTAAATTATTATGAATTTGTATTAAATGAAGAAAATATAACGGCATTCAATGAACAGTAAATGCACTTATATAGGAGGAGAAAAACACATGAAGATTATAGATGGCGGTGTAACATCTGCAAAAGGATTTGAGGCTGCTTCTGCAGCAGCAGGAATTAAATATCAGGGAAGAACAGATATGGCTATGATCTATAGTAAAAAGCCATGTAAAACAGCAGGTGCATTTACAACGAATCTGGTAAAGGCAGCTCCGGTTATCTGGGATAAAACGGTTGTGGAAAGTGGTGTAAAATCACATGTTGTTGTGGTTAATTCAGGAATTGCAAATGCATGTACCGGCGAAGAAGGTCTTCGCTATTGCAGTGAAACAGCTAAAAAAGCAGCAGAAGTTATGGGTGTAGATGCAAATGGAGTTCTAATTGGTTCTACCGGTGTTATAGGAATGCAGATGCCGATGGATAAAGTAACTGCAGGGATTGAAAAACTTGCGGATACAAAACAGGCTACTCGAGAGGCAGGACATTTGGCAGCAAAAGCAATTATGACGACGGATACAAAAGAAAAAGAGATTGCCGTTACAATTGAAATTGGTGGAAAAACAGTCACAGTCGGTGGCATGGCAAAAGGTTCTGGTATGATTCATCCGAATATGTGTACAATGCTTTCTTACATTACAACAGACGCAGCTATTACAAAAAAAGCCCTGGTAAAGGCATTAAAGACAGATGTAAAAGATACATATAATATGATTTCTGTAGATGGAGATACATCTACAAATGATACCGTTCTTGTACTTGCAAACGGAATGGCAAAGAATCCCAAAATCCATTGTGGTACAGCAGAGTATCAGTTGTTTTTAGAAGCTCTTCATTTTGTAAATGAAACCCTTGCAAAGAAAATGGCCGGTGATGGAGAAGGTGCCACAGCATTATTTGAAGTCAAAATAGTTGGTGCAAAATCAAAAAAACAGGCAAAGGTACTTGCAAAATCTGTTGTATGTTCCAATCTGACCAAAACAGCTATTGCAGGACATGATGCAAACTGGGGAAGAATCTTATGTGCAATGGGATATTCCGGTGAAAATTTTGAACAGGATAAGGTTGACTTGTTCTTTGAAAGTGCGGCAGGAAAAATTCAGCTTATCAAGGATGGCGTAGGACTTGATTTTGATGAAGAAAAAGCGACCATGATTCTTTCTGAGCCGGAAGTAACCGCAATTGCAGACTTAAAAGAAGGAAATGAACAGGCAACAGCCTGGGGCTGTGATTTAACACATGGTTACATAGACATCAATGCAGATTACAGAAGCTAAAAGGAGAAAAACCATTATGAATGAAAATATGAATCAATATTTGGAAAAAGCAAGCGTATTAATTGAAGCACTTCCATATATCCAACGTTTTAACCGTAAAATCATTGTTATTAAATATGGCGGAAGTGCAATGGTAGATGAAGAGTTAAAAAAGAAAGTCATCGAAGATGTTACACTTTTGAAATTAGTTGGTTTCAAACCAATCATCGTACATGGTGGTGGGAAAGAAATCAGTAAATGGGTCGGAAAAGTAGGAATGGAGCCTAAATTTATCAATGGATTGCGTGTGACTGATGAAGATACAATGGAAGTAGCTGAAATGGTTCTTGGAAAAGTAAATAAAAGCCTTGTTCAGCTTGTCGAAGAACTTGGTGTACGTGCAATTGGAATCAGTGGTAAAGATGGCGGCCTGTTAAAAGTAGAAAAGAAATATTCAAATGGAGAAGATATTGGATTTGTAGGTGATGTTAAAGAAGTAAATGCTGATATCTTATACGACCTTTTAGAAAAAGATTTTCTTCCAATCATCTGTCCGATTGGTCTGGATGATGAATACAATACGTATAACATTAATGCTGATGATGCTGCATGTGCAATCGCTCGTGCTGTCAAAGCAGAAAAACTGGCATTTTTAACAGATATTGAAGGTGTTTATAAAAATCCTGAGGATCCTAAAACATTGATATCTGAATTAACAGTAAGTGAAGCAAAAAAATTAATCTCTGATGGGTATATCGGAGGCGGTATGCTTCCAAAATTAAATAACTGTATTGAAGCAATTGAAAATGGTGTATCCAGAGTACATATTTTAGATGGAAGAATCCCACATTGCGTTCTTCTTGAGATATTTACGAATAAAGGAATTGGTACAGCTATTTTGAGTGAGGAGGAAGGCAAGTATTATCATGGTGAACAATAAAATAACAGAAGCAGAAGAAAATCTTTTACATGTATATAATCGTTTTCCAATCGTATTAGATCACGGAGAAGACGTTTATTTATATGATGCAGAGGGTAAAAAATATCTGGATTTTGCTGCCGGGATTGCAGTTTGTGGTCTTGGATATAGTAATAAAGAATTGAAAGATGCCTTAAAAAAACAAATAGATTTGTTATGTCATACGTCTAACTTATATTTCCATGAAAGTTGTGGTGAAGCTGCAAAGAAATTAAATGAAATTTCCAGAATGGATCGTGTGTTTTTCACTAACAGTGGAACAGAGGCAATTGAAGGAGCTTTAAAATCCGCACGAAAATATGCATATACAAAAGAATCAGGAAGATATGAAATCATAGCAATGCAGAATTCTTTCCATGGACGTTCCATAGGAGCAGTTTCAGTGACAGGGACTAAACATTATCGCACCCCATTTGAACCATTGCTTCCGGGAGTTAAATTTGCAGAATATAACAATCTGGAAAGCGTTAAAGCTTTAGTAAATGATAAAACATGTGCGATCATTCTTGAACCACTGCAAGGAGAAGGCGGAATTTATCCAGCGACAAAAGAATTTATGGAGGGTATCCGTGAACTTTGTAGTAAAAATGACATTTTGATGATCTGCGATGAAATTCAATGCGGAATGGCAAGAACAGGATATATGTTTGCATGGCAGGAGTACAATATTAAACCTGATATCATGACAATGGCGAAAGCAATTGGAAACGGAATACCGGTAGGAGCATTTGCTATGACTGAGGAAGTTGCAAAATACTCCATGGAAGCAGGAGATCATGGTTCTACCTATGGCGGAAATCCACTTGCCTGTACAGCTGTAAAAACAGTTATTGATATTTTCCAGAAAGAACAGATTGTTGATCACGTGAAGGAAATGGGAGAATATCTTTCAACTTGTCTGGAAAAATTAGTCCAAAAATATGACTTTGTAAAAGAATGCAGAGGAAAGGGATTGATTCAGGGGATTGAATTAACAAAACCAGCCGGAGATATAATAACAAAAGCTCACGAAGCCGGACTATTGATCATTACAGCAAAGGGAAATACAATTCGTTTTGTACCGCCTCTTATAATTACAAAAGAACAGATAGATGAAATGATTGAAAAATTAGAAATTGCATTTGCTTAATAGTGCATAAAAACCAATTATCAGGACATACCATGTAAGAAAGAAGATAGTGGAGGTATGTTTTTGATGATTGGTTTTTTAATTGCGTTATTGTCGGGAGCTTTAATGAGTGTACAAGGGGTATTTAACACCAAAGTAACGGAAACTACAGGAATGTGGGTTTCTAATGCATGGGTGCAATTAACAGCATTTCTTGTATGTATTCTTGGCTGGTTTATTGCAGGAAGGGATGATATTCTGTCAATTGGAAAGGTTGAGCCTAGATATCTGTTACTTGGAGGTGTGATTGGAGCAGGTATAACATTGACAGTTATAAAAAGTGTGGATGCATTAGGCCCGGCTAAGGCAGCACTTCTGATTGTAATCGCACAATTGTTCGTTGCATATTTAATAGAATTATTTGGACTGTTTGGGGTAGATAAAGAACCCTTCAGCTGGCGGAAAATAGGAGGATTAGTTTTAGCTTTGATAGGAATTTCTATTTTTCAATGGAAATAAAAATCGTAAATGGAAATAAAAATGAAAATGCTATTGTAATTTGTTTTCTGATTAGATACAATATTACTATCTGACATAAAGGGGCTTACGGCATTAACGTAAGGAGAAAATATGAAAGTCAGAAATTTATGGAAACGACAATTACTAATTACTTTCTGTTTATTTGTATTCTGTTTTGGAACGGGATGTGAGAAAAAAGGAGAAACTTTTCAAGAAGTTACTCTTCAAGAGACAGAACAATCTTTAAATAAAACTGAAAAGAATAAGGAAACAGAAGAAATTCATGACACGCCAAAAACTACATCTGTTTGTGTCTATGTATGTGGTGCTGTAAATAACACGGGAGTGTATGAATTAAAAAAAGATGCCCGCATATATGAAGCAATTGAATGTGCGGGTGGATTACGTGAGGATGCAGCACTTTCTGCAGTCAATCAGGCAGAGTATGTAAGTGACGGACAACAGATTTATATTCCGACACAAGAAGAGTATAATGCAGGGATTACTTCTGAAATGACGGTTTCATCATCAACGGATTCTTCTGATGGAAAGGTACATCTGAATACTGCAACAAAAGATGAGCTAAAAACTTTATCCGGCATTGGAGAATCCAGAGCAGAAAGCATTTTGGCATATCGGGATTCACATGGTGCTTTTCAGAGTATTGAAGAGTTGATGAATGTAGAGGGAATCAAGGAAGGCATCTATCAAAAAATTAAAGATCAGATAGCATTATAGAAAACAGGATAATAATATATTTTGCAATATATGAAAGTAGAATAAGACAGGAAGTAAAAGGAAAGAGTAGAAGTAGAATGAGCAAGAAAAAAATCTTAGTAGTTGATGACGAAAAGTTAATTGTGAAAGGAATCCGTTTTAGCCTGGAACAGGATGGAATGGAAGTGGATTGTGCATATGATGGTGTAGAAGCACTAGAATATGCGAAAAATTGTGAATATGATCTGGTTCTGCTGGATGTAATGCTTCCGAAGCTTGATGGATTTCAAGTATGTCAGCAGATTCGTGAATTTTCGGACATGCCGATTGTTATGCTGACTGCAAAAAGTGAAGACATGGATAAAATTCTTGGGTTAGAATATGGTGCCGATGATTATATTACAAAACCATTTAATATTCTGGAAGTAAAAGCAAGAATTAAAGCCATTATGCGACGGACATCAAAAAGAGAAGAACCTGCTCCGAAAACTTTATTAGTAAAGGGAACTATGAAAATAGATTGCGAAAGCAGAAGAGTATTTATCGGTGAACGCGAGATTAATCTTACCGCAAAAGAATTTGATGTGTTAGAATTACTCGCAATGAATCCAAATAAAGTATACAGTAGGGAAAATTTATTAAACTTAATTTGGGGAGCAGATTATCCGGGAGATGCAAGAACAGTAGATGTACATATCCGTAGACTACGTGAGAAGATTGAAAAGAATCCAAGCGAGCCGCAATACGTACATACAAAGTGGGGAGTTGGTTATTATTTCCAAGGGTAAATTTCGAAGCAAACTAAAAGAAAAAGTAATAAAAAGTCTGAGATTTCGTATTATTCTAATCATTGTATGTGCAGGTCTTATACCATGTACAGTCGCACATATGGCGATTATTAAGGCGTACGAATCGCGTGCAGTATCTCTGCGAACAGCAGAGATACAGAATCAATGCACGATTCTTTGTGATCAATTGAACAATTATAATTATCTTGAGGATAATTCATCCGAAGTAATCAATGCAAATTTAACCCAGCTTACCAATATTTATAATGGACGAGTTATGCTTGTAAACGCAGAATTAAAAGTCATGACGGATACATATGCTTTGGATGAGGGAAAAACGATTGTATCAGAAAATGTAATTCGTTGTTTAAAAGGTGAAAGTACAAATTACTATGATAAAAAAAATCATTTTATAGAGGTGACATCTCCGATTACAGATAAAAATACCGGGAAAGCCGTTGGAGTGATACTTGCAAGTGTTTCTACGGATTCAATCGAGGATAGCTTGCATATCTTTCATACAAAAGGCGGTGCAATCATTGGAATGATTATGACAATTGTTATTGCATTGGCAATTTTACTGGCCGATTGTATCGTAAGACCGCTCAGAAAAATTGCAGCTGATATTGAAGGGGTAACAGAAGGATATGTTGTAGAGGTACTGCATGAAAATACATTTACAGAAACAAAGAATATTTCAGATGCTTTTAATAAAATGTTAGGTCGGATGAAGGTACTTGATGATTCAAGAGAAGAGTTTGTATCTAATGTCTCACATGAATTAAAAACTCCATTGGCATCAATGAAAGTGCTGGCAGATTCTCTTGTTACACAGGATCAAGTTCCAATCGAGCTGTATCAGGAATTTATGGGAGATATTGCAAAAGAGATCGATCGTGAAAATGATATTATAAACGATCTTTTAACCCTGGTTAAAATGGACAAAACAGCACAGAATTTAAACATTTCGCAAGTAAACGTAAATGATCTGCTTGAATTGATTTTGAAAAGGCTTCGACCAATTGCTGAAAAGAAGCAGATTGAGATTGTTTTGGAAAGTTTTCGTCCAGTGACGGCAGAAATTGATGAAGTGAAGATGACACTTGCGATATCCAATCTGGTAGAAAATGCAATTAAGTATAATCACGATGAAGGCTGGGTTCATGTTTCATTGAATGCAGACCACAAATATTTTTATGTAAAGGTATCAGATTCAGGCATTGGAATTCCAAAAGAAGATCAAGATCATATTTTTGAAAGATTTTATCGTGTAGATAAGTCTCATTCCAGAGAGATTGGGGGAACAGGACTTGGTCTTGCAATTACAAGAAATGCTGTCATTATGCATCGTGGGTCAATCAAAGTTTACAGTGAGCCAGAAGAAGGTACAACATTTACGGTTCGAATTCCACTTATATATGTATCTACTTGATAGATGTAAACATTGGCAGGGAGGATTTTATGTTGAAAAAAAGTAAGGTATATATCACAGTTCTCCTGTTTGTTTTATGTATGTTGTGCGGATGTGCTAAACGTACAGAAGTAAAAAATGATGATTCGTTCATATACAGCGTAAACGGAGAAAGAAACGGATTAGTAAAAATCAATTATGATTTTCGAGGAAAAACGACGGAAGAGCAAGTGAACAATGTTATAAAAGAATTACAAAAACCGGCTGAAGAGATTAATTATTCCACTACAATTCCGAAACAAATAAAAATACAACAATGTGAAATCAGACATATGATCGTATATATAGATTTGAATGATGCATATTTGAAATTACCTGTTGTAGAGCAAAAATTAATTCTTGCATCAATGACACAGTCTATCGTAAAAATTCCTAAAATCAGTGCTATTTACGTTACAGTGGATGGAGAAGAATTGAAAGATGATGAAGGAAATCCAGCTGGAATTATAAATGAAGATGATTTTGTTCAAAATAACGGAAGTTCATTGAGTTCATATGAAGAAACAGAGCTCGCATTATATTTCGCAAATGAATCCGGTGATAAGCTTGTAAAACAAAATGTACAGGTGAAATATAGTACAAATACTTCAAAAGAAAAACTGATTGTAGAGAAATTGATGCATGGTCCTCAGGATGAGAGTGTGCATCCAACAATATCTTCTACTTGTACACTATTAAGCGTGACAATAAAAGATAATATTTGCTATGTGAATTTTGATTCAGAATTTCTGGCAAGTGCTCATGACATAAAACCGGAAATAACAATTTATTCCATTGTAAATTCGCTGATTGAGGGAACAGCGGTAAATAAGGTGCAAATTATGGTGAATGGTGAAAAAAATGTTTTATACATGAATACAATTGATTTATCTCAGCCATTACAACAGGATTTGGACTTAATACAACATGCGGAAGAATAAAAATGTTCAAAAGACCCTGCTGTCTTTTAGCGATAGCGATTCTTTTAATTCAACTTGTTTTGGTAGGATGGTTTCAAATATCCAGAGATTTGAAACCATCCTATTTAGAACAAAATTATCTGGAAAGCGAAAATGTAATAATTAAAGGGAACGTATATGATGTAGACAAACGTACTTCTTATTCTGTTTATTATCTAAAAGATATACAAGTATATCGGAAAAGCACCTGGGTAAAAATAAACCATGAAAGAGTTCTTGTGAATGTAAAAGATTCTGATTCAATTATGGTTGGAAATATTATTCAGGCAGCTGGGAAAATATATTTTTTTCAAGAAAACCGGAATCCCGGAAATTTTAATCAAAAATTCTATTATCAAAAACAACATATCCATGCACAAATATGGTCTACTCAAATCCAAATAAATAATCAAAAAACTGATTTGTTAAAAGAGAATCTGTTTGAAATCAGAGAATCTATAAAAAATATGCTATTGCATAATCTTGGAAAAGATGCCGGAAACAGTATGGCAGCAATATTACTTGGGGACAAAAAAGATTTAGATCAAACTACAAAACAATTATATCAAAAAGGGGGAATTGGACACATTCTTGCAATATCCGGTTTGCATATGTCTTTTATAGGAATCGGGATGTATCAAGTGTTAAGAAAAATAGGACTCGGTTTTTCGGCTTCGGGAATAATCGGGATATTCTTTTTACTTTTATATACGATGATGATTGGAATCGGAGTATCTAGTCTTCGAGCTATCATTATGTACATTATACGAATGGGAGCAGAAATTTTAGGAAGAGATTACGATTTACTAACTTCTCTGTCAATTGCTACTGTAATAATTGTTTTATGGCAGCCGGTATATTTGTTTGATGCAGGTTTTTTATTTTCATTTGGTGCAGTTTTAGCGATGATATTAATAAATCCGCTTTTTGAACAAACTTCATGCATACCTAAAATATTCTGTCCTGGAATTGCGATTCAAGTAATGCTTCTTCCAATGACAATGTATTTCTATTTTGAAATTCCTACATGGTCAGTGCTGACAAATATAATTGTAATTCCTTGTATGTCGATTTTAATTGGAGTTGGGATTGTAGGCATATTATTTTTATTCATTTTTTATCCAATCGGTAACTTAATTTTACAACTTTGTAAGGCTATTTTATGGGGATATGAAAAGTTGTGTATGTTTATGATAGATGTTCCGTTTGGCAGGATTGTGACAGGAAAACCCTCAATATGGATAATGCTGACATATTATACAATATTATTGATAAGTTATTTTATATGGAAATATTGGGATATTCAGGCCGAAAAGCAGAAATATAAATCAAAAAGCAGAAAAGATCTTATAGAAACAGAAAAAAAAGAAGGCCAAAGAATTGGTTTGAAAAGCAGATATTTTGCTATAAGAAGTGTAGTTTGTACAATTGCATTATGTGGAATTGTTTGTCTGTCCTACCATAAAAAAGGAAATTTGGAAATTACGATGTTGGATGTCGGACAAGGGGATGGCCTTTTTATCCACACGCCGAATGGAACAAATTGTCTTATAGATGGAGGCAGTACAGATGTATCTCAGGTAGGTCTTTATCGCCTGATTCCTTTTTTGGAATCAAACGGTGTTGGATGTTTAGATTATATTTTCATATCGCATGGGGATGAAGATCATATAAATGGAGTCAAAGAAATGTTGGAAAGCCAGAAATTGAATATAAAAATAAAAGCTCTGGTATTACCAGTAAAGGAAGTCTGGGATGATAAACTAAAAGATTTATCTAAGACAGCAGAAGAAAATCACACTAAAGTAATCATCATGTCGGCGGGGCAGCAATTCGTAGAATATAAAAAAAATATGTCGTTCACATTAACGTGTATAGGACCGGTAAAAAATTATAGTGGTGAAAATGGAAATGCAGCATCCATGGTTTTAGATTTAAAATTTGATGAATTTGATATGCTATTTACCGGGGATTTAGAAGGAGAAGGAGAAACACAATTAATCGAGAGCGGAAGTTTAAGAAAGTATGATATATTAAAAATTGCACATCATGGTTCGAAAAATTCTACACCTGAAAAATTTCTGGAAATAACTTCTCCTTCAGTTGTGTTAATTTCAGCAGGAGTAAATAATCGATATGGGCATCCACATCAAGAAACTCTTGAACGATTAAACAAGGAAAAACGTACTATCTATAATACACAACATCAAGGAGCAATACATATAAAAACAAATGGAAAAAACTTGAGAATAAATGTTTTGCAAAAAGTAGGTATTTCCGATATAATATAGAAGTTATGAAAAGCTTAAACGAAGATTTAAAAACAGGACAATTTAAACAAATTTATCTCTTATATGGGGAAGAAGCATATTTAAAAAAACAATACCGGGATCGCCTTACAAAAGCATTGCTTCCAGAAGGCGATACGATGAATTTTGCACATTTTGAAGGAAAAGGAGTGGATGTTAAATCCGTGATTGATTTATCTGAAACATTACCTTTTTTTGCCGAAAGAAGATTAATCGTATTTGACAATACCGGCTTTTTTAAAAGTGCAGGTGCAGATCTGGCAGATTATATAAAAGAAATGCCCGATACCACATACTATATCTTTGTCGAAGATGAGGTAGATAAAAGAAGTAAACTGTTTAAGGCAGTAAAATCAAAAGGCCGTGTTGTCGAACTCCCATTTCAGGATGAAAATACGTTAAAACGTTGGGTCGCAGGAAAGATTCGAAATGAAAACAAACAGGTTACAGAGCAGACGATAATTTATTTTTTAAATAAAGTCGGAACAGATATGGAAAATATCACAAAAGAACTGGAAAAATTATTCAGTTATACTATGGAGAAAACAGACATTACAAAAGAAGATGTCGATGCAATCTGTGTTACACAAATTGCCAATCATATTTTTGATATGGTCAATGCAGTGGCTGAAAAGCAACAAAAAAAAGCCTTGGATTTATACTACGAATTGCTTGCATTAAAAGAGCCCCCTATGCGAATCCTTTTTCTGATGACCAGACAATATCGTATGTTGTTTCAGGTAAAACATTTGGCAAATAAAGGATATAGCAAAAAGGAAATTGCATCAAAAACAGGGTTACATCCATTTGCAGTTGGAAAATATATGGATCAGGCAAAATATTTTAAGACATCTGAACTAAGAATGGTTATGGAATACAGTGCAGATATCGAACAACGTGTAAAAACAGGATTGTTAACGGATAATCTGGCAGTGGAATTGTTTATAATAAAATATTCATCAAAATAATTGTATTAATAAAAGAATATAACTGCGACATCATATTTTACAAAATAAATAAAATTTGGAGGAAGAAAAGTGTCAGGAATAGAACAAAGTAAAATTCGTAATTTTTGCATTATTGCACATATAGATCATGGAAAATCTACGTTGGCAGATCGTATTATTGAAAAAACAGGTCTTTTAACAGATCGTGAGATGCAGGCACAGGTTTTGGATAATATGGATTTGGAGCGTGAACGCGGTATTACGATCAAGGCACAGACCGTCCGAACAGTATACAAGGCAAAGGATGGAAAAGAATATATCTTCAATTTGATTGATACACCGGGGCATGTGGATTTCAACTATGAAGTGTCTCGAAGTCTGGCAGCTTGCGATGGTGCTATTTTGGTTGTAGATGCAGCACAGGGAGTAGAAGCACAGACATTGGCAAATGTATATCTTGCACTGGATCATGATCTTGATGTTGTGCCGGTTATTAATAAAATTGATCTTCCGAGTGCAGAGCCGGAGAGGGTAAAAGAAGAAATAGAAGATGTAATTGGAATTGAAGCTGAAGATGCCCCTTTAATTTCAGCAAAGACAGGTCTTAATGTAGAGGATGTTTTAGAAGCAATTGTTGAGAAAATACCAGCCCCGGTAGGTGATGCCAAGGCACCTTTACAGGCTTTGATCTTTGATTCTGTATATGATTCTTATCGTGGAGTTATTGTATTTTGCCGAATCAAAGAAGGTAGTGTGCGAAAAGGTACTCCGATTAAGATGATGGCTACAGGAGCTGTGGCCGATGTAGTTGAAGTTGGGTATT
>UMES01000154.1_pt1 | contig 18751 bp, 10 predicted proteins | sample 1964791 | NCBI WGS metagenome assembly UMES01 (sample SAMEA4836024, study PRJEB28245) | human gut metagenome | biome: gut microbiome; material: fecal sample | place: Denmark | collected 2008
CCAAAAGTAGTATAAAGTTTGAATATATTCCTTATCATAAGATATCCTACTTTTTCTTACTATCTGGTATCATAGAGTTCAACTCGCAAGCATTACTCACGAGTTGGACTACATAAATTTTCAACTTGTGTTTTAGCCAACATCAAGAGTTTCATGTTTCAATCATTATTAATTCTTTTCTCTGTATCTATAGCCGTTAAATTTCATTTAGAACATTCTACTACTCAAACAATATACACTTGTAGGATTTTATTAATATTTTTACTTATAATACCCTTACTGCACTATCCGTTTTTATATAATATAGCCAATAAAGCATTTTAATAAATCATTATTATATACTATCTAGTCCTACTAGATTCTTAAAGAATCCGTATTCTTCATCTACTAGAGCTCGTCTGTCTAGTCCCATATTCTGATATTCACACGAAGTCTCAGAAACCATGGTACAACCAAAACATGATGCTCTATTTAAGCTATCTTCATTTTCCCAACATAAAGGATCTGAAGAACAATTTACTGCACGTTTCATTGCAGATTCAATAATACTACTAATAAGTCGAGGCTGTCCTTGCCATACAAGGCCTCCCATACTGCCTTCTGCTCCATCTGCTGTATAAATAAGCACGCCACACATTTTGTCTGAGTAATATAGCCGCTCACTCAAACTTGCAGTAGGGTAACCACAAGTAAATTCAAGTTCTTTCATTAACACATGGCTAAATGTATGAAGTAGATAAAATTTAGCTCTTCCGTAAAGAGAAATCTCCTGATATAAAAATTCTCCTAATGCCCCATTATCAAGTTGACATTTATAATGATCATTTAAATCATTTTCTTCAGCCCACCTTTCAATAGTAGCCATATCAAATGCAAAAAACAAGCCTTCACCATATATTTGATTAGCAGGTAATACATATATGTCAGACGGTATTCCATCAAAAATGGGCTTCATCTCATCACCTGGTGCCACAATCTTCCCACTATCATCAAGTTTAGATGTTGGCATGTTTACTCGACCAAAGCCTAACTGTGTATTTGTAAGAGAAACTGTATTCACTTGTTTAATTGTTTTAAAATATGGCTGTAAAGAGTTAGGAATAATAATTTCATTAAACTCTAATCCTTTAGATTTTCGATTGGGTTCATGAATATCAGTGAGAACTTCAAATTCTGTTAATCGATATGTTGCAACAGGATCATTATCTTCGTCTTCTACAATTAATCCAAGAAACATATTTTTGATATTTTCATAATCAAAATCTGTCAGACTACACTGCCAGTTAAGATTTGCATCCTCAATAAATTCATCACAATCATTATACTTTTTTTTCCAAAATTCTTCTTGAGTCATTTCTGGCCTTCTAGTAACCATTGTATTATATTTCTCAGTTACTTTACTTAACACCATACGAGCCTGATCATTCAACTGCCCAGGCTTTAATGGAATAAAATCTTTAGGAATATATAAACTACTAAAACCACTTGCATAGTATATGCTATTACTAGTTACCATTGCTACTTGCATCTTAGTCTTTTGGCCAGTAGACAAGCATCGTTCATATGCATTATCTTTGTTAACCCATGGACGTTCACCTCGACAATAAGGTTTAATATTCATTATACCAGCTAATGAAACAGAATAACCGCATTTTGAACATTTTAGTGTGCCCCACGATTCTGCTTGGTTACGAGAATTAAGCCATTTAATATTATGCTTACCTCCACAACTACAATCTTCACAGTCGTAACCAAACAATTCGAAACCTGCATCATCATCCATTTTCTCATGTTTAAGAGACGCACAGAAGAACTTATACCATGGGATATCTGATATATGACCATTTGGGCAAATAAGAATAAGTGGAACTGGTTTTAATAGACCATATTCTACATCATCATGTAAAACTTCAGCCTTTATTTTTCTATAAGTTTTCTTATTAGGATCGCGTGGAGGAACAAAATATGTCATTTTCCCATCATTACATTTACGAATTTGCCATTCTTTACGCCACTCATTAAGAGGTTTGATTTCAGAATTAGCAGAAATAAACCACTGAGGAAAATTAATAGCAGGGATATAAAACATATCTTCGCCTAATTCAGTTCCAAATCGCGCTTTAATAGATTCATAAAGTGGATTACCTTTACGTTGTATTTGATTAAATGAATTCAGTAGAATATGAGGTATTGCAACAAAACATTTTAATTGGGTAAACCTTTTTTTCACATTTAAAAAATCCACAAAACGCGGATCTTCAATCAATTCAACACCACATTCTTCTTGAATTTTTGGGATATTTAATGTTTGTGATTGTATCTCCTTTATTTTATTTGATACCACCTCCACAAATTTCCAGTTATTAATACTTAATGGCATAATAAAACCACCCCACTTGGTAGTAATAATAGATCCTACACCTGCAGCAGTAGACAAGATTTTATACTTGCCCATAGATTGATTATATTGATTCTCTTTACGTATATCCATAATATTATTTATTTAAAATGTGAAGGACAGCTTCAGGTTCAACTAATCTTAATGCGGATGGTACTATCCACTTGCTAGCAGCTTTTTGCTCCGAATAATCATCTGTAGAAACTAACAAAGATACCTCTTCAGCACCTTTTCGCCCAGCTGCATAATAGACTAGAGAATCACCATATTGTTCTGCTTTATTTACCCATTGGTCAAGACTTACATCTATCCATTCATATATGTAAGATAATTGCTCTTTTGTTATGATTTCGCGCTCTAGTGCATGTAATGTAGAATCAAGAGCCTGAGTCCTTGCGTAACGATTCTCAAAATACTTTTTCAGCTCAGATTTTAATTCTGTTGCGATTGGAATGGACATTTTATTTGCATCTTTGCGATCAGCAAGATTCTTGTATAAATGTCTAATTATAGTAGCCATATATAAAGGCATATACTTTTCTACAGCCTTTGGTGAAAAAGGAGTAATGGAGATTGGCTCAACATAATAATATAACTTTTCATGAAATTCTCTAAACCTTTCAAAATGAGACATATCTCGAGAACGAAAAGGATTATGTAACGTTAAGACTAATCCTTCTTTATCACGTGCGACACGAGAGCTTGCTTGAATGTACTCAGCGATATTTCTAGGCATAGAATTAATTATGATTGTATTAAAACGGCTTACATCAAGTCCCACTGATATCATATTTGTTGCTAAAATATAATCAGCTGGAAGAATTGCACTATTATATATATTTGTTTCACCTTCTTTTAAATATGGCAATCGTTTATTAGGATCCCATTTTATTGTTTGTACTTTTGTTAATTCTTTTACTGCATCACCACCAGATAAACGACCAGTCAACTCAGTCTTAGAGAATATTTCGTTATATGCATAAAAACATTCCAACATATCAGTAAATCGAAGTACTCGTTTAAATAAACGACGAGTATACTTAGTAAATTCAAGATAGAATTGAGCATCAGTTTTTCCTACCTCTTTTAATGAGTTGAAATAAGAAATTATCGAATAATAATAGTCTGCAGCCTCTATAAATGACTTATCATTAATCTCTAACAATGCTTTATTTTTACGTTCATACAGTGCTCGATGTACAAATAAAATTGCAGCTAAACGCATTTGAGTAGTCATCTGAGTACGTCCAGTAGGCATTATACCAATATATTTGCGTTTAGAAACGTACGACCAATTATCATTTTCTCCTTGTTTATCCCTTTTATAGAAAGCAAAAAACGAGTCATCATAATCTGTTCCATTTTTAGGAAAGATACAAATATCCCGATCATATAGAGCTCGCACTTGAAAACTGGTATTACGTGTGGTAGCTGTTGATGATATAATCTTAGGACGAATCACAAGCCCATCCTGCCTTTTGTATGAACACAACTGATCAATAGCTGCTTCAAACAAACTTACTGCAGAACCCAATGGACCTAATAACAAATGTAATTCATCTTGAATAATCAAATCTGGTGGATTGCATCCTGTACCATTTCCAAATAAACGTCTAGAATCTGCACACGCTTCATTTACATTAACTCGGCGTGCAAGTTGAGCAAATTTATCTACAGTCCCAAATAGTAATGTTGGCGGCTCTTCATATACATGGTCATCACAAAGTCTGATAGGCAGATAGTTTCGTTTTCCATATGTACATTTTTTGTTACTACATCCAAAATAATAATGATCAACAGATACTTCTTTATCTCTAAGCAAAGAACCACACCAAGGACAACGATCTAGTGGTATTTGTCCATGTCCTCCATCAGAAACCCAGTTTTTTCGAATTTCTTCAGCTAGATTTTTATAATGATTAGGCAATGAACTTTCTCCAACAAATAGGCCAATAGAAATTTCTTTATCTCCTAAATTGTATTTATCCCATTTCCTAATCTGTTCTAATGCAAGAATAAGTCGTAACGCACGTTGAAATTGTTGAGTTGTAAGTAAGCGTAATGTATAACGCATTATTGCAGCAACGCCATCGCCAGCTCCATTTTTAAGCAACAATCTACGATTTATTATGACTAATGCAATTATACCCAAATAAGACTCAGTCTTACCTCCACCGGTTGGAAACCATACAAGATCTACTAATTCATTGCGTTTTTCCCATTTTGGATCACACTTACTTTGGAAAATTCCATCAAGATTAAGCAAAATAAACGCAAGCTGGAAAGGTCGCCATGCAGCTACAACTCCAGGAAAAATTGTAGTATCTAGCGCTTTATCTTTATAATATTCAAAACTTAAAATTTTTTCATCCTTTAAGACTTGTTCTTGATTATTACTTTTACTATGCCAAAGCTGCATAAACATAGCAGTATTCATTAATCGAAAAATCTTCATCTTATCAGGATTTGTCAAGAATTCATCAATATTATTCTTTATTCTCTGATAGTCCTTCTCACATTTAGTAATATTCTCTCGTCCAATCGAGTTGCCAGCAGCATCTAATTGCTTTATCCATATTTGATATGAATCAGCAAATTTACGAAGGCCTTCAACAATCTCAGTATCTGTATTAGAAGAAAGGACAGAAAGCCACTTAAATTGAAGATATTGATTATCTTCTACATATTTCTTTGGTAAGAATTTGTTAGTCTTTTCATCAAAAATGTGTTTAGTCTTATCTCGTGGTTCTGGTTCTACATCAGGTGTTTCAACAGACGGCATAAACTCTGAACAAACGTGTATAATTCCATTATTATCATAGTACCAATTTGCAGAACAGATGTGGCCAATAGCATAATCTTCAATATTACGATAAAGATACTGCAAACTGCTTACTTCACAATCATCAAGTTCTGGATTTATTTCGTTTCTATATGGTATAATTTCAGAACTTGAGACGTCAATTTTAACTCCAAAAAATGTTAACTCATTAATCTTCTCTGCAACAATAGAATAGTAATGCTTAGTATCAACCTTAACCTTAGTAGAGTCATTAGCAAGCATTACTTTTAAATATGTCTTACCATTGATTCCCTTATAAATCTGTAACCATATGGACAAAGAAGCTTCGACTTCAGGAGTAAGAGTATACTTTACTATTCCTTTTGTAACACCTTCTTTAGGGGGGATTATGATCTTTCTCTTCCCTGATTCAAAATCAAAAGCAAATGCTGATAAATCAATTTCTTTACAAAAGTTTGTTCCTACCCAGAACCCGAATCCTTTAGAATCACATATGGATAGTATATCTTCAAAATAAGATAAAAAAGTTTCATATTGTTCTATTTTTGCAATACGAACTTTATGTTCTGCAACCTTATCCGGACTCAAATATTCACCTTCTCTGTTTACGTATTTTAGGGATTTAAATAGTCGTTCTTTATATGCACTTAAAAATTTGTTTTTATCTTGGAAAGAGCTATCTGTATAAATTGAATCATATTCTCCATTAGGATTTTTAGCTATAATTGAACAAAAATATTTATTAAGTTCTCGCATTTTATCGCGAAAATCCTTCAAGTCCTGTGCTTTATTTATAACTTTTAACAAACTTAGTTTTTTGTCTTGGTATCTGAAATACTGAGAAAATAAATCTTTACATTTTTCTATAGAATATACTTTCTCAAAAAAATCATAATCTTCTATATTTACATATAAACGTGTTTTCTCAGATAATTTTTTATAATAACGTCCTGAAATTGTTATTTTAGAACTCGAAGTTAAAGATTTAATGTTTTTAACACAACAAGATATACCTATTCTATCAGGGAATCTACGACTTAGCGAATTAATATCTTCATCCTCTTCTTGATTTCCTAAATCCCTCATGTCATCTCCTTGTTCGTCCGAATCCTCATCTGATAAATTTTCATCACCAATATTTTCATCGTCGTTCATTTCGTATTTTAGATCAGACATAAATAATGACTGATTATCTTTTCGTGGGAAAAGAATGCCTGTACTATAAATAGAGCCTGGCGTTGTATTAAGTACTTCACATACAAGTTCTTTCTCATTTTCATTAGAAACATATACTCCAAAATTATTTCCGCAACCACCTGGACCTATTAACTGTTCCTTAATGAAAGATTCCAATGAATTTCTTTTATCTTTGATCATAACTTATGGATTTAATTAGTCTAAAATTTATAGTGCCGTCTTTTATAAGATCTAAAATAATCTTAATATCATTTTCACTACCAATATTAAGATAATCAAGAACTTCATTACTTAACTCTTTATAGGCTTTCTTCATGTCTGTTTCAAGTAAACAGTGAATTAAAAATGTCCTGAAAATTATATTTTTACCTTCAGTATTTGTACTTATTCTTGACTTTCTATGTCTTAACATTCGAGTATATAATCCCTCTATTTGAAGATATTCTTCAATCACTCTCTTTTGCATACGTCTACTACGAGGAAGTACTGAATTTTCAGATGTGTCTAACCATCGTTTAAATGAAATAAATTGTATCCTTTCAGCTGGAAGAAGTGGTTTCATTATATCATTATAAACAACTTGTTCTCCATATTGTGCTACTCGATGCCCTAAAAGGATCTTCCACATTTCTCGGCTTGATAGTTTCTCTTCATCAGTTAAGCAATACTTTGGATTATTTCGTATCATTAATTCACCTTCACCTGCTCTACGCTCCTCATTATCAAGAAGATCTTCAAGTGGTTGATAAAAATCTGTCAATGGTTGAATTGAAATAACTGTTGGGTCTTCAAAATCACGTAAAACATCTAGAATTGTACAAATTGAAATTTCATCCATATATTTACATAAAACAAAATCATATTCATCTAACACTTTATGCTGACGTGGTCCAAATGAAACTTTCACTCTGTTTTGTTCAACTCCTGATTGCCTGTCACGAACATTTTGTTCATCTTCATCTTCTTTGGGCTCAATACCTATTTTTATCGGTTTATCAGGAAGCTGTATACCGTTTTTCACGTATCTAACACGATAGTTTGAATTTAGAAGTAATCTTAATTGTTCTTCATAGCGATAAGAATACCAACTATAACGAGGATCAAATACAATCTTATTATTTATTTGTAGAACACTTTGTCCAGGATTAAGATGATACTGATCAAAAGAGTTTGGATATATTGCCCAACTCCGTCCCGTACAATGATTAAGCATTGATAGAACAAGGATCTTTTGTTCATGTATTGAATTTAAGAAAACTAAGCCATCTTTATGAGCTTTAAAATTCTTAAATGTATAAAAATTAACCGAAGATGCACCACATTTAGACTGTAAGAAGAATTTTAATTGTTTTTTATAATACACATCTATGTTGTAATCCAAAACTACTGCAATCTCATGGAATTTTATCCAGTTATATAAGATTTCTGTAAGTTCTGTTTTGTATTTATTATGAATAAGTTGTAAAAAATAATCTGTATACTCTTCATTTACCTCAGAATTAAGGTTTAGAATCTCCTCTTTTATCTTTGATAAACTTTGATCTGTAAAACAAATCGCCAATTCATTCCGTAGTTTTACTTCATGAGCAATATCTTGAATCATAAAATCAAATGTATTCTTTATTTGGTATTCTTCTGCATTTATTTCACATCCTAATTCATAGAAATCAATACATGGTTCTTGACGTTCAAATAAGTAATCCATTTCTGCTTTTGTGAATGATATAAAATCACGCGTTTCAGCAAATTTTTCACGTTGCCAGCGTTCTACTAAACTGTGTTTATTTTCGTATATCCTCTGTAGTCTATAAGGTTTTTGCGAAAATAAAAATGCTATAACATTATGAATACCAGCATCATAGTCTTCATTATATTCTTTAATTGTTGAGCGTTGCATTTTCATACATAATTGAATGTTACGCCCATCAATATTTTTCTGAAGAAAAAGGAATATATGGGGGATTTTAAACCTCCCATCATTTTGTTCTATTTTTTTATATACTTCATCCTCATCTCCATTTAAAATGATTAGAGATTTTTCTGTTGAAAAAGAATCTCCAACTACATCTTGAATAAAATGATAATGTCCTTTAGTCTTTAATGAGAGATTATATTCATCAGATAAAGTACGACTATAAAAGAAACATTTCTCATTTGCGTTGGAAGGCATATCTAAAATGTCATCTGTTAAGTATTTTGCAACATCCCGTTTAAATCTAAAATGTTTAGAACATGCTTCACGCTCCTTTTTATTAACTTTTTCTGGCAAATATATAAATGGCTTTGACTTATATGAGGAAAGTATATTTGTACGAGTGCTTTTACCCCAAAGTAACGACATCTTTAATGCAACAAATTCCTCACATAACATCTGAGCCCAATCTTCACATAATGGGAAATATACTATAGGCATTTTGACATCATCACTATATTCCACTTCTCTGTTAATGTAATAATCAATAATATTATTCAGAACACACAACAACTTTCTACCTTCTTTAGTATGTAAATTAAGAGAAGATAGTATATTCAAAAGAGCCTTGAATTCATGGCTTTCCTGTTTTGCTGTTTTTATAAAGTTGTCGTGTAACATATTAATTAGATTTAAGAATAATAATGTCCAAATTCATGATTGCCCGTGTCATACCGACATAAATTTCGAATAGAAAATTATCCCATGAACTCTTGATCTTTGAAGCTGGGATGACAAGTATTATATTGTTATCCTCTAAACCCTTATATTTAAGTATCGTTGTAAAGGCTAACAATTCCTTAGACTTCCTTTCTATAGTTTTTTCAGATAAAACTTCAAGAAATGACTCCATTTCTGCTATTATATCATATACTGAATCATCATCTTCATTTTCTTTATATTTAAAATCAGAATGTATCAGCAATGTTGTAGAAGAAATTTCTCCGCAATATTGAAATAGATGTTTGGTGTGTTCTTTAATAGTTTTTTTTACTTCTCTTACATTATCATGGAAAGATATTGTAAGTCCTGCTATATCATTTCCTTTAAGAGAATCTAAATATAACTCAAAAGCTTCCTGGCAATGTTCAACTGACAATACTTTATTGGCATATTCTACAATAAGTTTATTTGTAGGAACACGTTTGTTCTCATCAAGTATGAAGCATGCTGCGTATTTTGCTATTTTATTAATATTTTCATTCAAATTTCGACTAACATTATTATATCCTTGTTCAAGATCATAAAATACTAGATATCGTCCTTGTTTAAGACCATTGTGTTGTGAACTTAATAGTTCATTGAGCACAATATCAACACCTTTATCAATGACATCTTGTGCTTCATCAATAATAATATAGTCATAATCTACCTTAGTAATTTTACTGAGTTCTTTGCTTAAAAGTTTGTAAACATCATATTGACTATTATCACTTTTAATATTAAGTTCTATATTTGTTATTTCCTTGATATAATTATTGAATGTTTTGACAGTACATGAACTTAATCGTTCTTTATCTAAATCAAGCCGAACCTTACTTGCTAGCAGTCCTGTCCAACATAGATATAACCCCTTAAGACCACTATGTCTTTTAATAAATGCTTTAGCCATAGTGGTTTTTCCTGTTCCTGGTCCACCCTCAATTAATATTCTAGGATTTTTTCTCAAACCTTCTAGAATACTTAGATTGTCAATCTGTAACCAATCCAAAACTTCGCGAAGCGAAGTTAGTGAATATTTATAACGATCTTCAATTGATGGAGCAAGTGAGTTTACAATAGACTGTAATTCTGTCTTTGATATTATACGTTTAGAACGTTTATTTTTACGAATTACACTTAAACAGAAGTCTGCAAAAGAATTATCACTATCTTGATCTAACTTATTCCAAAGTTTATGAGAAAGGTTGATTTGAGAAGAGTCACGTGATATGTCAAGAGTACTATGAGGGAAAGCACATACATAATCAACAAATATTTGATCCTTATTTAATATCCCATTATTTAACAATGCCCATTTATAATCATGAGCTTGCTTAAATGGTGTTCTACTCATTTCCCTTAAGACCCCTTTATAGCTATAATAAAAGAACCCCATTATCAACTCAATTATACCACCTTTAACTTCAACAATAATTGCACCTTCTTGGCATATAAGGAGAAAATCAATCTGTATTTCATTTTGACCTCCATATGGTATGTTGAAAGTTTTATCATACCACATATACCATGTCAAAGAACTTGCTTCACAATCTCGTACAATACGTTCATACATATCTTTTTCTCCCTGAAGTACATTACCACTATTGTAATTAATACCAATAGTAGAGTCAATTAGAAGAGTATCTTTATGAGATTTAATAATGATTGCCATATTGTTGTGAGTTATTTATAATTTGATTACTTCCAAAGATTTTCGTCTACAAGTTCGGACATTGAATAGTTAAACATGTCTATCAATTCTGCCCTATGATTAGGAAACATTTCTAGAACTTTTATTAGAGACTTTAATGATAAACACATTTTGACTCTATCGTAATATCCATCTCTTATATCTTGTTCAAATTCATCGAATGTTTTTAGCTTTGGCCGTGTAGTTATTTTTAATGTCTTTTCTTCCCAATAAGATTGATTTCTATAACAAAATTGCCAAAAAGACATTTTTTTGTAAAACTGCTGCTGGTTACACCATCTGGCAATTTGTACATAAAAATTTGATACTGGGGCATTATGATAGTCTTCATGCCTCATCACATATCCAACACATCCATATTGCATGAGTATTTTAATTCTTTGAAATAATTCCCAAATGTCTTTATAAAATATATCTACTTTTGTTGGAGACTGTTTAAAACCACAAAACAAATAGAACTTTGTACCTTTCTTTGGATTGTAACGTTTCCAGATTTTAAGTGATTTTTCAATTATATCATGATCTTTCCAATTATCAAAAGCAAAAATAAAATCACCATGATAACGCGACCGTGATAACATTTCTGCCATTTCTTCGCCATAAGGACTTTCTGCTAACATGCGTTCATCAAGACCTTGCCGGAATTGAAATGGGCGTTTAGTCTCTATAAGTTGCTTCAGTAGTGGTCTCCAAATAGATGGGTCAGAAGCAAGAAAATTGTCATCCCATAAATAGATATATGGCCGAACAAGTTTTCCGTTTTTATCTTTCTCATCATCCAAGAACCATTGTAATTTAGAATATGGTAATATACAATTCTCTAGTTTATTAACACAGAATGGACAATGTCTTACACAACCACGGGTTAAAAAACCTATTGAATATTTTTGATAATCTTTAAATTTTTCTCGTTTAAAACCTTTCTTAACTTGTTGATTAATAAATTGATCATATAAATGATAGTAAGGCATCTGACGAGACATGCTAATCCCATACTCTTTACCTCCATGAAAGTTTCTAAGAGTATTTAGGAATTCATCATGTTCTAATTGGTTCATATCTTGTTCACGTTTTCTACGATATTCCATTACACTTACTTCATTGGCATAAAATCCAGTTCCTCCACATTTAAACTTCTTTTCTTCCGGTGTTCCTTTTGATCGTATATATAGTTCTGGTAATTTGGTAAACGTAAAGACACAAGACAAATATATTCTTGTATAATGTAAAGTATTTGCCTGAGGATCAAGAATTAATTCAAATGGAATTCCATTATCTTGGAAAAATCCTGCCAATTTTAGTAATACAAGATTTGGGTGACGCGTACCATTATCAAGTAGATCCGCATCAATTAGTCCTATTATTTCTTGTTTTTTTGACATATTATTCATTCATTGATTTTATAAAGGCTTTGCCTTTCTCTGTCAATACATAACCGCCTGTTTTACGCGAACCTTGATACTCAATCAAATTAAGATCTTCTGAAATAAGTTGCTTAAGGATTCTATCAATAGTAGGCATTGATATTTTTATTGCATCATGCAAGTCTTTTCTTTTAGCTATTCCTAGTTCTGAAATCTTTAACAGGACACTTTTTATCTTATCATTTATCTTATCATTTATCTTATCACCATCTGAGGAAATAAAATCATCCCCAATCAAGACTCTATCACCAAAACCTTCTCTACAAGGAATCTCAATCAAGAAATAACTTCTCTCTTCATTTGTCTCAATCACAGCAGGAGCAGAGCCATTTCTTCTTAATTCGTCTTGTATGGTTGGGATACCGGTTCCTCTACCTTCGGACAACTGAAGCTCTTTGAGATAATCGCCCAAACGACGATTACGGTAGCGGCGTGACTTCAGACGTTCAGCCTTTTGGATAGCATCAATGCTGATGGAACGGTCCGGACCGGCATAACTAAGAATGGAAATCTTTTCTGGCTCAATCGTAATCTCAACCGGTTCTCGTTCTTGATAATCTCTATGATACAAAGCATTAACGACTGCCTCTTCAATTGCTTGATAAGGATAGTTGAAGAAGATTATAGATTCAGCCTTGTCTTTCTGCTTAATGATACGTTTCTTGATAACATTCGTTTTGATATAGTCCAATGCCTGTTTTATCATATCGGGAACAGGGCCAACAATCTTTGGAACCTCAATCATGTTATTGGGATTCTTAATGCAGCCCTCGGGAAAGATAACAATATCTACTTGTGTTGTCGGGAAAAATTTGGCAGGATTCTTACAGAACATCATAGCGGCCACATTCTTGACTAGTTGACGTTCAACGGGCCCTACCAGCAGGTCCATTTGCGACAACAACTCGAACAGGGACAGCTTTTCGAAATCAGCAACCAAACGACTGTTGACTGTTTGCAAGTAATCCAGAACCAAGGCTCTTGAAATATCTGTTATCTCTATACTCTCATTACCCCTTTCATCAAATGGAGTACGATTCGCCATCTCACGCAATTCATCTAAGACTTCACCTCTCGCCTCAATAGTATTGGTTCCACTACGAACATACCACTTACATGGCGACTGATTACTTGCTGTAACTCGTTCACGTACATTATAAGGACGGTTCACTCCAGCTGGCACCCAAATAAGCAAAACGTATTTCCCGTCAATCTCCTGCATGTCGATTCGTGGCAAATAGAATGGCTCAATCTTATGATTGAACCCAACCATATCACGTTGTATCTTATCAAGTTCCTCTATAGGAATACCTGTCACTGGCCGTTTTGCGATACCTGTGTTTTCTTCTTCTTGAACACCTACGATGATGTATCCTCCGCCAATGTTATCAAAATCATTAGCGAAAGCACAAATGGTGCGATAAATTTTATCTGGATTCCATCCTGTTTTAAACTCAATACGGGTGGATTCTATTTTACGCTTATGAAGCAAGTCTTCTATGTTTACCGGAATAGCCATCTTGATATACTTATTTAGATTTATCCTTTTCTACATGAAGCAATTCTCTTACATCAACATCCAAAAGTTCCGCTATGCGAAATAATGTTTCCAAATCTGGTTGTGAAGCATTAGTACACCAACGAGAAACAGATGTCACATTCCTACCAACTTGCTCAGAGAGCCATTTAGCCGTTTTATTCTTTTCAACAAGGACTATTTTAATCCTATTCAATTGCTTCATAATTGAAATAATTTGTAGTTTAATGCAAATATATCAAAATTCAATGTAAAAAGCTAATATTGTTCAATTTATTTTGGTAAAATATCTTTCAATGATAATTTTATTCAAAAATTAACCACCATACCATTAGCCTTGTCAAGTTCATTCCAGCGAGTACAGAACAAATGTGAGTGGCGAACAGGAGGATAGTCTGCGAGCAGAGCACCAGTATTAATCAGTTCACACTTCTCGTTGATAATGCCGAATGATTCATAGTCGCTATTCTCAAACAAACGTTTAGTGCGCTTAAAGTATGTGGCACGAAGCACGGTAAATACCATATCCACGAACTTCCAACAATACACAAGGCTCATACGACATGTTACTACCCTTCAGCACCAGTTCTTTGTGCTTCAAGATACTAGCTACTACACTCTAGTTACCAACACGAACAAATGCCTACATCGGTCCATCATCTATGTTATAATAAGATATCTGAGCACCAGGCATCACTGTGAGTACAACGAACTCCTTGTCTTCAGCCTTTGCGAACGAGAGGTTGAATCAGGTATTGGATCAATGTGAGACTTGATAGCTTTGCTGATCTTCTCCGCATCATCTTTTACGTCATCAAGACCGACCGATAGTTTTATCATTAGCAATACCCCAAATGAGTCTGCCACCAATACCATTGGCAAAGGTGCTCACACTCTTGCACCAACTTTTCGGTTTCTTCACCTCCAGAGCCCCCTTCTTATCATATTTTGTTACCCCGCCTATCAGTTGGTGAATGTCTAGTACTTCCATTTTATATATAACGTATTGACCTACTATTTATTTAAATGTTTAGAGTTCTATCGAACATAACGATTCCCCTTTATATTTTATAATATGTAGCATCTGACTCACAGAAACAACAGATGATTACTTTACCATCAAAGTCACTCTCATGAATTGCCTTCAACGCAATCTAAGCAGCCTCTGCCTTTGGATAGCCATACACACCAGTACTAATACAAGGGAAAGCGATAAATGCTCTTTTCCTTAGCAATGTCAAGTGCAGTCTTATAGCATGAAACCAGCAACTGAGACTCGTCACCATTACCATAAAAACAGGTCCGACGGTATGGATTACATACTTGCAAGGCAAGTTATATGCCCCTGTTATCTTACTCTGACCAGTCTCGCAACCGCAAGAGTCATGCACTCCTTCAAGAGTTCGCGACCTGCAGCACGATGAATAGCACCATCCACTCCTCCACCATCTAACAACGAGCGGTTAGCTGCATTAACGATTGCATCAACTGCCAGCTTGGTTATGCCACCAACGACGAGTTCTATCTGTTTCATATACTTACCTCTTATTCCATATCGGTTAAAACCATATCGCAAAATTCGTTTGCATTATTTGCATTATAAATTTTAGCGCCAATATTCTTTAATGGTTCATAGCTATGTAGAGATTTTGAACCACCAAGTAAAAATATATATAACTTATTATCATCATTCAAATAATCACGGAAATAGCTTACAGATTCATTGATATTGCCTAAGTCACCATTTGTAATCAACACGGTAACTAGATCTCTAGATCTTACGTCTAACGTTGATTTAATTCTTGAAATTGGAAACTTAGTTCCACCGTGACCATTTGTTAATAGACGCTCCCTTACGTCATCATATTTATCACTCCAATCAACGTATGCATCAATTTTATCACTAAATCCTATAAATGCAACCTTGCTTTTTGTTGATTCAAAGTATGATAAAATACCATATGATGCAAGAACAGCCTGATGCATATTAGCAGATTCCTTCATCGCAGACCCCATACTACCGGATGTATCAACGACCAACAACAAATCCATTTGTTTGCTTTCAGTACCATTATCATCATTAGATACATATCCCCACTTTTTTGTAGTCATTCCAGGAATAAGTCGTGGAGATGTCATATATGTTAACATTAAATCCAGCTCCTCTATTGGGTCACCAATTCTCCATACAGAGGGATATGTATATGAAGACTTGTTTCCTGTATTCGAAAATTCAACAATTGGTATGATATTAGCACTTTGAACATTAAACCAAAGAACTCCCTTCTGCTTATCAGACATACCTATAATACCAGCAATTGCTAATAGGTCGATGAACTCTTCTACAGAGGTTTCTTCTGCGAGTACTTCTATTGCTTCTTTGACTTTATCAGGATCCGCAAAAACAAAAGCATTTCCGTGTTCATCGCCATCTTTAGGTCTACCAACACCCCATTGACCGCTCTGTTGCTGTGATCCCTGTTGACCGCTCTGTTGCTGTGGTCCCTGCTGACCGCTCTGTTGCTGTGATCCCTGCTGACCGCTCTGTTGCTGAGGTCCCTGCTGACCGCTCTGTTGCTGTGATCCCTGTTGACCGTTCTGTTGCTGAGGTCCCTGCTGACCGCTCTGTTGCTGAGATCCTTGTTGACTACTCTGCTGGGGATTCTTTTGGTCTTCAACATATAGTTTAAAGAATATTTCTGCATATTCTTCAACTTTATCTAAAAATGACGATTTATCTTCTATGCCGTTTTTCGTGAATGAATCAGCTAATTGATGGACAATTTTTAAAAATTCAGGATCAGTTTCATTTATACCAAGATCTTCTTTCCAAATTGCCTCTTTTGTTAGAAACATTAATTTGCAATGCCTTGGACAAGCACTGATATTTGCACCTATTTTTATCCAATCGATTTCACTCTTTAAAGTTTCTTTACTATGTCTATAATAGTTTTTTGTATCAACAATAATATCAGCTGCTTGATTTGAAATTGCTCCACACGCATACTCGATATTTATACCAAGATGAGAGAAATGCTTATAATAAACATCTCTAATTCTTTTTAGCATTCTAAAATGAGTAATTACATCAAATGGGCAACACATATAGTGCTCTATTTCATGTCTTGTAAGTACTTTTACTTCATTCTGAAACTCATGATAACTTATAGGAAGTTTTCCGAAATTAAGATGAATCTGCCAAGTCTTATCTATAGTAATATAGTATTGCCCAGTTGAATAATTAGCATCATCCGGCAAAAGCATTTTGACAATAGGCATAGGAATCCCCAAGGAATTGTGATACTCCTTGACGAATACATACTCAATTGCTTCTTGGGCTTTCAATCTATATGTTTCAATATCAATTGACATTGTTTGCTTGTAAGTATTTGAATAATTCAGAATCTTCGTCCCCTTGGTAGGTAAAGATATATTTTTTCAATCTCTTAACTGACAAGTCGCATGCATCTCGTGTAATATCCAACAACTTAAATGGTTTTACTTTTTGTATGTCACCATTTGCAAGATCGGTACCAGGAATAACCGCTTGAATAAGAGATGACAGTTGAGGATTCGATATTATTGAATCTTTTTCGAGCTTAAATGTATATTCCTTTATTTCTATCTTTTTGATAGAACGGTTAACTCGCTCTGAAATGTACTGTCGATTGGGAATATCATATCTAAATGCTAATTCTGATTTTATAGCCTTAAGCTTCGAAATGTCACCTTTTGAGTTATCTATCTGGTTGTTATAGGACACAATCTTATCATAAACTGGAGCATATTTTTCATTTAAGACTGGAACAATCTCTGCAGATATTACAAGAGAATTATATGATGAGTTTCTTATTTCTTTAAGATACTCATTGAATTCTGGAACTGAAAGTGTTCCTGTCTTAACTCTTTCAAAACCCATAAGAAGATCTTTAATACCATCAAACTCATTTTTGATCATTTGTATGATATTTCGAGTTCCATCTAAATCAATATTTGTTACAAAAATGGATGTTTGCTTCCCTGAATTTGTATTTTTCCAATGTTCAGTTAAAGTTGACACATACTTTTTGCTCAGAACAGCTCTATGCCAAATCATATATGGGGCTAAAACCTCAATATGATTTACATTGACTTCTCTGTTTCCAAGGAACCATGCAAGAGCTTTTCCATATCTGTACAGGTCTTCTTTTACTCTGACGCTTAGTGGTAACTTGATTTTTGAGCACACTTTTTCTGGTGCACACATATGACAATTCTCACAAAGAATCTTGTCAACAGACAAGTTATCATTAGACTCCTTAAAGGCTCTTTCACATAGGCGATATGAAGCAATTATGTAGTTGATAAACAATTCGGCTTCTTCTGTATATGGAATATTCTTAACAATTTCTTGAAGTTCTTCTAGATTAACATCCTGAAGATATTCCTCAATACGATCATTATAAGATGATTTATCTCGTTTTCCAATAGTACTGAAACTGTCATAATCAGGCATGGTTATCGGAAGTGCAAGAGCAAATCTATCCTTGAATGGCAAAGACAATTCTGTGTTCGCATTGTCCTTTGGGTTCAAGGTTGCAAACAGGGTGAAAGCAGGAACAATCATACTCTGATCATGATATTTTACTGACCCTTCTGCGAGCAATGACAATAGAATATTTTGTGCGTATGGAGATAAACGATTTATCTCATCAATGATTTTCCATCTTGATGTGACAAATTCGTTCCAGACCACTGACAACTTACCATTATCAAGTGGTTTGTTTCCTGTCATTTGAGCAAAATCTAAACTACCAAGGATTTTTTCTTCTGTCAATTGTGGATGTCCTCTCAATATACAATCTTCAATCTTTTCCTTGGTAAGATGGCAAAACAACTGACCTAAATACTTAGACAAGGTGGTTTTTCCTCCGCCATGTCCTCCATACAACATCATTGTGCCACGCTCAACAAGTGCATTGATTACAGCAAGCGTTTCTACCAAATACACTTTTCGATCTTTCAACT
>UMES01027013.1_pt1 | contig 18473 bp, 14 predicted proteins | sample 1964791 | NCBI WGS metagenome assembly UMES01 (sample SAMEA4836024, study PRJEB28245) | human gut metagenome | biome: gut microbiome; material: fecal sample | place: Denmark | collected 2008
CGTGGCGGCTTTCATCAATATCGGCAGAAACACATTCAAACGGAACACCCAAACGTTCCAATAACTCTTTTCGATAGGGGGAACTTGACCCCAGAACCAATTTCTTCTGTAACATACGCCTCGTAACCTTTTTGGGAGTAAAGGATGTCGAAAAGCAATCAAAACTTTTCCACTGTCGACATTTTTTCAGTGGCAACAAATCGTCAGAAGATTAACACAACGGTGAACATTTCGGAGATGCCCGAACTCGCCAGCCTAATTATTAATAGTGAAACAGTAAAACCCTTTGCAATTGAAATTGAAGGAACGGAAGGCGTCCGCGGTTTGCCGGCAGCCATACTGATTATCGAGGGAAAAGTGCAAATGCGCTGTACCCGCTGCACTCAACCGATAGATATTGACATTGAGCGTGAAGTGCCGTTTCTTTTTGTTAAAAGCGAAGCAGAAGCCAATCGCATTCCTGTTGAAGAAGATGAGGAGTGGGAAGTGGTTGTCGGTTCAGAACATATGGATGTGGCGGCTTGGGTTCAGGAAGAAATCATTCTGTCACTGCCTAATTTCCCCCGTCATGATGATTGTGAAGCTCCGCTTAAACATAGCGACATAGCTTCCGAAGACGAAGAAGTGATCGAAAGACCGAAACCTTTTGCTAACTTGCGAGACTTATTGAAGAAAAACTGATATAATCGCAAAACTTTTTTCCAAGCTTTAGGTAATGGCATTGGCAAGATGCGCATATCTAGGGTATAATCGCGTGTTTTCTTAAAGTGGGGTATTGCTATGGCAGTCCAACAAAATAAAAAATCGACCAACAAGCGCGGCAATCACCGTGCTCATGACTTCTTGACGAACCCGGCTACGGCTGTTGAACCGAAGACCGGTGAAGTTCACCTCCGTCACCATATCAGCCCGAACGGCTTCTATCGTGGTAAGAAGGTGATCGACGTTAAGGGTGAATAATTCACTGGATTGAGAAAAGCACTCTGAAGTTAATCTCGACTTTAGCCTTCGCCGGCAACGCCGAAAACCCCACAGCCAATGTGCAAAACGTTGCGGTGGGAGACAAAACGGGAAAGCTTCATCAGTGATTTTCAATCGTCGATTAAAAAAAAGGGAATCCGAAATTTGGGTTCCCTTTTTTCATTCTGTATGTTTAAAATGCCCGCATGTCGACAAATCCTTCAATTACAACCTACGAGATTTTTCTTCATTTTCGATCCTTGCCGAGACAGGCAAGGCAATTTCTAGCACCTTCCATAACCGGTTGCCGTTTGCATTAGATACATCTTTTCAAGGTTATTTTGTTTGTGTTCCTTGTGAGGTGTAAAGATGTCTGAAAAAACATTTGCTAGTGCAATTTTTATGGTGATTTTCTTGGCTGCATTGACCGCATTCGGTCCGTTTGTTACTGATTTTTATTTGCCGGCGATGCCCGCTCAAGCCAAAGACCTTAACGCTTCGGCGGCTTTGACCCAAGCTGGTCTTTCAGCCTCTATGTGGGGGCTTGCAATCGGTCAACTTATTGTGGGGCCATTATCGGATCGTAAAGGCAGAAAAGTGCCTCTTTTATGTTCATTGGCCGTTTTTTGTGTGGCAACCATTGCTTGTGTCTTTTCACCGACAATGGAATTTTTTGTGGCCGCGCGTTTCGTACAGGGATTGGGCGGTGCAGGCGGTATTGTTCTGGCTAAGTCAATTGCCACCGATCTATATAGCGGCCGGGATTTAGCTAAGTTTTTGTCCATTATCGGAGCTGTTCAGGGATTGGCGCCGGTGTTGGCACCGATTTGCGGAGCGCTTGTCAATGAATACCTAAACTGGCGTGATATTTTTGTGGTTTTGTTGGCTATTGGTGTAGCGCTCTTGATCTCTACTTTATTTTTCAAGGAAACTCTTAAGAGTTATCGTCCGAATACCGCCAAGTTTCCTTTTTTCAGTCTTTTTGCTCTGTTAAAAAATGACAAAACATTTGCCTTGCTTCTCGTTCAGCAGTGTGCGGGTTTTGGTTTGTTATTTGCCTATATCTCAGCCAGTCCTTTTGTCTATCAGGAACTTTTCGGCCTCTCGCCTTTGACTTACTCGATAGTATTTGGTTGCAACGCGATTGTTATCACCATTGGAACCTTTGTTTGTCAGCGGTTTAAATCGGCTCTGTTTTCTCTGAAAATCGGCTCCATTGGAATGCTGTTGGGAGCGAGTCTAATTGCAGCCTCGCTGTATTGGCAAGCGTCCGTTTGGTTTCTTGAGGCCGCAGTCGCGTTTTCTTTGTTGAATTTAGGCCTTACCATTCCATCCGGAACTTCTTTGGCCCTTGATCGTCAACGGGAGCGTGCGGGCAGTGCTGCGGCGCTTCTCGGCGCTTTGGGTTTTGTCGCCGGCGGTATCGTTGCTCCGCTATCGGGTTTGGGGACGGGCGGAGCCGGCTTTGCCGCTGTCACCGTAATTTCAACAGCGATCGGTATAGTCGCTGCGTTTTGTGCGGCTCAAAAGCTTTGCCTTGAAGAGCGATCAGCAGTGAGCAAGTAGTGTCTGATTTAGTCCAAAAACGCCAGGACTTTTTCTAAGAAAACTGACGGACACTCTTCTTCGGGACTGTGTCCGCAGTCTAATGCTTCACCGCTTACCGTCACCGCTTTTTCTTTCCAAGTACCAACCACATCATAGAGTTTGCCGACTGTGCCACGAGCACCCCATAACAGGTAGAGGGGACACTGGATTTTTTTGTCAGCATCCTCTTTATCGTCCTCAAGGTCAATGCTGGCAGCTGCGCGGTAATCCTCGCAAATCGCGTGGATGGTTCTGGGATCTTTGTAGCAGCGAAGATATTCATTAAAGGCTTTGTCTTCGACACAACCCTTAATTTTGATTTGGCCGTCAATGTGATGATGAAGGAAATAGTCGGGATCAAAACCGATCAGTTTTTCAGGAAATGGTTTCGGTTGGATGAGAAAGAACCACCAGAAGTACTTTGTTGCGAATTCCTTATTGGTTAGGGCGTACATGGTCGCTGTCGGAGCGATATCGACAAAAACCGCCTTTGTAACGCTTTCCGGATAATCAAGAGCCAAGCGATGTCCCACCCGAGCACCACGATCATGGCCAACGAAAGCAAAGGTTGGCCTATTTAATAGTTTCATTAAAGAGATGAGGTCTTTAGCCATCTCTTTTTTGCTGTATGGGCGGTGATCCGGTGTGCTCTCAGGCTTATCCGTGTCGCCGTATCCTCGCAGATCGGGGAGGACAACCGTGTACTTTTGAGCCAGAAGCGGCGCGACTTTTCGCCAGATGATATGAGTGTGAGGATGACCATGCACAAGCATGAGAGCAGGGCCATTGCCACCGATAGCAAAGCGCATCTTTATTCCTGTCTCTAGCCTTGCATCCATCAGGTTGAAGCCATCAATGAATTCGGAAGGACCAATATTGATTAAAGAACTTTCGGTTTCCATTTTTCCCTCCTCGGGAAAATAAATTGTTTTCTCTTAGCGCATCAGCTCTTTTTTAATATTTTCCGCCTTTTCGCTGTATTCATCGGTCTTTTCACCAATATACGACTTGGCGGCTTCGTAGTGATCCATTAGTGTGTTGCCGGCTTCTTTCACCTGTTTTTCAACATCATCGTATCCAGCGGCAATACAGCTTTGAGCGAGCGCCTGAGCTTTTTCCAGTCCTTCTTTTTGAGCCACTTCATTGATGTGACTGACCGTGCAAGTGACATCTGTAATGTCCATGTCGTTGCTCGCGATCGACAATTGACTGACTAATGCGAAAGGAATGACTAGTAATAAGTGGTGCAGACGCATAGGGTAGACCTTTCAGATTTAACTCTTGACGATCGAAGATTAACATGAGTGTGTTTCAAACTCTGTCAAATTTTGTTTCAAATCTTGATTTTTGCCCTTTATAAACGGGTGGGTATTGGCTTTACAATTAGAGCAATTTTTTTGAGAAAGGCTTTTGTTCATGCCTCAGATTTATTCGAAAATCATTGGGACGGGTTCGGCTTTGCCGGAGCGTTCTACCTCCAATCAGGCCCTGGCCGATGAATTGGCTCTGCGCAATATCGAAACGAGTGATGAGTGGATTCGCACTCGTACCGGAATTGAGAAGCGCTATTTGGCTGAAAGGGGATTGACAACCACGCAGTTAGCTGAACGCGCGGCTAAATCCGCTCTTTGGGATGCAGGTGTTGATCCTTCTGAAATCGATTTGATTATCGTTGCAACGACGACACCTGATATGGTGTTTCCGAGCACCGCTTGTCAATTGCAAAAACTCTTAGGCTGCGCCAAAGGAGCGGCCTTTGACTTGCAGGCCGTCTGTGCCGGTTTTGTCTATGCATTAACCAACGCGGATGCGCTTATCCGCACCGGTGTTTATAAAAAGGCGATTGTGGTTGGTGTTGACATCATGAGCCGTATTGTGGACTGGGATGATCGCTCGACTTGTGTGCTCTTTGGTGACGGGGCCGGTGCCGTTGTGTTGGAAGCATCCGATGAACCGGGGATTCTTGCTGCAAGGCTTAGCGCGGACGGCACGCTTGATGAAAAGGTGTTGGGCTGCAACGCTTTTGTTAACGGCGGCGAAATTCATGGTGATCCTTTTGTCCGCATGGACGGTCAGCAGGTGTTCCGTATGGCAGTGGGTTCCATGAGTGAGAGCGCTCAGGCAGTTTTAAAAGATGCCGGTCTTACTGTTGACGATATCAATCGATATGTTCCGCATCAGGCGAATTTGCGCATCATGCAAAAGGTAGCTCAAAAGATTGGCATATCGGAAGACAAAATGGTCGTGACGGTTAATCGCCACGGCAATACCTCCGCGGCCTCCGTTCCGTTGGCATTGGATAACGCCGCGCGTCATAATGACATTCAAAAAGGTGATGTGGTTTTAATGCAAGCTGTCGGTGCAGGCATGGCTTGGGGCAGCGTTTTAGTCAAATGGACTAAGGAGAATATTTAATGAAATTAGCTTTTGTATTCCCGGGTCAAGGTAGTCAGACTGTCGGCATGTTGGATAGTTTTGCAGACAATGCTGTTGTGCAGGCTGCTTTAAAGACCGCTAACGATGCTTTGGGTGAAGATTTAGCTGAGATGATTCACAGTGGCCCGGCTGAAAGCCTGAATATGACGGTCAACACTCAGCCTGCCATGCTCACCTCAAGCGTTGCCCTTTATCAAGCTTGGCTTGCTTTGGGCGGTAAAAAGCCTGAAGTGATGGCTGGTCACAGTTTGGGTGAATATTCCGCATTGACCGCTGCAGGCGTATTTGATTTAGCCGATGCGGTGCGTCTTGTTCGCTTCCGCGCCAAGGCCATGCAGGAAGCTGTTCCTGTTGGTCAGGGGGGAATGGCAGCCATTATCGGTTTAAGTGATGAAGTGGTGGCCCAAGTCTGCCAAGAAGCTTCAGCTCAAGGTGTGGTTGAAGCGGTTAATTTCAATTCACCCGGTCAAGTGGTGATTGCGGGCGAAAAGGCTGCGGTTGAAAAGGCTTGTGAATTGGCTAAGGCTCAGGGCGCTAAGCGCGCACTCGTTTTGCCGGTGTCAGCACCTTTCCATTCTTCGTTGATGAAGCCCGCCAGTGTCGCTCTTCGCGCCAAGCTTGAAGAAACTCCGATGAGTGCTCCCGAAATTGACGTTGTCGCCAACGTTGACGTGAAGGTTCACAAGGATAAGGAAGCGATCATTGAAGCGTTAGCATCTCAAGCTGCGGGTGCCGTTCAATGGGTAAAGACTATTCAAGCTTTTAAGGAAATGGGTGTCACGCATATCGTTGAATGTGGTCCGGGCCGTGTCTTAGCCGGACTTATTAAACGTATTGACAGCTCCATTGTTGTCAAAAATATTAATTCTCAAGACTCGCTTGTAGCTGTGCTTGAAGAAATTAACGCTGCAGAATAACTTAAGCAATAGGATATAAAAAATGACGAATGTGTTTACTGCTGACGCATTGAAAGATCAAGTGGTATTTGTAACCGGTGCTTCGCGCGGAATCGGGGCTGGGATTTTGGATGCTTGCCTAGCAGCAGGCGCGACTGTTATTGGTACCGCTACGAGCGAATCCGGCGCAGCCCGCATTACAGAAAAGATTTCTCAAGCCGGCGGCAAGGGTGAAGGCGTTGTGCTCAATGTCACCGATGCCGAACCAAGCGAAAAAGTTTTGGCCGACGTGGCTGCCAAGTACGGAGCCGTGACGGTGTTGGTCAACAATGCCGGTATCACGCGTGATGGTTTGGCCATGCGCATGAAGGATGAGCAATGGCAGGAAGTGATTGACACGAATCTGACGCCTGCTTTCCGTTTAAGCCGTATTGTTATGCGCGGCATGATGAAGGCTCGCTGCGGCCGCATCATCAATATTGTGAGCGTTGTGGGCTCCATGGGTAACGCGGGCCAAGCCAATTACGCCGCGGCTAAAGCCGGTGTTGCCGGTTTAACACGTGCCCTTGCTCGTGAATTGGCTTCCCGCAATATCACGGTCAACGCCGTGGCTCCCGGTTTTATTGAAACGGATATGACCCGCGCCTTGCCTGAAGATCACCGCCAAGCTCTTTTGGCTCAAATTCCGCTTGCCCGTTTGGGTCAAACGGATGACATCGCCAATGCGGTGCTTTTCCTGGCTTCGCCTGCCGCTTCCTACATCACCGGTGTGACACTTCACGTCAACGGTGGCATGTATATGGTATAGTCCGAAAGGATGAGGGTTTTCACCCTCATCTTTTCTATTTGCTCTGATAAAATACTAAGAAGTTAATTTTTCGGCGCACCTACTGGCTGCGTCGGTTTGAATTGTCATCAAGGAGACTTATCAAATGAACGACATCGAACAACGTGTCAAGAAGGTTATCGCCGAACAATTGAGCATCAATGAAGCAGACATCAAGAATGAATCTGCTTTCATCGAAGACCTCGGCGCCGATTCTTTGGATACGGTCGAATTGGTTATGGCTTTGGAAGACGCTTTCAAGATTGAAATCCCGGACGATCAACAAGAAAAGTTGCGTACGGTTCAACAAGCGATTGACTACATCCAAGCCAACGCTAAGTAATATTTGCCATCTCTAGGATGGACGCCCCGCCTTAAACACCAAGTAATTGGTTAAGTTTGGGCGGGGTTTTGTTAATGAATTGAATATTTAAGGGAGAATGTCCATGCGTCGTGTAGTTGTAACCGGGCTTGGCATGGTTTGTCCGATCGGCAATGATGTGAAGACAAGTTGGGAAAATGCTTTGGCGGGGAAAAACGGTATTGGTCCGATCACCCGTTTTGATGCGAGTGGCATGGGCTGCCAAATCGCCGGAGAAGTCAAAGATTTCAATGTTGAAGAGTATTTGCCCGCGAAAGAAGCCCGTCGTTATGACCGCTATGTGCATTATGGCGTTGCTGCTGGCACGCAAGCTATTCGTGATGCAGGACTTGACTTGGAAAAAGAAGATCTCACGCGAATCGGCTGCTCTATCGGCTCCGGTATCGGCGGCTTGGGCATGATTTGCGACAACTACCTCGCTCTTCATGAGCGCGGTGCCCGCCGTGTTTCTCCCTTCATGATTTCCGGCACGATCATCAACATGATTTCCGGCCAATTGTCGATCATGTTTGGCTTAAAAGGCCCGAATATCGCTCACGTGACGGCTTGCACAACCGGTCTTCACGGAATCGGTGAAGCCAGTTGGATCATTCGTCGCGGTGATGCCGATGTGATGGTGGCCGGTGGTGCTGATGCAAGCATTTGCCCGGTCGGTGTGGCAGGCTTTGACAATATGCATGCCTTGAGCCGTCGCAACGATGATCCGGCTCACGCCTCCCGTCCCTTTGATAAAGACCGTGATGGTTTTGTGATGGGTGAAGGCGCCGGTGTGGTGGTGATTGAAGAACTTGAACACGCCCTGGCTCGCGGCGCTCATATTTACGCTGAAATCGTGGGTTACGGTTTGACGAGTGACGCAGGCCACATCACGACTCCGAACACGGACGGTCCGAGACGCTGCATGGAAATGGCTCTGGCTCGCGCCGGCATCAAACCGGAAGACATTGATTACTTGAACGCTCACGGAACATCAACGAGCGTTGGCGATATCAATGAAACCAAGGCAATCAAAGAAGCTTTTGGTGAAGCCGCTAAGAAGCTTGTGGTCAACTCCACGAAGTCCATGACCGGTCACTTGTTGGGTGGTGCCGGCGGCATTGAATCCGTCTTCACGATCTTGGCGGTGAAGAATCAAGTCTCGCCCCCGACGATTAATATCGTTGAACAAGACCCGGAATGCGATTTGGACTACTGCGCCAACGCTGCCCGTCCGATGAAGATTCGTTACGCCATGAAGAATTCCTTTGGTTTCGGCGGCACGAACGGTACGTTGATCTTCAAGCATTGGGAAGAATAATTTTTAGCTTGTGATTAATATATGGCCCGAAGAATCTGAATCAGGCTCTTCGGGCTTTGTTCTTTCTGTTTAGGAGTAATGATGGATATTCAAAAAGACAATCAGATGTATATGCAAGTAGCCATGCTTGCTGCGCAAAGAAGCTACGCCAAGCGCCTTAAGGTCGGCTGTGTGATTGTGAAAAACAATTCCATCATTTCAATCGGTTGGAACGGTATGCCGACAGGCTACGACAATTGCTGTGAGATGGAAATAGACGGTAAGTTAGTTACGCGGCCCGAAGTGCAGCATGCGGAACTCAATGCCATCGCGAAGTTGGCTTATAACGGCTACTGCAGTAAAGATGCCGCGATTTTTATTACACACAGTCCCTGTATTCACTGTTCACTGTTAATTCAGAAGTGCGGCATCTCTCATGTCTACTATCACGAGATGTATCGTGATGATGCCGGTATTAATTTTTTAAAGAGTGCAGGGATTGTTGTTGAACAGCTCTGATTTTTGAATTGCCTAATTTAGACAGTCCATGAAAGTAGAGATCAGGTTAGAGAAGCCGGCAGACCACAGACAGGTTGAGTTTGTGGTGAGAGAGGCTTTTTGGAATGTTTATGCACCGGGCTGTACAGAACATTATCTGATCCACATCATGCGGTCATCTCCCAATTTCATTTCTCAATTGGATTTTGTTGCCGTTGCAGATAATAAGATTGTGGGCAGTGTTGTTTTCCTCAAGGGAAAAATTTTAGGAGATGACGGCACTTCCTATGAAGATGTCTTGTCGTTAGGACCTATTGCAGTATTGCCTTCTTATCAGAAAAAAGGTTTTGGCCAGATGTTGGTCAACCAAGCAAAAATTGAAGCAGCTAAGGCAGGATATAGAGCTTTTTTACTTTGTGGGGATCCGCAATACTATTCAAAGCTCGGATTTAAACCGGCAGAAATCTACAGTATTCGAACTTCTGAAAATAAATATTTTGACGCCCTGCAAGCTTTGCCCTCGTATGAAGAGGCGCTGAGCGGCATGTCCGGACGATATTTCGAAGATGAAATTTATTTGGTGGATGAAGAGAAAGCCAAAATATTTGATCAGCGATTTCCGGCGAAAGAACGTGTTACCGGAAATAAAAGTCAGCAGCGGTTTTTGGAATTTCTGGCTAAGCAGAGAGATTTTAATTGATCAAACTCCAGAATTTAGTTCCCTAGCAGTTTTCAAAGTGACGTCATTCTTTAATTTGTATTAGTAAAAAACAAAACAAATTCTTGAGTAAATTTTTGTCATTTTTAATGATCCAAAATTCGCTATATAGGTGAGTTTTGTCAATCTGTTGGCTACATATTGTCTCATTTTCCCAACATTGCATATTATTTATCTTCTTACTTGACTGAAGTCAATAACAAATTTTGGGGGGGGGCAGAATCCGAATTACTTGTTTAATAGGGAGTCTGCTCATGAAATTAAAACACTCAACGATTGCTTTGGCTTTGTTATCCGCTTTTTCCGTCTCAGTGAATGCGAGTTCTTTGATTTTTAATGATGGTCAACTACATGAAGACGATAGTGACCTCAACATTATTCACGAACCCAAGGATGATGATCGTTTTGGCATTAATGCTATTGGAGAAAACACAAATGTATCTTTAACAGGTAAAAACATTTCGGTTCGGCTTGAGGGACAAGGAACATCGGTTGGAACAGTAGCAGGGGTAAGAGCTGAAGCATTAAAATATCAAAAAGGGGCTATTTTGAGTCTTGGTTCTAAAGAAACTGAATTGGTAAGTGTGAATGTTGTCGGTGGTAAAAACGCTGTAGGAATTTGGGCTTACAACCCGGACACAGAAGACGATAAAGAAACGAACGATGGCGGTCAGATCACTATAAACGGGAAAAATTTTGATTTAAAGGTACATGCAGAAGATGGTGTAGCCTATGGACTTTATGCACAAAACTCATCAAAAAAGTCTACTTCTGAAAAAAAGTCAACTATTATCGTAAATGCGGAAAATACAAGGATTGAAGCAACGTCTGCTACGAGTACTGCAAGTGCAATTGAAGTGATGTCAGAAGGAATACTTAAAATCAACGGTAATTTGTATGCAAAAGGTGACAACGCCATTGTAGCTCGAGGTGGGGCTGATGTTGTGATTAACGAAAAAAATAACAAGGTAGTACAGCTGGAAGGTGACATTAATTTTAATTACGACAAACAAACTTCTGGTACAGGTGTAGATGCAAATGTTTTAGTGAACTTATCAGGCATCAATTCGTATTGGAACGGTAATGTTATTGTTTCATATGGATCTGGGACTTCCACAGATGAAGATTTGATGAAAGTTTCAGGTTTAAAACTAGGTATCAATAATGGAGCACAATGGACTCCTGATCTTTATAAAGATCAGCTTGGAGATAAAACTGGGTTCGCCGAGATAGCGCTAAATGAATTAAATTTCAATGACGGTATTATCAACATCAAACATGGCTCTAAGCAGAGCGTTGAAATTGAAACCATGAAAGGAACAGGTGGCACTATTAATTTAACTGCTACCACAGACAACGGTAAAACAATTGATGCTGGTTCTTTAATTGTTGAAACTACTGATGGAGAAGTTTCTCTTTCAGTTAATGCTGTAGGTATTACTGCTGACGATATTAAAGACGCAAACGAAGCTATGGAATCTTTGAATCAAAAGGTGACTGCCACTAGAGAAGATGCAAAAATCACCAAAATTCAGAGAATAGCTGAAGGCGATATTAAGGGTGAAATGGTCCAAACGTTTGCTGCAGATGGAAGCAAGTCAGAAGTAAGAACATCTGAAAATACAAAACTTGCTTCTTTCCGTGGATTAAATGCTGCTGCCCTTGTCGCTTGGCGTGATGAAGTGGCCTACACCAATCAACGTATGGAATTCCTTCGTGATAACAGCCATGCTTATGGTGCTTGGGTTCAAGTCTATGGCGGTGAAAATAAGTACGAAGATAAAGCTGAGTTGACAACCACGACTGTTCAAGTCGGTGCTGATATGACTATTGGTGACTGGGTTGCCGGTGCCGCTTTCTCGTATATGACTGGTGAAGCAGACTTGCTGCGCGGTGATGCTGATACGGAAGCCTACACTTTGTCCTTGTATGCTGAACGTAACTTTGACTCCGGTCTCTTTGTTAACGGTTTAGCTCGTTATGGTCGTTTGTCTACTGATGCGACCGCCGGCAATATGGATGCGTCTTATGACAATAATGCCTTTAGCTTAGGCGGTAATGTGGGCTATCGCTTCACCTTTGCAGAACAAGCTTTTGTTGAACCGAACTTCGGACTTCAATACGCCTATGTGATGGGTGATGACTATAAGGCGAGCAACGGTGTTAAGGTTGAACAAGATGATTTTGACGCTTTGATCGCCAGTTTAGGTGCTCGTGTTGGTTTCAACTTCCCGAATAATGCCGGTAAAGTTTTTGCCCGAGCATCTGTTAACCATGATTTCTTAGGTGAAATTGATGGTACGGCTTCAAAGGCTAATTTGGCTGAAAGCATGTATATGGATCTTGGAGGTACTTGGGTAACCTATGGTGTTGGTACACAATTCAACATTACGGATAACTTGTCTGTTTGGGGTAATGTCGATCGTACGACCGGTGGTGAAGTTTCTACCAATTACATGATGAATGCTGGTTTGAGATACGTTTTCTAAAATCTTATAAAACTTAATTTCATTTCTTTCAATGTGTCAGGAATATGAATTTTTCCTGACACATTTTCTTTTATTGATAAGAATCAAAACGATTTTCTGGGGGGGGTATCGTTCATGTAATTCATAAGCCAAATGGGAAGTCTATTATGAATAAAACTTTTAAGGTTATTTTCAATAAAGCTCGTGGTACTTTAATGGTAGCTAACGAACTGACACAATCTGTTCAGAAAAAGAATTCTAGAGTTGTAAAGTTAACTGCTGTTTCCTTACTTTTAACATTCGCAGTAACTGGAGTCAACGCAGAGTCTCTAAATTTAACTAACCAGACTCAAAAATTCGACAAAGATGTCGTGTATGAAAGTACAGAAAGTACAGCGATTGGATTGATCAATTCCAATTTAACCATAAACGCTAATACAACTGCTACAACAACATATAAAGGTAAGAACTATGATGATACTGGAGCTGGAATTAAGGCTTCACAAGGTAGTACAGCAAATTTGAATGGTAATGTTTTTGTAACAGCAAATGGCCCTTATATGAATGGGTTATGGGCAGATGGAAAGAGTAGCCACATTGAGGTTAATGGCGATAAACTTATTATCAACATTAACTCTGATCGACAAGATGGCGCACCACAAACTGCTGGTATTTATGCAAAAACAAATACGACCGAGTCTTTATCAGCTAATGAGCATGCTTCCGTTATCATTAATTCGGAACAAACCGAAATTTATGTAAATGTCGAAAATAATGATGGTGTAGACTATCCAGTATCAGCAATAAATGCAACCTCTCAAGGTATTGTAAAGATAAACGGAAATCTTAAAGCAAAAGCACGTTATCTTATTAGTACTCGTGGTGATTCTCAAGTTGCGATTAATGAAGATAACGAAGATAGGGTCATACAACTAGAAGGTACCATCCAATATGCATCACCCGTGGATGGTTCTGTTCCAACTTTGGATTCTAACCTTGTGATTAATTTGAAAGGATCCGAATCTTATTGGACAGGGACGATTATGTCCTATAATACTGACTCAGATGCTTTAAGTTTGGGGTTGTCAGATAATGCTCAGTGGAATGTTGTAGCCGATTTACCAGATCCCGACGCTAATTACGTTAAGGTTGATAATGTTACGCTTGATGGTGGAATTATTAACGCAGAAAAAGCAGGTCAAGAAGTCTTGGTTGAAAACCTTACTTTAGGTGAAAAGGGAGGTACTTTCAACTCTGTTGCAGAGAGAAATGCAGATGGAAGCTTCAATACTTCAGTTTTAAGGATTGATAGAGTAGTGACTGGAGCAGATCAAGCAGCTATGACTGTTAACTACGAAGGGATTACTGCAGATGATTTAACTTCTCAAAATGTTGACTCACTTGATGGTTTGGATGTCGTAGAAGAAACAGATGTTCTTAGTTTCACTGAAAATGTCCAAGAGGGTGACATCAGAGGAGCCTGGACTCGTTCAACAGATGCAAATGGAGTTTCAACAACAAGTTTTGCAGAAAACACAAAGTTAGCATCCTTCCGAGGCTTAAATGCCACAGCACTCGTTGCTTGGCGTGACGAAGTGGCCTACACCAATCAACGTATGGAATTCCTTCGTGATAATAGCCATGCTTACGGTGCTTGGGCTCAAGTCTACGGTGGCGAAAGCAAGTATGAAGACAAGGCAGAACTCACGACAACAACTGTTCAAGTTGGCGCAGACATGACAATCGGTGATTGGGTTGCCGGTGCCGCTTTCTCTTATATGACTGGTGAAGCAGACTTGTTGCGTGGTGACGCTGATACGGACGCCTATACATTGTCCTTGTATGCTGAACGTAACTTTGATTCTGGTCTCTTTGTTAACGGTTTGGCCCGTTATGGTCGTTTGTCTACGGAGTCAACCGCCGGCAATATGGATGCGTCTTATGACAACAATGCGTTCAGCTTAGGCGGTAATGTGGGTTATCGTTTCACTTTTGCCGAACAAGCTTTTGTTGAACCGAACTTCGGGCTTCAATACGCCTATGTGATGGGCGATGACTACAAGGCAAGCAACGGTGTTAAGGTTGAACAAGATGACTTTGACGCTTTGATTGCAAGCTTAGGCGCTCGGGTTGGTTTCAACTTCCCGAATAATGCCGGTAAGCTTTTTGCCCGCGCATCCGTCAATCATGATTTCTTAGGTGAAATTGACGGTACGGCTTCAAAGGCTGATTTAGCTGAAAGCATGTACATGGATCTCGGCGGTACTTGGGTAACCTATGGTGTTGGTACACAATTCAACATTACGGATAACTTGTCTGTTTGGGGTAACGTCGATCGTACGACCGGTGGTGAAGTTTCTACCAATTACATGATGAATGCTGGTTTGAGATACGTTTTCTAATATCTTATAAAACTTAATTTCATTTCTTCAAATGTGTCAGGAATATGAATTTTTCCTGGCACATTTTTATTTATTGATAAAAATCAAAGCAATTTTTAGGGGGGGGGCAGAATAACAAAAGTTAAGCTTAAAAAGGACTAACTATGAAAAATTTCTCTCTTCTTCACGTGGCATTAATGACCGTTTTTATTTCCTCAACTCCAGTATCGTTTGCTGAATATGTTGATTACACAGAGCTTAAGCCACAAACTCAAGATCATGCTGTTTCTGAGGGAAGTCTTGAAAATCCAGATAGACTTTATGCAGTTTACTGGGGTAATGGATGTAAATTGACGATTTCAGCAAGTGATATCTCTGCAACGGCAAGGCTGAATGCTATTTATGTTCATACAGGTTCATATGCAGACATTGGTAATAATGGGAACGTTCACTTAATTGCAGGCTCAGAGACTTCATCTCTCAAAAATATTAATACATTATATGCAGAGACTGATTCAACAATTAATCTTTATGGTAAGAATGTCATTATTGATGCTATTTCAGATGGAACTCAATCTGTAAATGCTATTAAGGCGAAACTTACAGGATCGGATTTACCATCATCAATAACGATTGGTTCCGAACAGACAGAGTCGATATCCATTAATGCCAAAGGGAATCATTCATCTTTTGGTATTTTAAATTTAGGTAGTAGTATTAATCTACAAGCAAATGATGTAAGTATTAAATCCTCTGGTCATGGCATTGGTAACAATGCTGTTACCCCTCAGCCAAGCTTGTCGTCGTTTACAACCGTTAAAGCAAATAATGTGTCCATCGATGCAGAGGGTTATGGCATCACAAACAATGGTAGTAAGCTAGAAATAGAAGCAAATACTTTAACGATTAATTCTGGAATGGGAATGCACGTCGGTAACAGTACCAGCGATAAAAAACCTACTGGAAGCGATTACGCTACAACTACCATTATTGCCAATCAGACAACGATCAATGCTGAGACTCACGGAATTTTGGCCTTTTCTAACGGTATCGTTGACATTTCAGGGAATTTAACCGTTAATGCTCCAATTGCAATTGATGTCCGTGGCTACTCGACTGTGAACATTAACCAAGGTGGTCAAAGCACTGTTGTACTAAATGGAGATATTAGCTTTGAAACTCCAGGAGGGGAAAATCAGAGTGGTTCAGATATTGACGCATATGTCAATATCAATTTGACTGGTGCAGGGTCCTCTTGGACTGGTAATGTCAAAAAAGAATATCCAGCTACTGCTGAAGGTGATGACTCGACGAGTGTAACTGGTTTGAAGCTTTCATTATCTAATGGAGCACAATGGAATCCCACTATTATTGATGATTGGAGTGAGGATTTTGGTGGAACAACTTTGGTGGGTACAGTTCAGGCATTAAACAATCTGAATTTAGATGGCGGAATTATCAATTTAAGCCATGGTTCTGATCAGACAGTAAACGTTGAAAATTTGACAGGGTCTGGTGGAACAGTGAACCTGTTAACAACTGTTGGTTCAGATGGTACTTTAAGTACAGGTGGAATTAATTTTGCAAAAGTTGAAGGAGTTCCATCGCTTGTTGTTAACTACACTGGAATCACAGCTGATGATGTAAAAAGCGGAACTTTGGGTGATATTAAAGGAGAGGGTGTTACCGCTACTGAAGGATCTTTTAGAGAAATCAAATCAGTAAGTCAAGGCGCTATTAGAGGAGAAATTACAGAAACCTATGATGAAAATCGCGAATTGCTTTTCCGTACCGTGGCCGAAAACACTCGCTTGGATGCATATGGTTCTGTTGCCGCTTTGAGCATCATGCAGTGGCGCCACGAAATGAGCGATCTCACCAAGCGAATGGGTGAATTGCGCACAAGTCCCGAAGGTATCGGTTCTTGGGCTCGTATCTATGGTTCTGAACAAGAATACGGTTCTCAAAACCTGACGGCTAAGAATACGTCCGTCCAGATTGGTGCAGACACTGATGTTGGTAACGGTTGGAAAGTGGGTGCAGCTTTCACGTATACTGATGGCTCCGCCGATTATGATTTGGGTGACGCCGATAACAAGGCCTATGGTTTGGGTGTCTACGGTACCTGGATGGCCGATAATGGTCAATTTGTGGACTTGATTGCCAAATACAGTCGCTTAGATACGGACTTCAATCTCGAAGGTATGAGCGGCAGTTCTGACAACAACGCCTTTAGTGTCAGCGCTGAATACGGTTGGCACTTAAGACTTGGGGAATTCGGATTCTTTGAACCGCAGGCTGAGGTGACCTATGGTTACATCCAAGGCGACAAATTCCACACAAGTAACGGTGTAGAAATTGATCAGGACGATTTTGAATCGCTGATTGGTCGCATCGGTTTCAGAACCGGTTTCCACTTCCCAAAAGACAAGGGTTTAATCTACGCCCGCGTCTCCGGTTTACATGATTTCAAGGGAGACTTCGATTCAACGGCCACATTGATGTCTGATCGTAGTATTTACGATAACATTGGTGAGGATTTGGGCGATACATGGGTTGAATTTGGTATTGGTGCCAACTTTAATTGGACGCCAAATACATACACCTATGTTGACCTAGAACGGACAAACGGTGGAGAGGTCAAAGAAAACTGGCGCTGGAACATCGGCCTTCGCCATGTCTTTTAATTAGACGTTAAGTTTTAATTTCAAATGTGCCAGGAATACGAAATATTTCTGGCACTTCTGTTTTTTCAGCTACAAAAATAGCCTTTTTCAACCTACAAATGACTATGAGATACACGTAGTGATTAGATTGGCGATAAAAAATTTTAGAGATAATTCTTTCAAAACATAATCCTAAAATATCTCGATAAACATAACTTAGAGGTGAAAACATTAAACGCACTAATTTTCTTATTTTTATCAGCCCTAATTGGTAACGCTTAATAGAAGTCCTTTTATTTCCTCCGTTTCAAAAGGTTGGTGTAGCATAAATGCTGATATCCGTAAATCTAAAAGGAGGGAGCGATGACAATGGAAAAATTTGACCACGATCTGTTTACAACAATTCAGAATTTAAAGGCCGATCCGGATGTAATCAAAGCGCTTAATTTAGTGAAAGAGCAATTGCCTGAAATGATTGAGTTGCAAAAGGAACTCGCTTTAATTGAAGCTCCTTCTTTTCATGAAAAGCGGAAGGCCGAGCGTTACGCCGAACTCTTAAAAGAAGCCGGATTAGAGGATGTCTTGATTGATGAGCATTTCAACGTGATTGGGCGCGTTTCAGGTATCGGGCAGACAGGAAAGTCCGTCTTGTTAGAGGGGCATTTGGATACTGTTTTCTCGTTTGGTGATGTGAAAGGAGTTACTGTGGATGAGCTGGGTCGTATCCATTGCCCAGGTATCTGTGACGACACACGAGCGCTCGTGGCAAACCTTTCTGTTTTAAAGGCTCTTAAGTCAGTCGGCATTTGTCCCTACCATGACATCATTATCGCGGGGACTGTTTGTGAAGAAGGTTTAGGCGGTATGTTGGGGATGCGCACGGTCCTGGATTCCCTTGAAAAGAAAACTGAGATCCTCGCCTCCATTTCTATTGATGGAGCAACGAATGACCGCTTCTATGCCAATGCGACAGGCATGGTGGATTGGTCAGTGACGTTCACAGGTCCCGGCGGTCACGCTTGGACTGCCTTTGGTATTCCGAGCGCACTGCATGCGGCTTGCCGCGCGGCAACCTTGGTGGCAGATATTGAATTACCTACGAATCCCAAAACAATCACGACTGTGAGTTTGATTGAAGGGGGACAAGCCATACATGGTATTGCTCAAAAATGTACCTTTAAGATTAACGCGAGGTCTGATTCCCAGGAAGCATTGGAAGAACTTAATCGCCGGATGATTAAAGCTTTTGAGCAGGGAGCAAAGTTGGAAAATGAACGCTGGGGAAAAACAGATATTGTCAAAGTGACATATGAAAAACTCTTAAATATCCCGGCGGGTAACCAGGATGACAACTGTCGCATTATTCAAGCCGCTAAATT
>UMES01006727.1_pt1 | contig 18409 bp, 24 predicted proteins | sample 1964791 | NCBI WGS metagenome assembly UMES01 (sample SAMEA4836024, study PRJEB28245) | human gut metagenome | biome: gut microbiome; material: fecal sample | place: Denmark | collected 2008
CAGTTTCTAATTTATACAATCTAAACATTCTTATTTTTCCTCCGTTGATTTTCTACATAAGCCTTTCCCATATCGCCAATCAAATTTATTCTATCTCTAACTTCACATGCTTCTTTTTTTGTTTTATATACATCAAAAACATATTTGTGACAATCTTTTGTGCCCTGTATCGTTTTTGGTGAAATATCAACTATTACTTTCCAGCTCATATTATTCTCCTCGCTTTATTCGTTATTCTAATAAATTAATTTGAAATTATCTTTTCATTACCATAACTTTATACTCTATCAAGTTCCCAAATATATCACATACTTTTCTTTTTTCCGCTTTTTCTTTACATTTGACAGCATTATCTAGTTCCATAAAAGGCTGTGAATATTCTGTCCACTGTTTATGCGCTTTGCTCCTACAATACACTTTAAACATAACTATTCCCTCCCAACAAAATCATTCTTTAACCCATTTGTTTCTGTGATAGTTTCCCCACACTTTCCTATACTCCCATTCTGTAAGTATGGAAACTCCGCCTTTTGTTCTCACGATATAAAAATCTTTTCCGTCTGATTCAAATTTGTTAATAAATTTAAACATCTATTCTTTCTCCTATTCTATGTTTTCAAGTTATTTCTAAAATCAGCCGATACCCTTTGACAAGTATCAGCCGTAAAAATATGTAATATAGGTTATGCCGTTCTTGACGTCCTTCTAACGGTGCGTTTCTTTCCAATGGTCGGAATATTGATATTTTTTTCAATCACACCAGAAAGAAAATCAAACAATGTATCCTGCCATTTATCAGAAATATTAGTGTTAAAATATGTGCTTCCTTTGCAATTATTAAGCAGGATCTCTTCCAATTTATCTTCTTTTCCTGCATAATAGGCATACAGCTTGTTGAAAACTCTAATTACTTTTGCACTGTATGCTTTCCCTTCATGAATAGATTTTCCTGCATTCCATTGTAATTTCCCTAAAATCTGAAGGATTCTATCTAATAATTCCGGATTGCTTCTCGCAAGTCTCAAACCGTCTGAAATAGAAGTCAAAAGTCCTACTGGATTCTTGATTGGTTTTTGATCTCCCTTAATGGCAACGTGATTCTTATCGCAAATTTCTTTTAATCTGATATATTCTGGTCTACCGGCTTCAATAGCTGCTCCGTAGGAATCTTGTAAAGTCATTCTTCCTCTGTCTTTTCCCTGGTCAAGAAACAAGTTGATCGCTCTTTCTTCCGTAATTCCGACCAAAACCTCTACTTGAATCATTCTCATATCTGCCATAACAGCGCCATATAATCTATGCATTCCGTCAATCACGATAAACAAACCGTCTTTATATACTACTTTCGGCAATTCCCACTTATATGGATCATAATTCTTTCCAATGTCTTCTGCTCTTCTTACATTCAACATTCTTTGCCATTCCGGAACATGTACCAGAATAGGATTGACTGAAATGATTGTTTTATCTCCATTTCCGCGCTTTGCTTTTGCTTCTTCCACTTTATCCTCGTTGATTTTGATTTCCGTAACAGTTTCATAGCCTCTCAATGTTCTGAGTGCTGTCAATTTTTCTTCTACTTCCTTCGCTGTCAAATATGCTCTTTTCATTTTTTATTCTCCTTTACTTTCTTTTTAATGCCTATTTGTAAGCACTATAAAAGACATCAGTATAACAACTAATGTCTTCTAACTGTTTACAAATATTCAAATAAATAGATGAGGGAATCTTGCAAGTAGAATCCCAGTCACACCTAAAACAATATGACCTCCCACGTCTACCGGGTCATTAGAAAATAATTTTCCAACGAAAAACATGCTAAAGATCACAATGATTCCGCATAATCTGATTATCAGTTCTTTGATTTTTTGTTTCGCTTTCTGCCGTTTCCTCTCTTCTCTTTTCTTGAGCTGTCGAGAGATAATTTCTCTAGTCTGTTCTGTGCTGTAATATTCTTCTTTGTGTAAAATCTTTCCGTTGTACATTGTTGTTACTTCCATTCTTCTATGATCTCCTTTTATAAATGCTTAATATTTCCTACTATTCCCCAACTAGATATTGCCTCTGTCGTATTCAATTTATTCAGTTGTAGCCGTTCAATGTTTCCATTTCCGGCATTATATGTATATCTGTATTTCCGTGTATCAATGATTGATTCACTGACAACACGTCTTAAAAATCTATTTGTCATAGTTTATTTCTCCTCTCTATGCGTAAATTTTCCCATTTACCCCTGTTTTATAATCCTTATAGATAACAACTGGATTCTTAAAACAGTTTTCCAAATCATCAATATATCTACGGTCAAAGCAACCATATTTTGATTTTGTAATTTTTACATTTTTATTATCTTCAAGAGTTTCTTTTACTTCCTCTTCTTTTAAATCCTGCCAACCTTCAAAAATCATCATAGAACAGTTATAGATGAGTTTTCTATATTTTGTTCTTTTGCGGTATGGTGTAAAAATCATTTCCATAACATCGCTATATTGTGCATATGTTGTTGTTCTCATACTATGAAAAGTGATTTTCTGAGCTACTGGAAAACCGAATTCGTTCAGATATACAAGTGTATACTTCTTTCCCGGCTGTAATTTGTTATAAAGGGCACATTGTAATGGCTCCGCATATTTTAAAAGCAGATTGTCAAATACTTTGATCGCCTCTATTTCCGTTGATAATGTTTTACTTTCTAGTTCTTCTCCGTTTTCATACATTGCCATGACTTCAAAATCTCCGAAAATCTCGCAGACATCAATGATGATTTTCTTTCCTATCGTATAACCGCCCTTTAATTCTTCGTGTCTGATTGTTCTTTTTAACATTCTATTTTCCTCCCATGTTATTTGCTTATTTAATAATAAGCATTAATTTGTCTTCTTAATTCTTCTTTAACAATTTTTTGTTGTGATTCTGTTAATTTGTTAAAGTTTAAGCCTAAAGAATCTAAAGCATCTGTATAGTCGCATGTTATACACGCTTCATGATTAGCAAGTTCTGAAGATATCATTCCTCTAAATGTCTCGTCATTCTTTTTTAAATTCTTAAAAGATTTTTCCAAATGTTTTAAAATTTTTGTTTGAGTATCTACTATGTTTTTATCTTTCACATAGCAAAATGAAACTGGATTATAAACTGTATATATTTTTCTAGCTTCTTCAAAAGCTTTTTTGCTTCTTCTCCAATCCCAAAAATAGAAATATAATCAAATCTCATAATGTAATAATTGCGTAAGAAATAATTTTTTCTTTCATATTCATCATAATTTATAACTGTTTCCATCAACTCTATATCCGTAAATAGTTTTCTATTTAGAGATTTAATGTACCATTGTTTTAATGCTTCCTTTCCAGATTCTTTGACTTTGTAAGTGTGATGTAATTCAAAGTCGTCCACATAATGCACATGTTTTCCGTTTTTAAAAACTAAAACAGAATAACCAAAGTATCCGCCAAAATCTACAAAAAAGCATTCGTGTTCTTTTATTTCCATTGATTCAATCGCTAATTCTTTTGCATCTTCAAATGTCAATTCTTTAATCATTTCAATATCAAATTTTTTCATAATTTCAACCTCATTTTATTTTTTATAATTCTATTATTAATAAATTATTTTCCTTCGCTGTCTTCTTTACTGTTTTAAAAAGTTTATATTGCTTTGTCATAATTTTTTCCTCCTTACCAATTATAAATATTTCCTTCAAAGTCATACAAAATTACTGTTTCTCCATCGTCAGCAAATTCCCATCGTGAAATATTTTCCAATGCATACTCCATTCGATCAATGTGTGATTCTGGCTTTGCATGATCTGATGTGTTTCTTCCAACAAAAAAGCAACCGATCGCAACGGCTGCCAGTGTAAGTATGTAAGTGATTTTCTTTTTCATATGTTTTATTTCCTCCTAACTATGCAAGATTAATCCGCATTTCAACATATCAAAGAACCATTCCTGAAAGTCATGATATTCTGTTTTGTCAATGATGTCTCTATAGACTTCTTTGAGCTGACTCTCTGTAAATGATCTGTCCATTACTTCTGGAAGTGATTCCCGGTTATCTTCGGAAAAATAATATTTGTTTACCATTGTCTTAATCTCCTTTGCTTATTTGATTATTCGCTGTTACAAAAAAATTGCTTGTCAGAGTCATGAACTCATGCCGGGCTGGCTGACCGTATACCGATAACAAGCAAGTTGTATAATCTCAAACTAACTTTTCACTTATGCTCTCATTTTGTTCAAATACATTTCTTTTGTCTTCTGTCTACCTATTGGTAATCTTTCTAGCCTTGACCAGTCTTTGCATTATTAGAATTCAAATTCAAACTAGAGGTTAAAAGGTTTTTTGATTTTTACAATAATGATTTTGTATAATCTGTTTTAACTTGGAGATATACAAGCTCCAAATGCCAGCACAATTATAAGGCATTGCTGATCTTGAGCCTTTCGGAAGTATTAGCCGTTCCGTTGCTATTGCAATTCCCTTTGGAATTAAGTTATATTAGTTTTTTATTGTTTAGCCAGTATCGCCCAATATATTCGGATACTGCTTTATTATTTTATCCATTTCTTTCCAATATAGGATTTTAAGCGTTTAATAATCCGCTGTTGCTTTTCTGGTTTTTCAGAAGGTATGTAACTACCCTAACCGTTTTTCAGTGTGGCTAACACTCACGACTTGCTAACAAGATCAAGTTTACCCCTATTCTACAATAATCATTAATGAATGATTTTTTCAGAACTATCAATCGTAAAATGATACGGCTTTCCGCTTACATGAGTGGCGTTGATAGATTTACCCTATTGCTTTTTACTATACGCTTTACTTGCTAGTAGTATCTAAAAATTATCAATGTGCTGTATCAACAAGTTTTATTATGTATATTTGTTATGTATCTCTTGTTGATAGTTGTATTATAATATAGGTGCTCCTATTTGTAAATAGGTTTACCTATTATTTTTTCATTTTGTATATTAGTAACAATTCACAACGGTTTATAGGTGCTCCTATTTATATATTTGTAACAATGCACGATAGATATATTTGACTATAAAATGATAAAATGATACTATATACTACTTCAAAGAAGGAGATGAAAAAAATGGCATATAGCGCAGAATCGCAAAAAAAATATAATAATAAATGTAATTTTGTAAGATTAAAATACACTGAAAAAGAAAGTGATGAATATAATAGATTGATAAATTATGTAGAAAATAATGACTTAAAAATTAGTCATTATCTAAAAGAATTAATAAAAAAAGATCTTAATGAAAAAGGTGTATCGTATAATGATTGATAATAAAATAGTTGAAATATTAGAAAAGTATTATAATGAAGTAGCTGAAGAAATATCAAATATAAATTTGGCAATAAGAAAAATACGAGGAGAATTAAAACTTGTTAGCGATTGTCTGATTGGAGAATTGTTGTCTTATAGTAAAAATACTGGAATTGAAAACAAAGAAAAAGAATTAGAATTATTAAGAGATAGTCAGACAATAAGAGAATATATAAAATCGTTTGATATACTCGATTTTAGGGACAATTATTATGATGAAGATACAGAAAATCAGGAACTAGAAAAAGCTAATTCCATATTAAATTTACATGATATTATTGTATTAAACAATACTTTGAATTGTGATATAAAGCATAAAACACATGATTTGAGCGTTGGATTGCCTGTCCTTGATGAAAGCGGAGATGTAAATATTATATATGTACTCGCTTCATATTGTGAAGATTGTAACAGATATACTATAACAAAAGAAGTCTTTAACACTATTAACGGCGTTATATTATGTGAAGTGATTAATAAAATAGGAATTACGGCAGAAAATAAAGAAGATGTTGAAATAGAACTTTCACAGCGTGAATCTATATTATATAGGTACGGATATAATGTTAAAACATCAGAAAATTTATCAACTAAACAACGGCATATTATTATAGCTTCTCTTGTAGAATCTGGAATAATGACACGCACTCAGATTATAGATCATTTAACCAGTCTAATTAATCGAGGAGAAAAGATAGAAAGCTGGAAGCGTGCCGTTGATAAATGGAAACAAGACAGATATTATACGCAAGATTATAAAACTGAAAATTTACCTAGTGTAATCGCTAATAAAATCCTATTAGGATACAAAGAAAGTATGTAGGTACACCTTTATGATACGACTCTTTAGACGGTAACGCATTACTACTATTATATAGATAGTATGTCATTTACTTTTATTATAATGTAACTTGTGATATAATTACTTATATAATGATAGTAAAGGAATAATATAATAATGTTTATATATAAAATAGATATATTAGACACACTCAAAGAAAAAGGATATAATACAAATAGGTTGAGAAAAGAAAAGCTACTAGGAGAAAATGCAATACAATCAATACGAAATAATAAAATAGTCGGAATGAGTGCGCTTGAAAAGATATGCGGTTTATTAGACTGTCAGCCAGGTGATTTGATTGAGTATATAAAGGAATAGAATTACTTTAAAAATAATGTAATTTGCATTGACTTTACATTATAGATAATGTAACATGATTATAGTTAGTAATTGACAAGTGCTAACAGAAAGAAATGGAGGAAATCAAAATGGAGGTATTGAAAGATATGGGAATGACTGATAAACAGTTTAACGGCTTTATTAGATTTTTGATTGATGATCTTAAAGAAGCAAAAGACGAAAAAGATACAGAAAAGAAAGATAAACGTATACAGAAAATACTTGAAAACTTACAGAGTACATTAGAAGATTAGATTATTGTTATAGCGGTGACTTGTCACACCGCTATTTTTTTTATTTATTATATAGTTAGTTGTATATAATATATGTTAGTTATGTATGTGGTATTTGTATATGGTATACTGGTATATAGATAGTATGATATATATGTTATAGTGTGTGTATAACTATGCAAGTAGTATGTATATTAATAGTGTGTATTGCTATTGATAACTGATTAATGATAGGCAGTGTAAGTTGTAGGTTTTAATATGATTGTATTAGATTGTGATTTATATAATTTGTTTGGCTGCCAGTGTAGATTTTTAAAAATAGGAATGGTTACTAATATTATTTTTATTGTAATAAGATCAGGGATAAAGGTAGGAATGTAAAGAGCGGGAAAGAGATCAGAGCAGGGAGGAAAGATCTAATGTAAATTATTTCGCATGTTTTTTTAAAACTAATTGTTATAGTATGCGATAATATGTATAGTAGTTTTATTTATTAATAAGTACATCTTATTATTATTTATAATTTATACTTATGTATTAATATGCTTTCAAGAATTATTTTATTAGTTATATTAATAATTATTATTTGTTTAATAAGTAATACTTATTAATAATGAAAAGCACAACTGCTCTGCCGAACGATTCGCAAAAGTCCTTAAACTCCTTTATTTTGGGGCTTTGTCAATCATGCCTTTTTCGCCCCGCCCAGGTCTAAAACTCCTATATCAATAATTTTTGCTATTTTAAGGACATGTAAAAAGTCCCTAAAATAGTATAATACTATACTATTACACTATTATTCAGACCGGGGGTATTTTACATTTATGCAATATATTAGTGCTGCCAAATACTGGGAATGGGTTCCATCCACACGCCATGACCAGATTTTCGATCTCAAATCAACCATTTTTAGTTCGATAATGACTTCGACAGCCTCTTTATTTATCGCACTTTTCACACCCCATCTATACCAAAATCATTAATTTTACCCGTATTTCTTCCATAATATCCCATAAATACAACTTTTTATCGAAGACACCATAAATTACAGAATTCTACCACCCTCTCACTCACAAAATTCACATCTTAGAATCTCAAAAATTATCCTTACATACAACATATTTTGACTCACGAATATTCCTCTCCACCGAAGTCCGTTTTTCAATACTCAAATTTTTTTACCAAAACATTCGAGAAACACCGTACTCTATAATCTATCCTATCGACCCACCTGAACTTTTTACATAAAATTTCGCATCAAAAAAAAGACCAATCCTGAGACTGATCTTTAAAAATTCATACTTAATTTCTTAAAAATAAATTTCATATCTACCTACGAAAACATTTCTTCTTGGAATAAGCCACACTCAATTTCACAAATATTACCTATCGGAATAATTGCACCATCTTCAAATATAACATAACCTTTAAACTCATCTATTTTCTTAATAATACCTTGCTTTTCTAAATACCTTCCTCCAGACTTCTTTAAATCTTCCTGGAAATAAGTAATCTTAACTTCTACTCTCTCACTCAAATTCTTCTTCAGAATGCATAACCTTTCATTCAAATTATCCAAAATATACTCGTCTAATTCAACTTTCTGATCAGTAATTCGGGCAGTTTCCTTAACTAAATCATCGTATCCTGTCAGTGCAGCAAATGGTGAAAATTGTGCAGCTCTGTCATGCATACTCATTTGCGGATACTTCTTAGAAACAAAACGTGGAAGTTTTATAATATCATCATATTTCCCACTCAAAACTATCCCTCCTCTATGCCTTATGTCCACCTATCTGATTATTTCTATCTCTCATAGTCGCACCTTCTTGTAGACTCATCCCTTTGAGAATCGCATTCTTTCCAAATTTATTTTTAATATTTAAAACAGCCTTTTGAATATTTTCCTCTTTTTCTTGAAGCTCCTTCTCTTCTTTACACTCTTGCTTGTTCATCAAATCAAATAAATTTAACTGCTCATAAGTATTCTTCATGGCAGAATTTTTATTTATTACATGATTAGCCGACATATTAAGCCTTCTTACTAATAAGTTCTTGTTTATGATTCTTTCAAACAGATCTAAAACGTCTTTTACAATCATACTCGTAGAAGATGTGTGCTCACCCAAATTAATCGTTCCATGTGCATGTTTAGGTATCTTTCTACCATATTGATCGACAGAAAACTCACCTTGATATGCACTCATCCTTGCGGAATCCAATAAATTTTCTCTATCATATCCTATTGTTAGCACAATCTGATCTGTAACAAGATTTTTACTTACTAGATCCAAAACTAAGCTCTCTGTCATTTCACGGACAATTAATTTTGCAGTTTTATAATTTGTTCCATTTTGAAGTACCTGTCCACTCCCAATACTATTGCTCTCAGGCTTATATTTCTTAATATCTGCAATGGTACATGGTTCATATCCCCATGCATGGTCAATCAATAATTCCGCATTTTTACCAAACATCTTATGCAGCAAGTCTTCATTGTAAAAATCATTTTCAGTACCCAGTGAACATCTTGCAATATCTCCCATCGTATATAAACCAACGGACTCTAATTGTTTTACGTATCCTTTTCCCACTCGCCAAAAATCTATGAGAGGTTTATGATTCCAAAGTTGCTTACGGTAAGACATCTCATCCAATTCAGCAATTCTGACTCCGTGTTCATCTGCCGGAATATGCTTTGCAACAATGTCCATAGCAACTTTTGCCAAATACAAATTTGTTCCGATTCCGGCTGTTGCGGTAATGCCAGTGGTATTCAGTACATCTAAAATCATCTTCTGTGTTAATTCTTTTGCAGATAATCCGTATACATTTAAATAAGAAGTTACATCTATAAATACTTCATCAATAGAATATACATGGATATCTTCTGGTGAAACATATTTCAGATAAATATTATAAATTTCTGCACTGTATTTCATGTAAAAAGCCATTCGCGGAGGAGCAACTATATAATCAACTTTTAGATTCAAATTTTTATCTAAATCTTTTTTATCATAAGAATTTCCAGTAAACTCCTTATTTTTTAATTGATATAATCTACTTGAATTTATCATATCTACTTGTTGAACAACCTCAAATAATCTTGGTCTGCCTGAAATTCCATATGATTTTAAGGAAGGAGTTACCGCCAAGCAAATGGTCTTTTCTGTACGACTATTGTCCGCAACAACTAAATTCGTTGTTAATGGGTCTAGTCCTCGTTCTATACACTCCACTGATGCATAGAAACTTTTTAAATCTATCGCTATATATGATTTGTTATTCAAACAATCACTCTCCATGTTCCGTATATTCTTACTTATATCATAACAAAATATTTTTCAAATATCCAGAAAAATCGAAAGTATGTTTGCATGCTCTTATAAAAGATAACAGAAAGAAATTGTTTTTTCCTAAAACCATGTTTTATTGAACCTATATATAATAAGGAAAGAACTATGTAAAATTTTTAAATCTCAGACTTAAATTTCGATTTTATGTCTGTACCCTAAGAAGTATTCATATGGATATATAAAATCTATTCTACGCTCTATAAGATCAAAATATTCCATAAATCGCCCCTAAAGAATTTCACTAACCATACCAACCAATAAACTTAAAATGTAATTTCGCATTTTCCTAAGATAGAAAAATTATATTTCGATACAGCGGAATCAAAAACAACTCCATCTGTCGGAACAAACTCGACATTATGAATCGAATTAGGTTTATCATAAAATCCTATTATTTCAACATGAATATGATCTTCTTCTATCAATTTAGTGAAGGTATCCATAAATCCATGATAATAATCAATATCAAAAATATTGTAATGTACTTTTACGCGATAATCTCCAAGTTTGTTAAAAAAGCTTTTATTTACACGGAAATCATGTATTACAGGATGTCCATATAATCCAAAAGGAAAAGTATCTTTATCTGTATAAAATTTTACATATTTCTTCCCATCTACAATTTTATACTCACCATTTTTAACCCTTTTACGAATTTCATCTTTAATGTAGCTATGTACATAGGTGGCACATTCCGCCCCTTCTTTATATTCCTTGCTACTTTTCTCTGCGGCAACCTCTTCAGGCGTTCTGCATATTTCATTTAACTCATCTCGAAAATTCATATCTAAACCTCCTCTTTATATTCATCTACATAATATCATAACAAAAGAAATTTTTACACATATTTCCAAATCAAGAGAGAATCACTGATTATATCAAATATTAATTTGTCGACTTAAGAAAGGGAGAAATATATGAGTAATTTAAAATTGGTAACAACAGAGAACTTTGGAAATTTAGAATGTAACTTTTATAGAAATATGAACGATGACATCCTTCTTACTCGTGAACAAATTGGTCAAGCTTTGGAATATTCTAATCCATCTACTGCGATAAAAAATTTACACAGAAAACATAAAGACAGGTTAGATTTATTTTCTGTACAAATAAAATTAGGGGGACTCCAGAACGAGCCAACCTCAAAAAGTGAAGAGCAAGAACGTATCTATTATACCCAACGAGGAATTATGGAAATTTGTAGGTGGTCAAGACAACCATTAGCAAATAAATTCATGGACTGGGTATGGGATATTGTAGAAAAATACCGTAGTAATGAGATTATGGATATATCACGTATGACAACTATATTAAATAAATTTGTGGACGTTATAGAAAAGCAAGAAAGACGACTATCTAAAATTGAAAAGCAATTATCTGTGCAGCAAGAACAGTTAAATAAGCTAACTATATACAAGAAACCTAATAATCCTTGGTTTGTGAAAATGCATCCTAAATATAAATTATTAGAAGAACATTTCAATATTACAAGAGGTGAATTATATAAAGAAATCCTAATGGAATTAAAGAAAACATATGGATTGGATCCATATCAAATTCAGGCAGATTACTGTTACGAAAATAATTTGGAAACATGTTACCCTTTAGAGCCATATGAATTTGTTCCTAAATACAGAAAAATGATTGAAGAAATTATACACAAGAATTTATTGAAATATAGAATTACGAAAAATGACCAAGTTCTACCATGTGAACAATATAAAACTATTTTTGATACACCGGTAGAAAAGAAAGAGAAATAATTAATATAAATAAAAATATCCGAATTTAATTTTCCGACAGGAAAACAAATACGGAAGTACAAGGAAAAGACGTTTACGGATTTTCTGAAGTACTATCACTCTCCTGTTTAGATATGTAAAAGAAATAGAAACTATGGATTTGGAGCCAATAAGGGGAGCGGGGATATCCCCGAATTAATAATTAATACATTAATAATTATAGTAAAAATTTATTTGGAACAGTGAATTACTAATAGTGGGGGAAGAAGACCAAATTCATAAGTCTTACTACGCAGCTTGCTCGCTAAAGCTCACAACCAGCTAGTGCGACTAAATGAATTATGCTCTTTTTTGCATTCCCCCACACCCCCTTGCATACTAATTTTAATCAAAAAAGGAGAAAAATTACAAGTAAAAATCTCGGAATAGCTTATACCTATGGGATATTTTAACAAAACGGCATCATTCAAAGTATCCCTATATATTTATATATATATTAGGGAGAAATGGAATGATGCGAAAATCTCAGAAAATGTTTGTTTTACAAGGAAAAACGAGATTTTTACTGCTCAAAAATAACAAATAAATATATTTTAGGAGGTAATTTCATGGAAAAAACAGCTATTAAAAGAGGCAAAATTTCAGAGAAAAAATTAGTGGAGTTATATGGAAGTGAAGCTCAGAAAAAATCTTACAAAGAAAATGGTCGTTTTATAGGTAACTATAAAAAAAATCTTTTAACTAAAATGGCTCGGTATTGTGATATTGAAGATTTGGGAGATCGTACCTATAAAATCACTAACGTATACGATTATCCTCTCCCAGCAAATTTCAATAAGATGACGAAATCTTTATACCAATACATTGTACCATTGCTGCTTACCAACTTAATTAATGGTCATGACGAAAATAATAAAATTGATATTACTGTTGGAAAATGGGCTAGAGAAATAAATATGGTAAATAAAAATTATAATCTCGTTAAATATAACAAAGAAGATACCAGTAAAGAAACACAATGTTCTCTTGATACTATTAATGAATTTTACGATAAAGCAGACGACATGATTGAATGGTATATTACCAATGCTCTTGATTATTTAAAATCAGCTGGATTAATTATTTGGAGAGAAGTATACAGAGTAAGTGAAGAAATATCTAGTGGCGAAAGTGTAATTGATGAACACGGTAATATTCATGTTGATATTTCTATTGAAAGTCATCAAGCTTCTGAAGACGAGATGAACTATTACTCTCATTGTGTATCAATTGCTGATAAAGCAGCTAGAATCGAAAATGCCGGAGAAAGATATTACAGTAAAAAATCAAAACTATTTGGAGAAGTATTAAAGAGAGAACTTTACAAAAAGAAAATCAAGTGTGTTTTCAAAACTTATGAGGCTTATTATGTCAACCTGGATAAATGCAACTTTGTATTAGATCAATTTGGAAATTTCCAAACAGATAATTTAATAGGTGAATTCAACGAAGAGTTTACTAAGATGTTGATTGAAAATGCAGGAAAAAGATTTGATAAAAATCCAAATAAGTATATTTCTTATTCAGAAAAAGACGATTATACTTTATGTTTTCAAAATTTATGTGAAATCACTATTGATAAAAATACTGAGTATCTTGGTCATAGAATAAGAGAAAAAACTATTGACGATGATTATTCTCTGAAAATTACACCATCAAAGAAAGGATAATAAGATAATGAATTTTAATAAACAACAAGAGGAAGTTATAAATACAATAAGCGGAAACATTTCTGTTATTGCTGCGGCAGGATCCGGGAAAACAACTGTATTAACTCATAGAATTGAAAACATGGTTGTAAACCATAATATTCCACAGTCTTCTATTTTAGCGATCACTTTTAGTAAAAAGGCGAAAGATAATATTAAAGCAAAATTAGAAGATTTAAATATATTAAACGTTTCAATAGAAACTTTCCACTCATTTGCTTTGAAAATCATTTCTAGTGCATATGGAGCGAATAGGTTTAAAGTATGGACGGCTCAATGGGAGAAAGAAAAAGTAATAAAAGATATATGCTCTGAATTGTTATTATGTCTTCCTGATTCTGTTCCGTATAACGAAATTTCGTCTTTTATTGCATTACAAAAAACCAATATGAAAAGACCAGAAGATAATTTGATTTACAATTCAGAAATTCCATTCACGGAAGAAATAATGCAGAAGATATATGAATTATATGAAGAGTATAAGCGAATAAATTCGTATATTGAATTTGATGATTTTCTTAATATGGCTAATGAAATTTTTGATATAAATAAATCTGTTTTAGAAAGATATAGAAAAACTTTTCAATATGTATTAGTTGATGAGTTTCAAGATATTTCAGTGTCACAAGCACTTCTTTTAAAAAAGCTAAATACAGAAAACACAATGATTGTAGGGGATCCATTACAGGCAATCTACTCATTTAGAGGCGGAGATAGCAAATTCATTTTAAATTTTGATACAGATTATTCAGATGTAAAGGTTGTAAATCTGAATACCAATTATAGATGTAGCAAAGACATTGTTTCTACAGCGAATAAATTAGCATTATGTACTCCAGATTCAAAACATAAAAATTATGTAGAAAGTATATCAAGTAAAAATGAATTTCAAGTTCCTGAATTGAGACATTTCAAAAATGACGATGAAGAATGTGAATGGATTGCAACAAAAATAAGTGAATTAAAATTTAAAGGATATAACTACAATGATATTGCTATTCTTGCAAGAACAAATGCTCAATTACAGAAACTGGAATCGATATTGCATGACGAAAATATCGCCTTTGATATTGTTGATGGTAAGAGCTTTACCGAATTGCCAGAAATTAAGTTAATTATTTCTTATTTGAAACTGGCAGTAAATACAAATGATGATGATGCATTTTCGTATTTGTATAACAAACCGAATAGATGGTTAGATAGAAAATTTCTTAAAGAAGTAAAAGATAATAGCTTTAGGAGAAATACTTCTTTGTATAATTCAATGTTTACGATTGATAGAAGAAATTGGAGATTTAAGAATGGTATAGATGAAATTATTGAAGTTATAAATCATTTAAAAAATAATCAGTATACGAATGTTTCGGATCTCGTAAACTATTTAAGAATTAGATTAAACATTGATAAATTTGTTACAAAAGGAAAACAGTCGGATGATGGAAGCTATGTTGAGCAAATTGATAATCTTGATAGTTTTGAAAATATCTGTTCAAAATACTCTTCTATTGACGAATTTATTTCATACATAAATGATTTGAATACCGAATTAGAAATAAACAATGAATACGATGATAAAGTCAAATTAATTACAATTCATAAATCAAAAGGTATGGAATATCCTGTCGTATTCATAATTGGATGTAATAATGAACTTTTGCCACATTATAAAAACGAAAATATTAATGACGAACGAAGATTATTCTATGTTGCGATTACAAGAGCAGAGAAAGAATTATATATGTCTTATGTCGATTTCTATAACGGAGATATGAAAATAGTAAGTCCATTTATTAATGATATCAAAGACACCATAAAGATTGTTGAGAAAATTGATAAATAAAATTATGATTCAAATTTCATAAACAAACAGTGAATAAAAATATATCCATAATACACCACACCAATTAGTAACATGAAAACCAGATTTCAATGAAAAAGAAACGGAGGTGAATGTGAGTGAAAACATAAAATTTTCTATCACATTTGATATGCAGCAAAGGTATCCCTAGAAAATACCTTACACTGCATAATAAGTTTTTTGTGAACAATATTTGTCCACACATTTTGGATTATTGCGGAGAATTAGAATTTAGCGTACCTAATTCTTGCTTTGATCCAAAAGCAATGTAGTCATTTGTGACTACGGCATTGTCTACTCCTGAGTCGAGCAATAATTTCAATTCTTTTAGTTCATAACGTTTTTTAATCAAAAATGTGACAAATGAGCCAATTTGATTAATTACATATTTACTTAAAGCAAAAATTATTGCTAGGACAACAGGAGAACCGACTGTTAGTAATTCTGTCATTAACTCTCCTTTCGTGAATAAAGCATACCACTAGGGAGAATTTACCTAAGATGTCAAAAATGATGATGCCACTCCTTTCCGTACCTGAACAATCAGTTGTGGTATTGGTTGACGGGTTACAGTGATGCATCAATTGTATTGTATCAGATATGGAAAGGTTTGTTAAGAAGAATTTTGTAAAGAGAATTATATAAATGTAACTATTAAACACTTCAATCAAAAGGAGCGAGTTATATGAATAAAAAATATTTTAAAACAGAGGAGATAAAACATGATCAATACAAGTTATACAAGTACAGCAAATATGAACCTTAGAATTCCAACAAGATCAGAATTCCATAAATATGCTATGGAAACATTGAATGTTGGTGACTTTTTTACAAATGGTTGCCAAGAAGGTGGTAAAAAAGTCCAAAAGATTGCCAGATCAATTACATGGTCTGAAAATACTTGGAAGAACTTTAGAAATTAATGCAGCGAATATAAATCTGTAAATATACATATAGGATGGAGGATGGAGAACATAAGTGAATTTGGAATTAGAATTAAAAATATAAAAGCTGGTATGGTTTATGATACAAATATTGGTGTAAGAGATTATTTTACTTACACAGAAGCTATGCTAAATAATAGTTTGTTTAGTTATCATCTTAAAGAAAACGGAATCAATATTCATAAAAATGCTAAGAACAAAAAAGAATTTACTCGTGACATAATATGTTTAGATTTTGATTTCGGAAGTCGATCTTATGAAGATGAAAAGAAACGACTAGAAACATTAAAGGATAATGCCGATTCGATTGAAAGTGAAGAAAAAATTGAATATCTTCTAAAAAAAATAGAAGAAAAGAAAAAATTATATAAAGAAAAAAACAGAGATGAAATTAGAGAAGACTTTTATCAGAATGGAGTTGATATATCCTATAAACACACCGATAAAGAAGGAAAAGAAATTATTGAAACTATCCATTATGTAATGCTATTTAGAACCAGTGCAAAAGCAAAAGTTGGACAAGTTATTTTCATAAATGAAAAATTATATGAGAATGCATATGATTGGTTAACTATTGGTTTGGGTAAAAAAATGTCACACGATAATGCTAAGATTGTAGAAATGTCGGCTTATGCCCCTCTCACCACATCTACTATTGTTGGAACAATGAGTATTCCTGTTGAAGATATTTTGATTTTAAAAGATCAAGATTCATTCTTTAAAACATTTGTAAAGGTAGTAAAAGCGGAAAAATATAAAGATATAACTGGTATCGAAAAGAAAAAATGTATAGTTGCTTCGGAAGAACGAGAGGTAAAGAATACTCTTTGGGACGGTATGGGAATTATTGAATCTTCATATCTTCCAAAGTGGATAAATGGTATGGCTTTATTACGAAATCATCTATTTAAAATGTGTGGATTTAAAGGTCGCATTCAATTATTTTTCAGAGATTGGTGTTTGCAAAATGGATTAGATTATGACACATATCAAGTAAAAGATATGTTTGGAAATCTGCATTATGTAAAAGATATAAAGGTAATCACAACAGACAATGCTATAAAGTGGAAAAAATTTATTGATATAATGGGTGGAACACCATTAGCTGCATATGAATACTGGTGCGAAAGAATTCGTAAAGATAATAATATATGGGGAATTGTGAAAACAGATCATAAAAGTAAATTTGATGAATTACAACAGTTGAGTTATCAAATGATCAACACTCTGCCGTGTCATAAAGAAGATGTTTATGAGATTGCATCGGATACAGTAAAATATATTGAGTCATTAAAAACTGATAATAACGAGTTTGAAAAATTTTTACGAAAATATTCTAACGAGATAAATCATTACGAAATGCTTGCTGACTTATATAAATATAATAATAATATTGCTGATTCATCGTGGTTTAGAAATGAAAAAAAGAAAATAATCTTTGATTATGTTCATAGAATGAGAAAAGGTAAAATTCTTGTTAATGGTGACAATCTAACAGTGTGTGGTAATCCATATGCCCTTCTACTCTATTCAGTTGGAGAAGACTGGACACAAGATCCAACTTTTTCACCGGAGGAAAATAGCATCCAATGTTACACACGTAGATTTGGTGATGGAGAATATCTTTGCGGATTTAGAAATCCTCATAATTCACCAAACAATTGTTGCCATTTCCACAATGTGTACAGCCCAGAAATGTCAAGATATTTTGACTTTAGTAAAAATATTATGGCAGTAAATTGCATTGGCACAGATGTTCAAGACCGTATGAATGGGGAGGATTTCGACTCGGATTTTAACTTGGTTACAAACAATCCTGTTATGGTAAAATACGCAGAAATTTGTTATCGTGATTTTCCTACCATTGTAAATGCCTTAAAAGAAAGTGGTATTACATATAAGAACACAATGTTAGAATATGCTCGAATGGATAACAAATTCTCAAAATCAAGAATTGGAATAGGATATTCTAGTAACCTGGCACAGTTAGCTCTAACCTATTAT
>UMES01000798.1_pt1 | contig 18298 bp, 9 predicted proteins | sample 1964791 | NCBI WGS metagenome assembly UMES01 (sample SAMEA4836024, study PRJEB28245) | human gut metagenome | biome: gut microbiome; material: fecal sample | place: Denmark | collected 2008
TGACTGGGAACAGGGGGATGATTTAGCTTTTTTAATGGTTATCTCAGCAATATTCCAATAATTTCAGAATAAAAAGCAGACTGTTGTTATCAATATCCATTCATTACCATTTCCATTTAAATACAAAACATCTATTCATAATATTTTTAAAGTAAACAGAAAACTTCTGCCCTCTCCCCCAAATCTCCACAACTACTATTTAATTCAAACAAAATCCAGCCAAAGACAGCCCGAGAAGAGATACGATACCCTATATTTGTGGCCTCGGAGCAAGGTTTAGATGTGAGCGCATAAAGCGAGCATTTAAACCGCAGCGACTAAAGTCACAAATATAGGATATCGGTATCTCTTCTCGGGCGTCTGTTCTTAATGAATTAAATAGCAACATCTTATTGTTAACTTTAATTTTTATTACGGTTGACAATATCTTTTTACCATGTTACAGTAACAAATAAGAGAATTTTAGAAATAAAATGCAATAAGAATTATCGTGCTTTCATTTTGGAAGCTATTTTGTGAGGTTAAGAAAGGATTCATTATGAGTGAAGCAGTAACTATTGACACAATTAAAAATATATTAACAAAAAATGTAAATAAGGAATATTCTCTTTCACGCGAGGAGGCCATCGCTATTATGAATCTTCCAGAAGACGATATGCCTCTTCTTATGGAAATGGCCGGAAGTCTTCGTAAAAAATATAAAGGCAATCATGTGAGTATTCATCTTCTTACAAACGCCCGCAGTGGAAACTGTTCTCAAAATTGTGCTTATTGTGCCCAGTCTTGCCGTTCAAAAGCAGAAATTGAAAAATATAAATGGGTAAATGATGAAAAGTTATACAGTGATAATGCATTTGTGCATGATAACCATCTTTCCAGACACTGTATTGGTCTTAGCGGAATGAAGTTTACCGATGAAGAAATAGAAGAACTGGCTGAAAAAATTCGTGTTATGAAAGCGCAGGGAACACATCTTTGCTGTTCCATCGGTTTTCTTACTGAAAAACAGGCATTAATGTTAAAAGAAGCCGGTCTTGACCGAATTAATCATAATCTAAACAGCAGCCGTTCCTACTATCATAATATATGTACCACTCATACTTATGAACAGCGTGTAAATAATATTCATATGTTACAAAGACTTGGTTTTGAAATTTGTAGCGGCGGTATTATCGGTATGGGTGAAAGTAAGGAAGATATTGTAGATATGCTCCTCGATCTTCGTGAAATTCAGCCCGAGGCTCTGCCAATCAACTTCCTTCTCCCAATTCCAGGGACTCCTTTAGAAAATGCAGATACTTCTGTCCTCACACCAGCTTACTGTATGAAAGTACTGTGCCTTGCCAGATTAATGGCTCCACAATCCGATATCCGATGTGCTGCCGGAAGAGAAGTTTACTTTAAAGGACGTGAAAAAGAACTTCTCAGTATCGTAGACTCTATCTTTGCCTCCGGTTATCTCACGGCAGATGGACAGGGAATCTCTGATACGATAAAAACAATTACTGATGCAGGATTTACATACGAAATAGAATCTGATTAATCCTGATTTGCCGCAGACAATTGCAGTTTTACGGGGGATTGTCCTTCTGAAAGATTGAGACTGGAACTATTTGTGAAAAATATCTTTTAAACTGATTTTCCAAGCTGCCAACGAGCAGAACTCAGGGAGATAAATAAAGCATATCTGTGGTCTCGGAACAAGTGTTAAATGTGAGCGCGTTCAAGCGAACATTCAACACGCTGCGACTAAAGTCACAAATATGCTTTATTTATCTCCCTGAGTTCGTCTACCTTGCCTGCGGCAAATCAGGATTCAAATATTTTTTCAGATATTTTCCAGTATAAGATTTTTCTACCGCAGCAACTTCTTCCGGTGTTCCGCAAGTCACCATCGTGCCGCCGCCTTCGCCACCTTCTGGTCCCATATCAATGATATAATCGGCTGTTTTGATGACTTCAAGGTTATGCTCAATGACTACAACTGTATTGCCACCTTCCGTTAACCGCTGCAAAATATCAACTAGTTTATGAACGTCTGCGAAGTGCAGTCCCGTTGTTGGCTCGTCTAAAACATATATTGTCTTTCCGGTACTCTGGCGGCTTAATTCTGTGGCAAGTTTTACTCGCTGTGCCTCTCCACCGGAAAGAGTTGTCGATGGCTGTCCTAACTTGATATAGGAAAGTCCCACATCTCGAAGTGTCTCTATCTTTCTTCGGATCGATGGCACGCTCTCAAAGAATTCACATGCTTCATCGACATTCATATCTAACACTTCAAATATGTTTTTGCCTTTGTATTTTACTTCCAATGTCTCTCTGTTGTAACGCTTTCCATGACAGACTTCACATGGTACATATACATCAGGAAGAAACTGCATTTCTATCTTTAAAATACCATCACCGGCACAGGCTTCACAGCGGCCGCCCTTTTTATTGAAACTGAAACGTCCTTTGTCATATCCTCTTGCTTTGGCATCTTTTGTCATAGCGAACAATTCGCGGATATGGTCAAATACTCCTGTATAAGTGGCTGGATTAGAACGCGGGGTACGTCCAATCGGAGACTGGTCAATGTTGATTATCTTATCTAACTGTTCTGTTCCTTCAATATCTTTATGTTTTCCTGGTTTAATTCTTGCACGGTTTAATACGCAGGCAAGCTTCTTATAAAGTATCTCATTGACAAGGGAGCTTTTCCCTGAACCAGAAACTCCTGTTACACAGGTAAATACGCCGATTGGAAACTTCACGCTGATATTCTTTAAGTTATTCTCCGAGGCTCCTTTCACCGTCAGATAACCCTGCGGCTTTCTCCGAACTTCTGGAACAGGGATTTTCATTTTCCCGCTAAGGTATGCTCCTGTAATGGAATCTGGATTCACCATCAATTCTTCTGCTGTTCCAACTGCGACAACTTCCCCACCATTTTCGCCTGCCATTGGTCCAATATCCACAATGCAGTCTGCCTCTCGCATCGTATCTTCATCATGCTCAACGACAATAAGTGAATTGCCCAAATCTCTCAGACGTTTTAAGGCAGAAATGAGTTTATCATTATCTCTCTGATGCAGACCGATACTTGGTTCATCAAGAATGTATGCCACTCCAACAAGTCCAGAACCAATCTGCGTTGCAAGACGAATTCGCTGTGCTTCTCCACCAGAAAGCGTTCCTGTTGGCTGTGAAAGACTTAAATAGTCAAGGCCAACATCATTTAAAAAGCCGATTCTTCCACGAATTTCTCTTAACACCTGCTTACCGATAAGCTGCTGTCTTTCTGTAAGTTCAATGTCATTAAAATAGGAAATTAATCGCTTTACGGAGAGGCGTGTCAATTCGGAAATATTGTACTGACCTACTGTTACTGCCAGAGATTCAGGCTTTAATCGCTGACCGTGACAGCTATCACATGGAGTTACTGTCATAAAGTTTTCATATTCTGCTCTCTGACGTTCAGAATGATTCTCGCGATAACGACGCTGTACATTACGAATCAGGCCTTCAAAAGCAACGTCATAGACACCCTCTCCACGCTTTCCTTTATAGTATACTTTTACCTCATGTCCATTCGTTCCATGAAGAATAATATCCTGGACTTCCGGACTTAAATCACAAAATGACGTACTCAAATCAAAATTATACTCTCTTGCCAATGCATCAAGAACTGCTCTCGTATAACTCTTTGGATCTGTGCAAGACTGCCAGCCCAATACAGTAATCGCCCCATCTGCAATACTCATTTTTTTATCTGGAATCATCAGGTCAACATCAAACTCCATCTTAAATCCAAGTCCATGACAGACTGGACAGGCTCCAAACGGATTATTGAAAGAAAAGCTTCGTGGCTCAATCTCATCAATGCTGATACCACAATCCGGGCAGGAAAAACTCTGGCTAAAATTCATCGGTTCCCCACCAACAACATCTACTAACAAAAGTCCCCCTGTAAGCTTCATTACGGTCTCAATCGAATCTGTAAGACGGTTTTCAATACCTTCCTTTATCATCAAACGGTCTACAATAATCTCAATATTGTGCTTTTTATTTTTTTCTAACTTAATCTCTTCTGCAAGGTCATACAGATTCCCGTCAATGCGAACACGGACATAGCCACTCTTTTTTGCGTCTTTTAATATTTTTACATGTTCTCCCTTTCTTCCTCTTACAATCGGTGCAAGAAGCTGAATTTTCGTCCGTTCTGGAAGCTTCATTAAAATATCTACAATCTGGTCTACTGTCTGCTTGGAAATTACTTTTCCACACTTTGGACAGTGAGGAATGCCAACTCTCGCATAAAGAAGCCGCAGATAATCATAGATTTCCGTTACTGTACCAACTGTAGAACGTGGATTGCGGTTCGTGGACTTCTGATCAATCGAAATGGCAGGAGAAAGACCCTGAATATCGTCAACGTCCGGCTTTTCCATCTGTCCTAAGAACTGTCTTGCATACGAAGACAGTGACTCCATATATCTTCTCTGTCCCTCCGCATAAATCGTATCAAATGCCAGTGAGGACTTACCAGAACCTGAAAGTCCTGTCAGTACTACAAATTCATTTCTCGGTATATCTATATTAATATTTTTAAGGTTATGCTCACGCGCCCCTCGAATGCGAATGTATTCTTTCTTTTCGCTCATTATATTGTATCCTTTCTAATCGTCATAATCCCTCAAAGCAATCTTATACTTTTTCAGTTCATCTCTTAATTCTGCCGCTTCTTCAAAGTTCAGTTCTGCCGCTGCCTTATTCATCTTCTTTGTTAACTTAGCTATCATTTCCGTAAGTTCCTTACGGTTCATAGATTCCGTATCTTTCTTTAAGGAACCTCGGCTCTTCTCTGGTGCTTCTTCATTGGTAATAGAAATGACATCCCGAATTGCCTTTTGAATAGTCTTTGGCGTAATGCCATGTTCTTCATTATATGCCATCTGAATTTCACGACGCCGCTTTGTTTCTGTGATGGCAGCACGCATGGAGTCTGTAATCGTATCTCCGTACATAATAACGTGTCCTTCTGCATTTCGTGCGGCACGTCCGATTGTCTGTACAAGAGAAGTTTCTGAACGTAAAAATCCTTCCTTATCCGCATCAAGAATAGCAATCAGCGTAACCTCTGGAATATCTAATCCCTCTCTTAAAAGGTTAATTCCAACAAGAACATCAAATACACCCATTCGCAAATCTCTTACGATTTCAATTCTTTCTAATGTATCAATATCAGAATGAAGATATTTCACACGAATATCCAGTTCTTTCATATAAGCAGTCAAATCTTCTGCCATCCGCTTCGTCAGGGTAGTTACCAGAACTTTATTCTTCTTTGCTACCTCTTTATTAATCTCACTAATCAAATCATCAATCTGTCCCTCTACTGGCCGAACATCAATCGGTGGGTCAAGAAGTCCTGTCGGACGGATAATCTGTTCTGCCCGGAGCATCTCATGCTCTCCCTCGTACACATTCGGAGTCGCAGATACAAAAAGCATCTGATCAATTCTCTCCTCAAATTCATCAAAATTAAGAGGACGGTTATCTAAAGCTGAAGGCAATCGGAATCCGAAATCAACTAATGTCTGCTTTCTTGAACGGTCTCCTGCATACATTCCACGCACCTGCGGAATCGTAATATGCGACTCATCGACAATCATAAGAAAATCATCCCCAAAGAAATCAATCAGCGTATACGGAGCCTTCCCCGGCTCTAATCCCGTAAGATGTCTCGAATAATTCTCAATTCCAGAACAAAATCCTGTCTCTTTTAACATCTCTATATCAAAATTCGTTCGTTCTGAAATTCTCTGTGCCTCTAAAAGCTGATCGTTCTCCTTAAAATATTCCACTCTCTCGTCAAGTTCTTCCTTAATCGTCTTCACCGCACGCTCAATCTGTTCCTGCGGCACAACATAATGCGAAGCCGGAAAAATAATCGCAAAATTAAGACTTGCCTTAATCTCTCCCGTCAGCACATCGACCTGCATAATCCGATCAATCTCATCACCAAAAAATTCAATGTGAATCGCATCTTCAAAAGAAGAAACCGGCACAACTTCCAGCACATCTCCACGTACACGGAAACTGCCTCTCTTAAAATCAAGCTCATTACGCACATACTGGATATCAATCAGACGGCGCACAACCTCATCCCTGTCAATCTCCATTCCAGGGCGCAGCGAAATCATCATCTTCGCATAATCGTTCTTGCTACCAATGCCGTAAATACACGAAACCGATGACACAACAATGACATCCTTCCTCTCAATCAGCGCTGCTGTCGCACTGTGGCGCAGCTTATCTATCTCATCATTAATCGAAGAATCCTTCTCTATATAAGTATCCGTAGAAGGAACATATGCTTCCGGCTGATAATAATCATAATAAGACACAAAATATTCTACCGCATTATGTGGAAAAAATGCCTTAAACTCACTGTAAAGCTGCGCTGCCAGAGTCTTATTATGTGCCAGAATCAGCGTCGGCTTATTCAACTGTGCAATGACATTCGCCATCGTAAATGTCTTACCGGAACCAGTAACTCCAAGCAAAGTCTCAAACTGATTCCCTTCTTTAAATCCCTTTACCAGCTCCTCAATTGCCTGTGGCTGGTCTCCAGTCGGCGCGAAGTCCGACACTAATTCGAAATGGTCCATGAAGCAAATCCTCCCTCTTATCGTAGTATGTTTCCGATTATATCAAATATACGAACAAATGTACAGACAAAATCCAAATATTTGTTCTGATTTAATTCATATAAGAAATAGACGCACCCGAAGAGAGAAGCCGCCCTATATCTGTGACTCTATCACTATGGGCTGAATGTTCGCTTGACGGCTCACATTCAGTCCTCGTTCTAAGACCACAGATATAGGGCGGCTTCTCTCTTCGGGTACTGTCTTTGGCTTGATTTTGTTTGAATCAAATTGCCTGGTGTAGGAATTTAAGAATATAAGTAGAAGTTTTCTACTTGCTTTAAAATTATTAATACTCAGTATAACTACATATTATTATCAGTGATATCCATAAAATGTAGTTAAAAAATGGTAACCAATTCACTCATATACGGAAAGTATCTGCATACTGAAAACGCTATATCACGCTTTATTCACTTTTTCGTCTTCTTACTACAAGGAAGATAATCACAACGGCTGCAGCCACTCCAATGATAATCCATGTCAGGATTGGTGTAGTATCGCCAGTCTTACCACTCTTAGACTTCTTCTTATTATTAGGTGGTGTCTTTTCCTTTTCTGTTGAAGTAGTCTCCTCTTCACTAGAAGTTGTCTCTTCCTCCTCGTCACCTTTTTCTCTATTTGTAAGAGTGATCGTACCAGTTTGCTGTTCCATAGATAATTCTACATTGCCCTCACCACTGATCTTATAAGCAAAATTATCTGGATCAATCGTGTTACCATCTGCATCTGTCTCTTCTATGTAAACTTTCGTTGTGCTGCCATCCTTCTCAACTCGAACAGGTACAGTCACCTTACCATTCTGCTGTAACTGTACTGTCTGAATAAGTTCATTCTCTACATTATCGTCTGAACCTGTCTGCTTGTAGACAGAAGCATAGAACGTATCATTTGTTGTTGTCTGCTGTCCATTCTGATCAAGCACCTTCTTCTCAATGGTCAGCTCTGCTACAACCACGAAATCATCAGGAATAATAGTAAATACGTTACTGATATTCATCTTTCCCTGTGGACGGCCCTGTAACTGCACTTTATTATCTGCAGAATCACCGGAGCCATCTCCAACTACACATTTATATGTTCTATCCTTCTCTGTATGGGTCTCTCCCATAGCATATGGAACACCATTCTCATCTGTTTCGAACAGATAATAAATACCGTCTGGAAGATTATCATACTTTATTGTCTCACTGTGGCTTCCATTAAAATCAATTGTCTTCAAGTAATTCTTTCCATAAGGAATCGTTCCTTCGGCATCGCAGAACAATCCAACATAATATCTTGCTCCTGGAACAGTCTCTCCATTCTCTTCATAAGATTTCGGCGCCTGCAGATTATAAATCTTCCCTGTTTCCGGATCCATATAAACTAAAGCCTTTGTTACTTCTAAAGAACCCTGCTGATTACTTACTCCCTTGGTATAAGTCTCCACATCATAAATCCAGTTCTGTCCATCTTCCATATATGGAATCGCAACTAAAAATGGAGAAAACATCCCATAAGAAGCGCTGTCTTTTTCTTCGACAAGATACATTCCCTGCGCCAGATCCGTAAAACTAACTTTACCGTTACTATCTGTTTTCTTTGTTACTGATGAAATACCGGAATTGTCAATGACAGTAGTAAGCTTCTTCGCCGAATTCAGGTTCTTATCACTTGTTGTAATATCATTGACATCTACACCTGTAGATTTCAATGAACTAACAATATCAAAAGAAATATTTACTCCATCATGACTGATAGATGCAACCTGATAAATGCTAATAGAAACGTTGGCCTTATTGGTAATGCTGTCTCCCTGCTTTACATCATCTAAATTAATTGTTATGCTGCCTTTCTTATCTTTGTTATAACTGTCTGCCGCTTTAATCTGGGCCGGCATTAATAATCCTACTGCCATCGCAGCTACAGCTAACAAGGTAAGAATATATTTGCTGTATTTAATTATTATAGATTTCATCAATTGCTCCTCCTTTTTCATGATTGGTTATGGATTTGTTTTATCACTTTCTCTTTTTACTGCCTGACTTCTTTTTATGTTTACGTCTCTTTTGCCGCCTTCGCTGCCTGCTACGCACCAGACTGTAAATAATCAAAAGTACAAGAACTCCTGTCGAAATCAAGAAAGTCCTCTGCTTCAATAACCACTTCCATAATGTATTCTTCTGCGAGTTAGTACTTTCTGTCTTATATGGTACTCTTCTTGCATGAACTAACAAACGATGTGTATTAATTCCATATGGAGTACAGGTTACTAACGTTACCCTGTCCTGTCCCTTCGCGATCGTAAGATGTCCTGTGTCTTCCGGCTTCACCGTCTCCACTTGAAACACCTTATATGCCAGTGTCTTCCCCAGAATGTGAATATAGAATTCATCGTTCCTCTCTAACTGGTCCAGATTTGAGAAAAGTTCCGCACTGGGCAATCCTCTGTGCCCCGTCAAAACTGCATGTGTGTTCTTCCCGCCAATGGGAATCGACGTTCCTTCCAGATGTCCAATTCCTTTCTCTAATACTTCCTGTGAAGTCCCATGATAAATCGGCAGGTACAATGAAATCTTTGGAATCTCCAAAGCTCCCATAACACCACTGTCCTCCATATCCAGCACATGACTATATGCACTGTCTGACTTCTTCGCCTCCTGAGAAAATGCATCCGATAGCTGTGGGTTCTCCCTCACCAGCATCGCATTATACTCCTCGGCTTCCTCCCAGTACTTCTTACGCTTCTCCTTATCCATCGTATGGACTGCATGGTCGTAAGAATCCATAACCTTTCCCTCACGAATCTGATTATACAATGTTCCAAGAACCGGATAATTCAAGGTAACATACCCCGCTGCAAAAAGCAGTGCAATCAGTATTCCCAGTATCTTACTTTTCATTTCTCCTGACCTGTCTTTTCTTTACTTTCTTCCCTGTTCTGCTATTCTTTCTCTTCTTCCCCTTATTTGGTCTTATATGAAAATAATACCATAATAAAATAATTAAAACAACCGCAAGAACAAGCATGAGCGCATATGCCTTCCACATAGTATTGCCCTTCTTCTTCGAGTTATCCTTCTTCTTCGCCTCCTTATACGGGATGCGTGTTCCCCTTACAAGAAGTCTGTGACTGTTAATTCCATAAGGAGTACAGGTTACCAGAGTTACATAGTCTTTATTTTTATCAATTAACAGATCCGATACGTTCTCCGGCAGAACAACCTTGATCTGATCTACTTCATAAGCCAGCGTTCGATTCAGTACATGAATGTAAAAGACATCTCCCTCCTTTACCTCTGTAAGATTATCAAACATTTTTGCAGACGGCAATCCGGTATGAGCTGAAATAATCGAATGGGTTCCCTTTCCCCCTACAGGAAGAGAACTATTCTCAAGATGCCCCGCTCCCTTTTCGAGCGACTCGCTGTCTGTTCCATGATAGATAGGCAGATATACATCAATCGAAGGTATCTCCACCGATCCCATAACACCGTCTCCGGCGATATTTAAAAGATTATCATAATCCTCATTCTGTTTTTTTACGGCATCCGGATCAAACGGGTCCGTCAGCACAACATTTCCAAGAAGTTCTTCATTATATTCCTGCGCCTTTTCCAGCGCTTCATTAATCTCTTTTTGCGACATCTGTGCCGCTTTCTTATCATAATTATCTACTACCTGTCCCTGATGACGACTGATATACCAGTCACTGAACATCGGATACAAGGTAATACCTAATCCTGCTAAAAAGAACAGGCCTAATACTATATTTATAATCTTCTGCTTCATCCTGTTCCCACCCTGTTGTAATCACGGGGAAGTCATATGAGACTTCCCCGTAAGCTGCCTTTCGGCTATTATTATTCAGAGACAAAATCTGCTTCTGTCACTTTTCAATTCAGTTAATATATTCTAGTATGTTTTTTTGTTATTTATGTTCTCTCTTCAAGCGCTTCGTGATATACACTTTTTATTATGCTCTTCTTTTTCTAGAAGCGATAAGAAGAAGTGCAGCGCCAGCCATGATTACAAGACCGCCGATTGTGAAGAGGTAGGTACCCATGCCACCGGTTGCTGGGAGGTTGAAGCCACTCTTGTTCTGAAGTCCAACTGGAACCACACCAGCTTCTGTCATATTATCTTTAACTGAATTTCCATCTACAGTTGCATCAGCTAAACTTCCATCTTCATTGGCTGTAATTACGATTGTGATAGGATTCTTCGCTAAACTATATCCACTTGGAGACTTTGTCTCTGTTAATGTATATGTGCCAGCCTTTAATCCTTTGAAGACTAATTTACCTTTCTTAATCCCTACTGTTGTTGTCCGAAATTCATCTTTGCTGTTTCCATTAACATCAACCTTAGTTCCATTAACAAGAATAGAAATCATCTCACCATTTGCGACTGCTAAAGTAAATTCTGCTCCGTCTAAACCATCTGCATCAGCAGATTTATCTCCTTTTTTGGTCAGGTCAATACCATATGTATATACATTTTTTTCACTTGGAGTAGCATCTGTTGTTTCTCCTGGCTTATTCTGGTATGTGATATTAGCACTGTTCTCATTTATATATACAGCATTCTTATTAACCTGTGCATAATATGTTACTTCGACTTTTTTCCCTTTGTTTTCTTTGTTTTCTAAAAATGCTTTTGCGAACTGAATTTCAAATGTTTTTTCATCACTTAATCCATTTGTTGCTAAAGTATATGTATTCTCTCTTTCAACTATTTCTGTACCGCCTACAAAAACTTTTAACTTATGCGCTGCATCATTTACAAAAGATAATCCATTACTCATTTTATCGTAGATATTAAATACAGGATTTGTATACTCTGTTCCATATTTAGGAATCTGTGTTTCAACTTTATATTCTACAAATCCACCAATATACGCTGTCTTATCTTCATTAACAATTGTTTTATCTACAGACATTTTACTGTTTTTTGGCTTTGCTGTTATATTATAAATAAATTCTGTACCTTCTTTTCCAGCTGTATCATAGTTATCTGTTGATGGAACAGATACAATAAATGGCTTACTTGCTACATAACCTGCTGGAGTAGTTGTTTCTTTTACAAGATATACACCTAATGGAAGTTCTGTTGCTCCTGTAGAACCTGTCTTCTCTGCTGACGCTTCACTTTCTTTAATAGCAGTAGCATTAGTAGCTGCTAATACATCAATCTCAGCTTCCCAGGCAGAAGAAGGAAGATCATTAAGATTTTTAGCAATTCCGTTATCACCTAACTTTTCCCGATAAGCTTCTTCTACTGTATATTTCCAGTCTTTTCCCTCTGAATTTGTTATAGATGCTATCTTATAAAAAGAAAATTTTGCTCCAGCTAAAAATTCATCTGACTTTTCACCATTTTTTATAATGGTTACACTTCCCTTTCCATCTGTTGCATTTGCATTCGCCATTGCCGGTAATAACGTAATAGCCATCATCACTGCTGTTGTCACTGCTAATAGTTTCTTCCATAACTTCTTCATATTCGTTCCCCGCTTCCTTTGTTATTTTTGAAACATAAAATTGTTTGTCTCTGAGTGTCTTTTATATATACGGGGCGGATGAGCCCCGGTATATTAGAATGAAAAATATTGTAAAGAATTATACGATTTTTCGTCTTCTGCGAATGATGTACCAGCCTCCGGCGATAATCATAATTGCAATACCAAAGAGTGTTGCCCGGAAACCTCCACCGGCTTCTGGCATATCAAAGAGTTTGTTATTCTTAACTGTGTAAGTAAGATCATAATAATAATAATCTGTATCTCCTACTTTAACAGGTTTACCATTTGTTTCAACTCCTGCATTACCTGATGTAACATATGGTAAAGTTACTTCTATTGGATTCGCTAAAAGGCTATATCCTTTCGGTGACTGAACTTCGGTGATTCTATATTTTCCTTCCTTAAGTCCTTCAAATACGGCAGTTCCATCCTCGGCTGTTTCGATAATATAATCGGAACCATCGGCCTTCGCTGATTCATAAGATTCTTTCCCATCTGTCTCTGTAATTCTTTCAATCTTGAATTTGGCACCTTTCAGAGGGGTATCTTTATTCTCACTGTCTTTTTCACCAATTTTCTTCATTGTAATGGAAGAAAGTCTTTCATTGGTATACAGTGCCTTCCCAAGATTCTTAGTAACATTTCGACTTCCTGGTGTGTTTAAATCCTCATAGCCAATTGCAAAGGTAAGTGTGTTTTTATCTGTTTCCTTGTTACTTGCACAATTTGTTTCTCCTGCTATCTCGGCACTCTTAAACTCATAATCAGAAGCTGGTAATGTTTCAGAAACCTCATAAACTCCTTTTTTCAAATTACTGAGCAGTTTTTTATCATCGAGAACTGCTTTTGTAAAAGAAGTATCATCCTTGTCAAAGGTCACAGTAAAATCGCCAACTTCTACTGGTGTGTCTAACATATTTCCATTCTCATCCTTTATCTTCTTTACTGTAAAGGTAAAGCTTGAGCTTTTCGAATGAGCACCTACATACTTACTGTCACTTAATAATTTTTTCTCGATTTCGATCTGGCCTGGGACAACTGTAATCTTATAAACTCCATATTCTCTCGTCTTGGAATCTTCGGAATTATGTGCCATTAACGGAACATTATTATTTTTAACCTCATCTCCAATCTTTGTATTTGCATCGCTCTTGTCTGTCGCTTGCTGCATCTTATTATACGTTACTTTAAGATAATAATTCTTTTCAGAAAGTTCTGGAGCCTCATCCTCCATATATTCCTCTCCTGGTGTTATCTCTTCTGTACAGTCGGCATCTTTATACCATTTCAATATAAAGTCATTGGCCTCTATTGGATTACCGTCTGCGCCAATTGTATATGTTACCTTCTTGGTCGTACCTTCTAGTGTTTTAATCTCACCCTGAGGATTTGCTGTATCAAATAATTGCTTTAAGATATCATCACTATACGGGCTCTTCTCTCCATAAAAGACTTTTTTTTCATGATTATTCACAAGAAGATCTGCCTTTACATTCACCTTTGGCTGCGGCAATGTCGCATCACCGTAACTTGTTGTAATCTGAGAATCTGGAGAAATGTTGGTAGGAATATTATTACCACCGATATATTCCTCTTTGGCAACAACAGAAATCGTCTTATGCCATTCTCCTTTTGTTTTATTCGGTATCGTCTCATCATTCCATACAATATACTGATATGTTTTCTTTACAGGATTTCCATTCGCATCTTTTACTACATTTCCATTGGCATCTTTCTGCTCAAATTCTCCGTAATAAACAGTTCCTCCGTTGGACAATGGAATTCCTGTTTCTGTATTGTAAGTCGTTCCGTTCTTTGTGACTGTATAATCCTGAGTAATCGGCTTCTTATCATCACCAATAATCGTAAACCTCGGATCAATGACATCCTTAATCTGTGCCGGTTTAATGTCAAGACTCTGTGTCATGGTCTGCTGGAGTTCCTTAAATATGGTCTTTAACTGATCAATGTTATCCGCTGTCAGTGCACAGTCTTTAGAAGCAATTCCTTTATAAGGTGTGTTCCCATCTTTGCCTCCTGCTAACCATGCTTTTGTCTTATCATTTAATGCAAAACCAACGGTATAAATCTTGATGCCTTTTTCTTTTATTCTATCGGCTTCATTTTCCGCTGCTGTCGCCGCTGTACTATTCCAGGTATTACCCGTTCCTGTTGGTTCTCCATCTGTAAATAGAATAACGTTTTTTGACTTTCCATCAGATAATAAGGTCTCTAACTGTATTCGTGCATTGCTTAATCCCTTATCCTGCTGGGTTCCTCCCGATGCTGTCATCGCTGCTATCTTCATTAAAATACCATTAACATTCGTACCAATAGTCTCTATAGCAACGGTTTCTTCTAAATTAGAGTTGAATGTTGCAATTCCCAGCTTGCTGTTTGGAGAAGACTGTGCCATAGAACTTACAAATCCCATCGCCGCCTCTTTCAGTCCATTCAATCGGCTAGCACTTGTATAAATTGATGTATTTGAGGAGGTAGGTACATCCACCCAGAAGTCTCCGCTCGCCAAGTATTTCCATTTTCCATCTACATAAATCATCGGGTGAGCTAAATTTGTATAACTGTATTGATTTTGATACCATACCGTCCTGGTACCCTTTCCATAATAATAAATCTTTGTCGTGTCAAGATTATTCAATGTATTCTGATTACATTCACCATAAAATGTAGCATACTCCTGACTTCCAGTCGTATGGGCACTATCAAACAACATCGAACCAGAAACATCCAATACCAGCATCGTGTCAGACACCTCATTATTCGTTATCGTTGTAGACTTGGTCAACTTAGATGAAGCTTTGATATCAATGTCATAGGTACGCTTATCCCAATCTGTCACCTTTGCTGTCTTACTATAATCCATCACACTGTCTATAAGTTCCTGCTCAGTAAGATTCAGAACATCATAATAATCTCCCTCTTTCTTAGTATAAGCGGTTTCACCATCTGAAAGGTACATCGTAGCAACTAACGTTCCTGCGTCATTTTTTGCTACCTTAACCACCCAGTTATCTACGGACGGAATATAATTTGTTGGTGCAGCATCTTCTGTTAATGTGTAAATTCCTTCCGTCAGCTTGGAGAAAGTTGCATTACCATTCGCATCAGAAGTTGATGTCTGTTTCTCCTCAGTTGCCTCATTCTTTAAAGTGAATCTCGCTCCCTGAAGTGCTTCATTCTTTTTGTTAATCTTATGAAGTACCAGATTCGTGGATTCTGCTTCTGTTACCTGTGTAATACGGGCTGATGGTAAAGTAAAATTCATATTACAGTTAGAAACTCCTGCTCCACGTTCCATATAGAGAACAGTCAGTGTATGTTCCTGCTCTTTTTGTTCTGTTGTCAGCTGATCCTTTGTCTGATTCTCGTTCAACAGATACTTCCATAAATCAACCTTGCCAGGTGCTGCATCATGGATACCACCAAGATCAAGAACAACTTTATTCCCATCTAAAACAACCCAGAGGTCATCATCTCCTGTAAATTCATAATCTAACGGACCAATATAATCTCCCAATTTGAAATCAACGTCATAGCGCATTCCAAAATAATAATTATGCCCATTCGGTGCATTAGCCGTAGAATTTTCATTCTTATATTGTGAATCTATAGAATCTAAAGGGAAAAAGTTTTCACCTGCTTCCGCAACTTTTGTCTCCTCTGAGCCATTCGTTCCAGGTTTATTAACCTGCGTAAGCTGATAGGAATCTCCATTCTGAGCAAATACCAGTTTATAATCTGTAAACACCTTTCTTAAATAACGAGTTTTACCGTTAGAAGTAAATGATAAATCTGAATTATCAAAAAATCCTGGTTCCGGATAATTAAATTCAACATCACCATTACTATCTAATCCCTTTAATAATCCTGTGACTACTTGTTTTGTACCAGTCCAAGCATTCGCATTCCAAGTCTTTGTCTGTCCATTCTCATTGATATTGCTGACATTACATGTATAGTTTCTATATTCACTATAATTTTCTTGTGAAATTGTATGGTTATCATTGCCATTTCCAGACTCTCCCATTGTCAAGCGGGCACTATCTGAACCAATTCCATGATAAGAAGGATTCGACGGCATATTGATAGAATAATATGTACTTCCGTTTGGATTCCAGTAAGTCCCATCACCTCGTCCAGCCATAATCGTATAATCATAGAACTTCGTCTAGCCTTTTACTGTTGTCTTTTTCGGAGTATAATATACCTCTACTGTAGAATCTTTTGACAATGTGATTTTAGAATATTCGGATTCATTCACATAATTCTGTCTTTTTTTTGTTCCATCAGTATTTGTATTCTCTACAATTACCTTCTTTACATTCCAATTGCTTGCTTTAGCATAATCGTTGATTCTTCCTCCAACTGGAATCTCTAATACATCATCGGAGTAAATCTTTTTCTTTTCTCCGTTCGCATCAGCGGTTGAATCATCATTATAATGCTTAATTGTTGCCGTAACCTTTGTACTTCCCTGCTGAACAATAACGTAGGTTGAAAAATGATTTGTCTCAAATACAACATCACCTTTCTTATCTACATCCCCGTTCATGTTCTCTACTTTATTATTATCATCAACATGGAATACTGCTGCGTTCTGGCCTGCCGAGATTCCTGGTACATCTACAGAAACCTGTACAGATGCGCCCGGCTGGATCTCCTCACCATACAGTTCAAAATGAATATCATATGCATGAACCTTTTTCACAGTTCTCTTTTCCTTTAATGCAGCCTCCTCGACCTTTTTCTCTGTCTTCTCACTTAATTCTACCGGTTCAACAACTAATTCTGCATCTTCCGGCAAATCATTCTTATCAGCAGCCGTTACTGTTACATTCACCTCATCGCTCTTATACTCTTTCACGATTGGTTCTGGCTTGGCAGAAGAGGTCGTTGCTTCTGTTGTTGTCTCTTCTGGCGCAGTCTCCGTCGTTGCTTTTGTCTCCTTCTTTGTTGTCTCTTCTGCTTTTTCTTTCTTACTTTCGTCCGCTCCAGTTTTTTTCTCTGCTTCTGTTGTCTCTGTCTTTTTCTCTGTCGTCTTCTCCTCCGAAGATTCTGACTGTTCCGAAGCATCCAGACTTTCCGTTTGTATATCTTCTTCTGAATCAGCGTCCTCACTCTGTACTTTTACATCGGAATTATCCGGATTACCATCTGCCGCAGCCGTCGTTGCTTCCTCTTTCCCCATAGAAGCAAATCCAACTATATGCGGTGTTGTGAATAACATTACTGCAACGATAAAGATTGCTACGAGCTGTTTCCACCTTCTTTTGTTTTCCTTCACATTCTTCATAGTATTCCCCGCTTTCTTAAAAATAATCACTATGTAAATTCTGTTTATTTATTAAATTTTATTTTTTGTTAAACTTTATCGCTTATAAGTCATATTCGTCTGACATCTTTTATTCTATAATTTTATCATAAAATCTTCTTTTCGCCAATAAAAATTCTCCTTATTTATATGTTTTTTACCGCAACTTTACGCTTGATATTGCACAAGTTTACTTTTTATAAATTGTATTCTTTGTATATATAGAACATCGTTCTGCTTTATTTTTAAATTCCCACTATTATTAAGATACGTTTTTTTCTCTTTTGTGACTATCTTTTATATAAAAAGACATTTTTTAGCTTTTCCTTTCACTAATGAATGATTTTTTTATCAAAAACTTAAAAAACATCGTATCACAGAGTTCATGCTGGAAAAATACCCGTTATAAACCGATATTTTACTCAAAGCACTTCCCTTTATCTCTGCAATACGATGTTTTTCATCTCATCTCTGTAAAATACTCCACAATTAAATTGCCGAGTATTTCCATTTACTCTTTTAACAAATATATTTTTCTGCTATTTTTTTTAGTTTGTCTGGATGTTTGGCATACCAGACTTCATAAGTCAAATTTTCATCGGAAATAACCTGTCCAAGTTCCACAAAAAATTCTGGAATGACGTCAGCAGCCATAACACCCCATTCTTCTCCAAAATGTTCTTCTCCCTGTGTATCTTCTCCATTTACATGGAAAGCAAATGCCGGCTGCATTTTCCCATCTACACGTTTTGATGCCCCGTGGAAACC
>UMES01045299.1_pt1 | contig 18223 bp, 17 predicted proteins | sample 1964791 | NCBI WGS metagenome assembly UMES01 (sample SAMEA4836024, study PRJEB28245) | human gut metagenome | biome: gut microbiome; material: fecal sample | place: Denmark | collected 2008
AAATAGCTTCGATTCAATCCGCAGGAAGCGGAAATATCTTCTACAGAAATATCATTTTGAAAATTTTGCTCGATATAAGAAAGAGCTTCTTTGACATAAAAGTCCCGAATACTTCCGTTTTGCTTTACGTGACCTGTTGCAGCAGAACGCATAAAATAATCTAAAAACAGATATAGGTGTCCGATCAAATGAAACGGGGATTCTTCAGGATGCCGGCTTAGATAAAGCATTTCTTCCATCATCTGATTGCGAAGTTCTTTTGAACTGGCATGATACACAGGATGATTCAGGCTCAGACCTGCGGTTGTAACAATCTCACGGGTACGAAGACCATCAAATTCTACCCAGGTGTATTCCCACGGGAGCGTGGAATCAGCAATATAAGTTGTAACCTGTCCGGGAAAAAGCATGAAGCCCTGTCCGCTTTTTACCTGCCAAGTGATGGTGTTTCCGTTTTCATCATCTGCAAGTAATGTTCCTGTTCCGGAAATTACATAATGGAAAAGGTAATGATTTCTTGCGGCAGGACCAAAAGAATGTGCCGGTGCACATTGTTCCCATCCATATTGATATAATCCAAGATCAACAAAATTTTCATTTGGAAATACAGAAAAAAGTAAATCGCTCATTTAAATCACCTCTGATATCATTATATATCAAAATGCTAGATAACTTCAATATATGAGATGGAAAATTGCATTTTGATATAAAACATAAAAAATACAGATATTTACAGTCGCATAAAGATATGTTAGAATTTATTTATCAAATAGAAAACCCGAATAAAGAGACAAAAATATTCCGGAATGTGTCAAAATGAAAGGTGTATGGTAAAAGGAAGGAGTAATGAAATGTATAAGAAGAGCAATCGAATCATCTGCATAGGACTGATGTTTTGCATGACTTCGGCAATGATACTTGGAGGATGTGGACAGAAGAGCGATAGTAGTGGAAAAATAGAAATCGAGCTTGTGCAGTATAAACCGGAAGCGGTGAAAACATTTGAAAAAATTGAAGAAGAATTCAATGCAACTCATGATGACATTCATTTAACAATTGAATCTCCGAATGATGCGATGACAGTTCTTAAGACACGTTTTATCCGAGAGGACGCACCGGATATTATTGGAATCGGAGGAGATGTCAATTTTTCTAACTTTATTGATTCTGACATACTGATGGACATTTCAGATTATGAAGGACTGGACTCTATCAAACAGGCATACCTGGATATCGACAAGGCACTTGAATTTGTGCCGGAGGATGGTGTATATGCTGTGCCATATGTGGCAAATGCAGCAGGAGTTTTGTATAACCGAGAAATGTTCAAGGAACATGGATGGGAAATTCCGGAAACGTGGGATGAATTTGTTGCTCTCTGTGATCAGATTCAGAGTGAAGGAATCCAGCCATTGTATTTTGGATTTAAAGATACGTGGACATGTCTTGCACCTTGGAATGCGATTGCGGTGGATCTTGCACCGGCAGATGTCTGCCGCCAGGTGAATAAAGGGGAGACAACATTTTCAGAAGAATACAGAGAAGTGGCAGAAAAGATAAAAGCACTGCTTGAATATGGACCAAAAGATCCTTTCGCTTATGATTACAATGGAGCCTGTACAGCATTTGCAAATGGAGAATCTGCAATGTATACAATCGGAAGTTATGCAATCCCACAGATTCAGACAGTAAATCCGGACATGGATATCGATTCCTTTGTAATGCCTGCCAATGATGATGCGTCGGAGAATAAATTGAATTCCGGTGTGGATCTCCAGTTCAGTGTCATGAAAGACTGTAAGAATAAAGAAGCAGCATATGAAGTACTTGATTTTCTTTTGAAAGACGAAAATGTACAGAGTTATCTGGATGAACAGAAAGCAGTTCCTTGTAAAGCAGGAGATTTTGAACTTGCTTCAACACTTGATGGAGTGAAAAGTTTTATAGAAGAAGGGCGAATGGCAGATTATCAGGATCATTATTATCCTTCAGAGATGTCAGTAGATGCACAGATTCAGACATTCCTTATGAAGGGGGATGTAGATGCATTCTTAACAAAGTTTGATAAAGACTGGAAGAGATATAACCGTGATATCATCCGTAAAGTTGAAGACTATGAGAAAGAACATGCAAACGAAGATTAAGGAAGGGGTATTCAAGCATGGGAAAGAAATCAATGAGTGGAAGAAAAAAGACATTTCTTCTGATTACGATTCCAATCGTGGCACTGTTTTTCTGTTTTAATACATTGCCATTGATCAAAGGTGTGATTTATAGTTTTACAAATTTTAAAGGCTATGGAAGTTTTGACTGGGTAGGTCTTAGAAATTATCAAGATTTGTTTACAGACAGCAGAGTCGGAGGATCTTATCTGTTTACATTTAAATTAGCAATCGTAGCTACAATTGTAACAAATGTAATCAGTCTGATTCTGGCACTTGGACTGAATAGCAAAATTAAATTTAAGAGTGCATTTCGTGGAGCATATTTCATTCCAAATGTTCTCGGAGCATTGGTTGTAGGATATATTTTCAATTACTTCTTCACATACATTCTTCCGGCTTTCGGGGAAATGCTTGGAAGTGAGACACTTTCCTCCAGTATGCTGTCCAGTACAAAACTGGCATGGATCGCAGTTGTAATTGTATGTGCATGGCAGGCAATTGCGATGAATACAATCATTTACATTTCAGGGCTGCAGACAGTTCCGGAAGATGTTTACGAAGCAGGAGCAATTGATGGTGCAACAGGATGGAATAAGTTCAAGCATCTGACATTCCCGCTCATTATTCCATTCTTTAGCATTAACATGGTGCTTTGCGTGAAAAACTTTCTGATGGTATTTGATCAGATTATGGCATTGACAAAGGGCGGTCCGGCGCAGAGTACAGAATCCATTTCTTATCTGATTTATAACAATGGTATGAGCGGCGGTCAGTTTGGATTCCAGAGTGCAAACGCAGTGATATTCTTTATTGTTATTGTTGTAATTTCTGTATTACAGATGACGATCACAGGGAAAAAGGAGGAGCAGCTGTAATGGAAAAAATGAAAATAAAAGAACGGGTAAATTGGCCGGTAACAATTTTACTTTTACTTGGGTTGGTCACAGTTGCATTTCCATTGTATATGACAATTGTAATTGCATTGAAGAAACCTTCTGAGATGACAAATAGCATCAGCGGAATCCTTTCGTTGCCAAGTCATTTCAGTCTGGAAAATTTTGCAGAGGCAATGCGGGTGACAGATTTCTGGCATTCGCTTGGAAACAGTGTGCTTATCACGCTTGTAACAGTTGTACTTTCCATTCTGATTCATTCTCTTCTCGGATATGCAATCGGAAGAAATAAAAAGAGTAAATTTTATAAATTCATCTATTTCTATGTTGTAAGCGGAATGTTTGTTCCATTTGCAATTTTGATGATGCCTGTTGTAAAGCAGACAGCACAGATGGGGCTGGCGAACAGGGCAGGAGTTATTATTCTGTATGTTGTATTCTATATGCCGATGAATGTGTTGCTTTATTCCGGATATCTGACGAATATCCCGTTGGCATTGGAAGAGGCAGCCTGCGTGGATGGTGCAAGCACATGGAAAACTTATTGGAAAATTGTATTTCCAATTATGAAACCAATGCATGCGACAGTTGCAGTTCTGACAGCACTCGGCACATGGAACGATGTAATGACACCACTTGTAATTATGTCAGGCTCAGGAAGCGGAAATACACTGCCATTGGCACAGTTGACCTTCCAGACACAGTTTGGAACAAACTATAATCTGGCATTTGCATCTTATCTGTTGGCATTGCTTCCGATTCTGGTATTCTATCTGATTTGTCAGAAGCATATCCTCAACGGAGTTGTAAACGGAGCGGTGAAATAATAAAAATTAGAAATAAATTTCTGGCAGCACATAGTGTGAACAGTAAAAATAGCGAAGCAGGAGCAAAAAAGTAATGAACCCCTTGCTTCGCTAAAATGGAAAACAGGAGTATTTTAGGTATGGGAATTATATATTGCGAGAAAGATAGAACATTTACATTACAGACAAAAAATACGACATATCAGATGAAGGTGGACCATTATGGATTTTTGCTTCATCTGTATTATGGAAAAAAGACAGAAGGATGTATGGATTATCTTCTGACACATTATGACAGAGGATTTTCGGGAAATCCGTATGATGCAGGAGAAGATCGTACTTATTCTATGGACACACTTCCGCAGGAGTTTCCTTGCTATGGAAATGGCGATTTCAGAAGCACTGCCTTAGTAGTTGAAAATGCAGACGGAAGCATGAGCTGTGATCTTCGATATAAGAGTCATACAATCCTTAAGGGAAAATATAATCTGGAAGGACTTCCGGCAGTTTATGCAAGTGATGAAGAAGCGCAAACACTGGAAATTTTGATGGAAGATCAAGTGACAGGAGTTAAAGTGATTCTGCTTTATGGTGTTCTTTCAGAGTTGGATATTATTACAAGAAGTGTGTGCATAAAAAATGGAAATAATGGGAAAATCTATCTGAACAAAATAGAGTCTGCAAGTTTAGATTTCCTTTATGGAGATTATGAACTTCTAACATTTTATGGTAGACATGCGATGGAGAGAAATGTCCAGAGAGTTCCGGTAGTGCATGGAACACAGAAAATCGGAAGTGTCAGGGGAACTTCCAGCCATCAGTATAATCCGATGATGATCCTTGCTGAGAGAGAAACGACAGAAGATAAAGGAAACTGTTATGCGATGTCCTTTGTATACAGTGGATGCTTCCAAGGGGAAGTGTTAAAGGATCAATTAAATCAGACGAGAATGATGCTTGGACTTCAGGAGGAAGCTTTTCGTTATCCGTTAGAGAAAAATGAGATGTTCAAGGCACCGGAAGTAATCTTATCCTATTCTTCACGAGGAATGAACCAATTATCTCAGAATCTGCATCAGTGTATCAGACAGCACATTTGCAGAGGAAAATATAAAGAGCAGGTTCGTCCTGTATTGATCAATAGCTGGGAAGCATCTTACTTTGATTTCACGGGAGATACAATCTATGAGCTTGCAAAAGCGGCAAAAGAAGTAAACATTGATATGCTTGTTATGGATGATGGCTGGTTTGGAAAACGTGATGATGACAACAGCGGACTGGGTGATTGGTTTGTGAATGAAAAGAAACTTGGCGGTACACTTGGAAATCTGATAGAGAGAATCAATGCTCTTGGTGTAAAGTTTGGTATCTGGATCGAGCCGGAGATGGTTTCAGAAGACAGTGAGCTCTATCGAAAACATCCGGATTGGGCATTGACGATTCCGGGAAGAAGGCCGGTCAGAAGCAGAAATCAGCTAGTACTTGATTTTTCAAGAAAAGAAGTTGTAGATGAAATTTATAGTCAGATTTGCAAGGTATTAGATCAGGGAAATATTGAATATGTAAAATGGGATATGAACCGAAGCTTGATGGACATCTATTCAGTGACAACGAAAGACCAGGGAAGAGTGTTACATGATTATGTGCTGGGACTCTATGATTTTCTGGAGCGTCTTGTACAGAGATATCCGAATCTTTTGATTGAAGGCTGCAGTGGCGGAGGTGGAAGATTTGATGCAGGGATGATGTATTATACTCCGCAAATCTGGTGCAGCGATAATACAGATGCAATTGACAGACTACAAATTCAGTATGGAACATCCTTCGGTTATCCGGTGTCAGTAGTTGGCTCTCATGTATCAGCTGTTCCGAATCATCAGACAGGAAGAAAAACTCCGCTTCATACAAGAGGAGTTGTGGCAATGTCCGGAACCTTTGGATATGAGCTGAATCTTATGAACCTTTCGGAAGAAGAGAAACAGGAGATCAGAGAACAGATTGCAGAATATAAAAGCTATGCGCCAATCATTCAGAACGGATTATATTATCGTTTATCTAATCCGACAGAGGAAGAAATCTGTGCATGGGAGTTTGTTTATACTGATGAAAAAGAGCAGAGCAAAGTACTTTTAAATATAGTAATGCAGGCAATACACGGAAATATGACAGTAAATTATGTTAAGCTTCAAGGACTTGAAGAAGCAGCCGTGTATCGGGAAGAGAAAAGTGGAAAAAGGTATACCGGCTCAGCACTTATGTATGGAGGTATGCCATTGCCTGTGGAATTGGGAGAATATCAGGCATATCAGTATTGTTTTGTGAGGGAATAAATATATCAGATGAGAAATGTGAATAATATAGAAAAAATATTTACGCAGCGTATGGAAAAGCATCAGGATGAACTGCGCTGGCTTTACATGGAGTTGTATGGAAATGATGCAATGTATGCAGAACTTTGTAAGCAGATGTATGATTATTATTCAAAGCGTGGCACAGAATTAAAAAAGAGAGATGCTAAGAAAGAGAAGAATCCTGACTGGTTTAAAGAAAAAGAAATGCTTGGCATGATGTTATACATTGACAACTTTGCCGGCAATCTGAAAGGTGTAGAGAAAAAGTTACCATATTTAAAAGAGTGTAATGTAAATTGTATTCATCTTATGCCATTTTTGGATACTCCGAAAGGAAAATCAGATGGCGGATATGCAGTGGCAGATTTCAGGAAGGTGAGGCCGGACCTGGGAACGATGAAAGATCTGGCAAGATTGACAGAAAAATGTCATGAAAATGATATGAATGTGTGCATGGATTTTGTGATGAATCATACTTCAGAGGAACATGAGTGGGCAAAGCGTGCAAGAGCTGGTGAAGGGGAATATATGAGCAGGTATTTCTTCTATGATAACGGAAAAATTCCGGCAAGATATGAAGAAACGGTTCCACAGGTGTTCCCGACAACAGCACCTGGAAACTTTACATGGCTTCCGGAAATCGGTCATTATGTGCTTACGACATTTTATCCGTATCAGTGGGATTTAAATTACCGCAATCCAAGAGTATTTAACGAGATGATGTATAATTTCCTTTTCCTTGCAAACCAGGGAATGGATATCATCCGAATTGATGCAGTTCCATATATCTGGAAAGAACTTGGAACAAGCTGTCGAAATCTGAAAGAAGTACATACAATTGTAAGAATGATGCGCATGATTGCGGAAATCGTCTGCCCGAGTGTGATACTGCTCGGTGAAGTTGTTATGGAGCCGGAAAAAGTGGTACCGTATTTTGGTACAGTCGAAAAACCGGAATGTCATATGCTATATAATGTTACAACAATGGCAACAACGTGGAACAGTATTGCAACAAGAGATATCCGGCTTTTGAAGAAGCAGATGGACATTGTAAGTCGTTTGCCGAAGCAATATACATTTTTAAATTATCTTCGTTGCCATGATGATATTGGCTGGGGACTTGATTTTGATACCATGAAGCAATGGGGAATGGAAGAGCCTTCTCATAAACGTTATCTGAATGATTATTTCACAGGAAAGATAGAAGGAAGTGTCAGCCGCGGAGAATTATATAATGACGATCCTGTAACACAAGATGCAAGATTTTGCGGAACGACAGCGTCTATGTGTGGAATTGAAGCAGCGGGATTTGAAGGCAACAAAGAGAAAATGCAGATAGCGATACAGGAAGATTTGATGTTGCATGCTTATATGTTGACACAGTCGGGAATTCCGATGCTTTATAGTGGAGATGAGTTAGGACAGGTAAATGATTATAGTTATAAAGAAAATCCTGAAAAAGTATCTGATTCACGGTATCTCCACAGAGGAGCATTCCAGTGGACACTTGCAGATAAGAGGAAAGATCTTTCTACCGTACAGGGACAATTATTCCAGATGTTGAACCTCCTGGAACAGATTAGAAGACAAGAAAAAATCTTTTCTCAGGAAGCGGAAGTGTATACTTATGATGTTCACAATGACAGCATTTTAGGAATACTTAGAGAATATAAGGGCGAGCGTTTCATAGCATTGTTTAATTTCAGTGAGAGAGAGCAGACAGCGTGGATGCAGGAAGAAGGCATTTTCAGAAATCTGGTGAATGGTGAGATTATAGAAGTGAAAGATCCGGTTTTAAAGGGGGATGATTTTGTCTGGATGAAATATAAAATGTGAAATGCCGACCAAATGGAGAGAAAACGGTTGACATCTCCCAGACAAGCTTTTATACTAAGCATGTGAAGAAAACACGGGGAGCTTGTGTACCAGGCTGAGAGGAAGTTGAGAACTTCGACCCATAACCTGATTTGGATAATGCCAACGTAGGAATGTATAAAGCAGTACTTTAGAGAGATACATTTGTTGGTATCTCTCTTTCTTTATAATCAGGCAAAATTGATAATTGAAGATTGAATAAGTTGAGATTGAACAAGAGTTCATGAAGGGGTGCACCACCACGGGTACATTTCTTTCATGAACTCTTTTTTCATTTCATAAGGAAAGGAGCAGTTATGATTACAGTAAATGGAAAACAGATTCAACTGGCATCTGAAATGAGTGTTGCAGATTATCTGGAACAGAATAATTATCAGATAAAAAGGATTGCGGTGGAATTGAATGAAGAGATTCTGCCAAAATATAGTTACTCGGATACAATGCTCAAAGACGGCGATCGTCTGGAGGTTGTGACATTTGTAGGAGGGGGCTGATATCAAATGGCATCTGAAAAAATATTAAGTAAAGAAGAAATTGAAGCGGCACTGAATGAACGACATTCACCGGAAAAGCAGAAATTATTGTCGCAAGGACAGGTGACAATAGCGGGACTGGGCGGATTGGGCTCGAATGTGGCTTATTCGCTTGCAAGAATCGGTGTAGGGCATTTACATTTGATAGATTTTGATGTCGTGGATATTACAAATTTGAACAGGCAGCAATATTTTATGGAGCATATAGGAATGCCAAAAACAGATGCATTGAAATCGTTGCTTTTGAAAATCAATCCTTATCTGGATATTCGCACGGATTGTGTGAAGGTGACGGAAGCGAATCTGAAAGAGCTGTTTGAGGATGCACAGATTGTCTGCGAGGCATTTGATAATCCAGAGGCAAAGGCGATGCTTGTAAATGGAATTCTGGAATATTTTCCGGAAAAGAAGCTTGTGTCAGCAACAGGAATGGCCGGTTATGAGAGTAGCAATACGATTTGTACGAAGAGAATGATGAAAAATTTTTACTTGTGTGGAGATCGTGTGAGCGAGGTAACACCGGGACATGGCTTGATGGCTCCAAGGGTGGCAATCTGTGCGGCACATGAAGCGAATATGATTACGCGTTTGATCTTAGGAGAATACGAGGCGTAAAATTTTAATAAGAAAAAAGAAAGAAGGACTTAAATCATGAATCAGAAGGATACATTTACACTTGGCGGAAAAGAATTTAATTCACGTTTTATTTTAGGATCAGGAAAGTTTTCATTGGATCTTGTGAAAGCATGTGTAGAAAAAGCGGGGGCTGAGATTATCACGCTTGCCCTCCGTCGTGCTAATGAAGGTGGGCTTGCAAATATTCTGGATTATATTCCGGAAAATGTAACACTTCTTCCGAATACTTCCGGAGCAAGAAATGCAGAAGAGGCAGTTCGTATTGCAAGACTTTCCAGAGAAGTTGGATGTGGTAATTTTGTGAAAATTGAGGTTGTAAGAGATTCAAAATATCTTCTTCCGGATAATTACGAGACAATCAAAGCAACAGAAATCCTGGCAAAGGAAGGCTTTGTAGTTATGCCGTATATGTATCCTGATTTGAATGCAGCAAGAGATCTGGTTAATGCGGGAGCTGCGTGTATTATGCCTTTGGGAGCACCAATCGGTTCCAATAAAGGTCTTTGTACAAAAGATTTTATCCAGATTTTAATTGATGAGATTGACCTGCCAATTATTGTTGATGCAGGAATCGGACGTCCATCCCAGGCTTGCGAGGCAATGGAAATGGGAGCAGCTGCAGTTATGGCAAATACAGCAATTGCGACAGCAGGAAATGTTGCAGAGATGGCAGAGGCATTTAAGAAAGCAATTGAGGCCGGAAGAAGTGCGTACCTTGCCGGACTTGGAAGAACACTGGAACGAGGTGCAAGTGCATCTTCACCACTGACAGGATTTTTGGAAGACTAGGAGGATGTGAAGATGGAAAATACACATATTAATGAAAGTATTTTAAGCGAAGAAATTCTGGAAGATCAGAAGAAAAACAGAATTGATCATATGACATATCTTCCGGGAATGGAAGACATTGGCTCGGAAATTATGGATCAGGTAATAAGTGCAATGGAGGAATATGATTACAGTAAATATACAGCGGCAGATGTAAAAAATGCGATTGCACATTCAAAGCGTACCCCGGAAGATTTCAAGGCACTTTTATCTCCGGCAGCGTTACCATTTCTGGAAGAAATCGCACAGGCCGCACAGCTGGAAACAAGAAAACATTTTGGAAATAGTGTTTATATGTTTACTCCGATCTATATTGCAAATTATTGTGAGAATTATTGTATTTATTGTGGATTCAACTGTCACAACAAAATTAACCGTGCACAATTAAATGCACAGGAGATTGAAAAAGAGATGGCGGCAATCGCAAAAACCGGATTGCAGGAGATTCTGATCCTTACGGGAGAGAGCCGTAGCAAATCTACAGTAGAATATATAGGTGAAGCCTGTAAGATTGCAAGAAAATATTTTAAAGTAATCGGTCTGGAAATCTATCCGGTTAATTCGGATGAGTATGCATATTTGCATGAATGTGGTGCAGATTATGTTACAGTATTTCAGGAAACCTACAATTCAGATAAATATGAGACGCTGCATCTGGCAGGACATAAAAGAATCTTCCCATATCGTGTCAATGCACAGGAGAGAGCTTTAAAAGGAGGTATGCGAGGCGTTGGTTTCGGAGCACTTCTTGGATTGGATGATTTCAGAAAAGATGCATTTGCAACAGGATATCATGCATACCTTTTACAACGAAAATATCCCCATGCAGAGATTGCATTTTCATGTCCGAGACTTCGTCCGATTATTAATAATGACAGAATCAATCCGATGGATGTTCATGAGCCACAGCTTTTACAGGTAGTCTGTGCATATCGTCTGTTTATGCCATTTGCAAGCATTACAGTTTCAACGAGAGAGTGTGCACGTGTCAGAGATAATCTGGTAAGTATTTCTGCAACAAAAATTTCTGCGGGGGTAAGTACAGGAATTGGAAGTCATGTGGACGATATTGAAGATAAGGGTGATGACCAGTTTGAAATTTCGGATGAACGTTCTGTGGATGAGGTATATCAGGCATTATTAGAGCGTCACTTACAGCCGGTTATGAGTGATTATATTTATGTGTAAATCAGACTTCATTTGAGTCGAGTAAAGATTTTGTACATAAAAACAAAGGAGACGAAAAATGAATTGCGATTTGACAGGGCAGGATTTCAAAATCATAGCAGTTAGTAATCGTAAATTGTGTGAAAGACCATTTACAGAGCAGATAGAACGTGTATGTCAGATAAAGCCGGAAGCAATTATCCTGCGTGAAAAAGATTTGTCAGAAGAGGAATATATAATTTTGGCTGAAAGGATAATGGAAATCTGCAAACAGTATCAGGTTACATGTATTTTACATACTTTTTGGAAAACAGCAGCGTATCTTGGATGTACTTCGATACATCTTCCTATGGCAGAATTAAGAAAACTTCCGGAAGAAGAGAAAAAACATTTTAAAGAAATAGGTACTTCTGTTCATTCTGTGGAAGAGGCAGAAGAAGCAGTCAATCTTGGAGCAACGTATTTGACAGCGGGGCATATTTATGTGACAAACTGTAAGAAAGGTGTTCCGCCAAGAGGGCTTAGATTTCTAAAAGAGGTTTGTAGCAGGGTGAAGCTTCCTGTATATGCAATCGGAGGAATCCGGTTTGATCAAGAACAGTGGGAAGAATTAAAACAGGCAGGCGCAGAAGGCGGATGCATCATGTCTGGGATGATGAACCTTTAGGAACCTTTAGGGACGGGGTTTTCCGGCTTTTTTTAAGCCGGAAAACCCCGTTTTTACATATAAAGTAAAAGATAAATCAGAAGTCATAGAATATTTGCTTGAAAAGACTGGACTTACAAAGAAATAAAATGTACACTGAAAAGAAGCTCAAAAAGATGAAGCTATTAATTAGGAGGAAATATAATGAAGAAATGGCTGGCAATCGGAGCCCTTATACTGGTTACGGTCATATGGGGCGGAGGCTTTGTGGCAAGTGATATAGCATTGGAAAGTATGAAGCCTTTTCAAATTATGATGGTAAGATTTTTGCTCGCATCTGTACTTATGGGAGTGATTAGTAGAGGGCGGCGAAAAAGTGAAGAAAAATTAAAAGACCGTGCAGGAGCCATAAAAGCAGGAGTCTTGATGGGAGTAACGCTTTTTATGGGATTTGCTTTCCAGATTATTGGATTGCAGTATACGACACCTTCAAAAAATGCATTTCTTACAGCACTTAATGTAGTTATTGTGCCGTTTATAGCATTTGTTATTTTAAAGAAAAAAATCGGTGCAAAGGGAATTATTGGAGCAGTTATGTCTGTTCTCGGAGTTGCATTACTTTCTTTGAATGGAAATTTTACAGTAAGTCTGGGAGATGGTTTAACATTATTTTGTGCCGTTGGATTTGCATTTCAAATATTTTTTACTTCGGAATTTGTAAAAAAATATCCGGCATCTGTACTAAATACGGTTCAGATGTTTACCGCATTTGTATTATCAGCAATTAGTCTTATGATTTTTGGGGAAAATGATTTCCAGGTCACAACACAAGGCTGGTTAAGTGCGTTATATTTGGGAGTAGTAAGTACGACAATCTGTTACTTGCTTCAGACTGCATGTCAGAAATATATAGATGAGACGAAGGCAGCAATTATCCTTTCCATGGAATCTGTGTTTGGAACAATCTTTTCAATACTGATTCTTCATGAGGTGGTTACCGTTCGTATGGTAATCGGATGTGCGGTTATATTGGCGGCAGTCATTATTTCTAATATGTCTGAGACATCGGAGGAAACAGAAGATAAAGAAATTTGCAGAATATAAAAAATAGGGGAAAACAATATGTTATTGCAATTAAAAGAAAAATATATTGGTGATGCAGCATTTTATAAGAGATATCTTTGTCTTGCATTACCGATGATCTTGCAAAATGCCATTACGAATCTGGTCAGTTTTCTTGACAATATTATGGTCGGTCAATTAGGAACAGAGCCGATGTCAGGAGTAGCCATTGTCAACCAGCTGATATTCGTGTATAATCTGGCGATTTTTGGGGCAGTGTCAGCAGCAAGTATTTTTGGAGCACAATATTTTGGTAAAGGAAACCATAAGGGGCATATGCACTCTTTTCGGTTCAAATTATATGCAACATTAACTGTGACGGCATTAACAATTCTTTTGTTTATTACGAAAGGTTCCGCATTGATATCTTTATATCTGACGGATACGACGGGAAGCGGAGCAACAGAAGTTGCATTACAGTATGGATTGGAATATCTTGCGATTATGATGGTGGGACTGATTCCGTTTGCAATAAATCAGTCTTACGCAACGAATATAAAAGAGACAGGACAGACATTGATACCTATGATAGCCAGTTTTGTAGCTGTTGGAACGAATGCAATCTTGGACTATATATTGATTTTTGGACTTGGATCGATTCCAAAACTCGGAGTTGCAGGTGCGGCACTTGCAACAGTGATTGCACGTTACATAGAAGCGTTGATCGTAATTGTGTGGGCTCATGCACATAAGGAGAAAAATAGGTATCTTGCAGGGGCTTATAGAGGTTTAGGAATACCAAAATCAGAGTTTAAAGCAATCATTATAAAAGGTTTCCCGCTTATGCTAAATGAAATTTTATGGGCAGCAGGTATGACAACAGTAACGCAATGCTATTCTATCCGAGGGTTAGAGGTTATTGCCGGATTAAATATCGCAACAACGATTACAAACTTGTTTAATATTATTTATATTCAGCTTGGTGCATGTATCAGTATTGTTGTCGGGCAGTATTTAGGAGCAGGAAAATTAAAAGAAGCGAAGGATGCTGATAATAAAATGATTGTTTTCAGTGTGTTTTGTTGTGTAGTTGTTGCAGTGGGAATGTTGCTGATTGGTGGATTCTTCCCACAAATCTATAATACTTCCGAACAGATTAAAGCATTGTCTAAGAGTTTTATTGCTGTTTCAGCGATTATTATGCCGTTTTGTGCTTTCAGCCATTCATCTTACTTTACTCTGCGTTCGGGAGGAAAGACGATGGTTACGTTTTTATTCGATTCAGTATTTACATGGGTAGTTGTAGTGCCATCAGCATTTATTCTGGCACATTATACAGGACTTGGAATTGTGAGTGTATATTTCCTGGTTCAGGCAACAGAGCTGATAAAAGTAGTGATTGGATATTTTATGGTAAAAAGTAACGTATGGGTTGTACAAATGGTATAAGCCGACAGGGACGGGGTTTTCCGGCTTTTTTGCTTGCAAAAAAGCCGGAAAATCCCGTCCCCAAATGGCACTAGGAGGAAAAAAGATGAGTTATATTACTACATATACAAGGAAACATTTTGACCCAGTAAACCCTGATCCGGAATTAATCTGTATCGAAGATATTGCTCATGCACTTCCGCTGATCTGCAGAGGAAATGGACAGGTTAGTTCATTTTGGTCTGTTGGGGGAGCACTGTATTTTGTGTTCAAAAGAAGCTGTGGCAAGGGGCTATGAGGATCGACTGGTATTGGCACTTCTTTTGCATGATGCGAGTGAATGTTATATGTCAGATGTTCCGCGTCCGTTAAAACAAATCATGGATATATATAACAAACAGGAAAAGCATTTGCTCGATGTTATATATACAAAATTTCTTGGTTCGACATTAAGCGAAGAAGAGGGGCGTCAACTAAAAGAAATTGATGATGCAGTTTTATGGTATGATCTGAAATATTTATTAGGTGAAGGAGAGGAAGCTGAAAAGCCCAAACTTCATGTAAATGTTGATTATACAGTACGTGAATTTAAAGAAGTGGAGCAGGAATATTTGAAATTATTTGAAAAATATACTTGCAAATAATTTCTTTTGAAATATTGACAAGTTATAAAACATATGATATATCTATCATAACTCTTTGCACTGCATATAAAACTACAGTACAAACTGAGCAGACCGTGATAGATTATCATGGAGTCGGGTCACACAGGTGACAGTGGAATGAATCTTTGCATCCACGGGACAGTAGTTGCTTATACTGGTTCGTGGGTGTTTTCTTTTTTCTTTGAAAACGAATCATATTTAATTCCCACATATATTAGTGCCATAGAGCTATCTTATTTATTTGGAGGTAACGAATATGGAAACAAGTGATTTTCAAAAGGTGGCAAATAAGGTATCATTTATTACGATTATTGGAAATATTGTATTGTCGTTGTTGAAGCTTTTCGCAGGAATCATAGCACATTCCAATGCGATGATCAGTGACGCTATTCATTCCGCATCAGATGTATTTAGTACATTTGTAGTAATCATCGGAATAAAAGTATCTTCGAAAAGTGCTGATAAGGAGCATCCTTATGGGCATGAGCGTCTGGAATGTGAGGCGGCAATCATTCTGTCGCTGGTTTTATTTATCACAGGACTTGGAATCGGGCTGGAAGCATTAAATAATATAATGCAGGGAGAATATAATAACCTTCAGGTTCCAGGAATGTTGGCATTGATTGCTGCAATTATATCAATTGTCAGTAAAGAATGTATGTATTGGTATACAAGACATTATGCCAAAAAAATTGATTCCAGTGCATTGATGGCAGATGCGTGGCATCATCGTTCCGATGCAATTTCTTCGATTGGAGCACTTATCGGAATCGCAGGTGCGAGATTAGGATTTCCAATAATGGATTCCATTGCAAGTTTAGTTATCTTTGTATTTATCGTAAAAGCAGCCTATACTATTTTCAAAGATGCTATGGATAAGATGGTAGATCACTCTTGTGACGAGGATACAGAAAATGCAATCCGCGCGTGTGTAAGAAAGAATAAAAATGTACGTGGAATCGATCTGCTTCAGACAAGAATTTTTGGAAATAAAATATATGTGGATATTGAAATCGCACTGGATGGAACTATGACCTTGCAGCAGGCACACAATATTGCAGAAGAAGTTCATGATGAGATAGAAAATGATTTTCCGAAGGTAAAGCATATTATGGTGCATGTGAATCCGGAAAAATAGAATGTCGAGGGTAGCCTTGAATAGAAAGTATAGAGAAATGTAAATGAATGAAAATCAAAAGGGAAAAATATATTATCATCTTCCGGGATTATTTGAATTTTATGAATTATATAGCGTATTCCTTCCATTATTTCAGGAACATAGAGAATATTTTTATGATTGGTGTGAAATAGGCTCTATATATGGTGCTCCGGCAGATTGCATCTGGGGAGGCGGACGAGTCGGATTTGGAGACTGCGATTCGCAAGCGGTGTTGAAGATGATGCAGAAATATGGAATTTCGGCAAGGCTTACATTTAGTAATTCATTACTGAAGGAAGAGAATTTATCAGATAAAAAGTGTAATGCATTGTGTGTACTGTTTGAAAATGTCAATAAAAAACAGAATGGTATTATTGTTCACTCCGATCTGTTATTAGAATATTTAAAAAATAAGTATCCGGGATTTTATTTTGTATCATCGACCACGAAAGTATTAACGGAATTTGAACAGCTCATGAATGAGGTAAACAGGTCAGAGTTTCGTTATGTAGTGCCGGATTTTCGGTTGAATAAGGCTTTTGATAAATTGGAGCAAATGACTGGAAGTGAGAAAGAGAAGATTGAGTTTTTGTGCAATGAATGTTGTTGGTTTGGGTGCAAAGACAGAAAATATTGTTATGAAACTGTCAGCCGGAAGAATCTGGGAGAAGATTGCCCGGAGCATCAGTGTCGTGCACCGGAGTCAGAACAGGGATATCTTTTTTCGAAAGCTATGACAAATCCGGGATTTATTGGTATTGATGATATAAGAAATATTTATATGCCAATGGGATTTTCAAACTTCAAAATAGAAGGTCGTAGCCTTGGCAGTGCATTAATTTTAGAATTTTTACTATATTATATGACAAAACCAAATTATCAGCTTCAAGTCAGAGAAGCAATATATTTGGATAATATGTTGGACCTGTTTTAGAAATATGATGTCTAAGGAGGAAAGCAGTATGTGTACAGCAGCAACTTATAAAACAAAAGATTTTTATTTTGGAAGAACACTTGATTATGAATTTTCTTACGGAGATCAGATTGCGATAACACCGCGCAACTATCCGTTGCATTTCCGACATGCCGGTGACATGGAAAATCATTATGCAATCATCGGAATGGCACATGTGGCAGGCGATTATCCACTGTATTATGATGCCATTAATGAAAAAGGTGTTGGTATGGCAGGACTTAATTTTGTGGGAAATGCAGTTTATGCAAATGTTCAGTCAGGGGTGGATAATATCGCACAGTTTGAATTTATCCCTTGGATATTAAGCCAGTGTTCTTCAATCGTGGAAGTCCGTAAACTGCTTGGACAGATTAATATTGTAAATACGCCATTTAGTGAGCAATTTCCGTTGGCACAATTACACTGGATTATTTCAGATGAAAAAGAATCCATTACTGTAGAATCGATGGCAGATGGTATGCATATTTATGATAATCCGGTAGGAGTACTGACCAATAATCCTCCTTTCCCACAGCAAATGTTTCAGTTAAACAATTATATGCATCTTTCTCCAAAGCAGCCGGAAAATAATTTCAGCAATGGGATTGAGCTTAATGCATATAGCCGTGGAATGGGAGCATTGGGGCTTCCGGGAGATTTGTCTTCATCATCTCGATTTGTACGTGTGGCGTTTACGAAAGTAAATGCATTTTCCGGCGAGTCCGAGGAAGAAAGTGTCAGCCAGTTTTTCCACATTCTCGGTTCGGTAGATCAGCAGCGAGGTTGTTGTGAAGTGTCAGATGGAAAATATGAGATTACATTGTACACTTCTTGTTGCAATGCTACAAAAGGAATTTATTATTATAACACATATGAAAACCATCAGATCAGTGCAGTAGATATGCATAGAGAAGATTTAGAAAGTCAGAAATTGATTTGCTATCCGGTTATTCAGGGAGAAAAAATAAACTTCCAGAATTAGAAGGGAAGGACCATTGGGGAGGGGGGGCCGGTTGGGGACGGTGAACCATTGGGGACGGGGTTTAGTGGCTTT